>Ga0256407_10001073_pt1 | contig 60701 bp, 44 predicted proteins | sample RumenRJG_04DNA_FD_193489 | JGI IMG/M metagenome (GOLD analysis project Ga0256407, IMG submission 193489) | Bovine rumen microbial communities from Lethbridge, Alberta, Canada - RJG_04 | ecosystem: Host-associated > Mammals > Digestive system > Stomach > Rumen | place: Canada: Alberta... | reverse complement strand
CGTCTGGGTGAGGTCAATCAGTGAGACCAGGGCCTGCATACGGTTGATCCCGTACTTGCTCGCGGCGAGATAGTCTGCCTGGACCTTGTTCAGGATAAGACTGTAGGAAACATTCGCTTTCATCTTTGATTCGGGTATTGTGCGGAAGGGATGTATCCCAGCCGTGGGTTAAACATTCTTTGTCTCTCTGCTCAGCTTCTGCATGTGGAGCCGGGCTTCTTCTTCAATCTCTTCCCGTGACGATACACGGTTCTTGCGGATCCAGGAAAGGATGTCACTCTTCTCGAAGAAGATCATCTTTCCGTTCGGTCGGTAGAACGGGATGGTCTGGTCGGAGGTCATCTTGTAGAGAGAGCTCCGGGCCATCCCCATGAACTTGGCTGCCTCTTCGACAGTCAAGACTTCCTTGCCGGCCTCCAGCATGTCTTCAAGGGTCTCGACCCTCTTCTGGAGATCGGCAATCAGCTTGGTCATCTGGGTGTCCTTCTGGACAGAATTCTGCTGCGTCATCTGTGAATTGTTTTGGAGTTTGTATGGATTGTTGCTTGGTTGGATATGATATCATCGGAAAGAAACCGGTCCGGATACGACAACGGGAGCCATATCCCATGGCTCGTTTCCGTGAGAAAGAAAAGTCATAGGATATAGCGGAAAAGTCAGAGATTTTTCGTAACTATGCAGAGAGATTCTGCGTCTCCGAAAGATCTTTCCGATGCTTGCTTTTGAAAAGTGCATTCTTGTTGCACGTTTGTTACGCGCAACAGATTCAGAAGCGGAACTAATTGATTTACAGAGTGGAAATTGCCAAAAATAACCTGCGAAGTATAACATGGTCATGCAGAATGAGAAACTGAAAGGACATCTGGCAATCGGGGCGGCCTACACCATCTTCGGGCTGAACCTCGTGTTCTGCAAGGACATAGCCAATTCGGAGTCAGTCTCCCCCTATGTCCTGTTCACCCTTCGTGCCGCCGGTGCCAGCGCCCTCTTCTGGCTGCTCGGGGCCTTCGGGAAGGAAGAGCGCATCGAGAAAGGAGACTACTGGCGTATAGCACTGGCATCCCTGGTTGGCCTCTTCATCCCGCAGATGACCTTCCTGATGGCCATCACCATGGCCTCCGCCATAGATACCGCCATCATCGGGACCCTGGGGCCGGTGTTCACCATGTTCTTCGCATTCCTTTTCCTCAAGGAGCCGATCACCGGCAAGAAGGCCGGGGGAGTGGCGCTGAGCCTGGCGGGTATCCTCTGGCTCATATTCAATTCAGTGCATGAGGGAGGTGCGGCCGTCACTTCGCCGATGGGAGTGTTGCTGCTGCTTGTCAACAGCTTGAGTTTCTCGTTCTATCTTGGAGTCTTCAGGCCGCTCATCAGCAAGTACAGCGTCGTGACGTTCATGAAATGGACCTTCCTTTTCTCTTTCCTGGTCTCACTGCCGATTTCGGCCAGAGGGTTTGTCTCCACGGATTTCGCGGCCATACCGGTCAACGTCCGCTGGGAGATAGCTTTCCTGGTGTTCTTCGCGACCTTCGTGGCATATTTCCTGATCCCTTACAGCCAGAAGCGCTTGCGGCCGACACTTGTGAGCATGTATTCGTACCTCCAGCCGGTCATAGCCGCCGTCGTGAGCATCTGGAGCGGAATAGATACCCTTTCATGGCAGAAAGTACTTTCCGCCATACTGATAGTGGGCGGCTTGGTCCTGGTCGGCAAGAGCCGTTCGGCCGGTTCTGCCGCTCCGGACGTGGAGATGGGGAAGCCCTGACTGATGAGGCTGGCCCGACATCCTTCCTTCGTGGCGGCGCCGGGAAATGGAAAAGAGAATGGCCTCCAAGTCCCAAGGACTTTTCAGCCATTCCCTTGTGCGGGTGAAGGGACTCGAACCCATACGCTGTCAAGCATCAGATCCTAAGTCTGACTTGTCTACCAATTTCAACACACCCGCATTTCCTGTGTGACAGGTTGCAAAGATAGACACAAATTCCTCAAACTGCAAACCGGGCGGCCCAGGCCTTTCCTTTACGAGCAGGCGGCCTGTCAGGCTTCCTCTCCGCCGGTCTCTTCCTCTCCGCCGGCCTTCCCGGCTTCCCCTTCTTCTCCGCCGGCATTTTCAAGCTGCCGCTTTTCTTCTTCGGTAAGTTCTTCGACCGGCTGGTCGGCCGAGTAGTTCTCGGCTGCTTTCTTGCTCTCCACCACCGCCTGTGACTGCTCGTTCTGCCGGATCGCCTGGTCGACCCCGCGCTCGAATATGTTGTGGATGGCGTTGACCAGGTTGAACCTCACTGTGTCCACTTCATCCTCGAAGGAGGGGAGTTTCTTCTTGTACCTGGCTTTGGTGAGTTTCCAGTCCCAGTCGTCGAAGACACCTTTGAGGTTGACCCCGAAACGGACCGGGACGGGCGACTTGATCGCAGTGACATGGTATTTGAAATTCTGGTCGAAGTGCTGCAGCCCGGAGGCAGCGACGGTGTAGCGGTCCACCTTCAGCAGGAAGGGGAATATTTCCAGCAGGTCGTCATGGATTATGCCCCTGAGCGACAGCCTGTCGATGTAGCTGGAGTCCCTGTCCTTGAAGAACAGGGTCTTCCGCAATTTGTTCAAGTCCTCGCTGTCGGCGAGCGAGAGGTCCCTTCCGTCAATCTTTATCATTCCGCTCAAGGTCGGCATGACAACCTTCATTTCGGTATCTATCAGGGAAGTGGCTGCGATTTCGCAGTCCAGGAGCCCCTTGAAGGCCTGAAGCATCGGGAGGATGCTGTCGACCGCCGGGAACAGTTCGATTACCTTTTCGGCGGTGATGTTCGAAAGGGTCAGGTCGAATCCGGCCTTGAGGTCCTTCTTCGTCCTCGTGGAGTAGAATCCTTCCAGGAAGGCCTCCCCCATGTTGGTCATCGCCAGGGTGTTCGTCGCCTGGAGGCACCTCTCCTTCATTTCGAGCCTCGAGGCCACCCACGAAGTCTCAAGCTTCGAATACTTGACCGTACCGGCCTGGATGTTGACCTTGGCGTTGAGGTTGGAGGGGAGGACCAGCAGGCGGCTGCCGGCAGTTGAGTCCTCCTGTGCCGAGCCCTGCACGGCGGAAAGGTAGGTCCTGTCGTCCACTCCGGACAGGGCTATGTTGGACCCGGGGGCCACGAAGCGGCTGCCGGCATCGATGGCGGAGAGGATCTGGTCGAGGTCGATCCGCTCCGAGGTAATGTCCATCTCCAGGTCGAGGCGGCCTCGCCCCGAGGTGAGCATCCGCCTGATGCCGGTGAGCGTGCCTGATGCCGAGATGTCCGATACTCCGGAATCGACCCTCAGGCTCGACAGGTTGACCATGTTGTTGGTGAACTTGCCCCGGATGTCGGAGAATCTGTTCTCAAGGGGATAGTAGGGCGTGATGACGGTGCCTTCCTTGACCTTGAGGCTGCCCGAGATGTCCCAGTCCCTTACATATTCAGCCAATGATCCGGCAAGGGTGATGTGGATGTCCCTGGCGGCGAAATCCTTGTCCGAAAGGTAGTCTGCCCGGGACCTGTTCCGCTCTGCGAAAGCCTTCCTGAGAAGGGAGTCGCGCGGAGTCCCGGGGTACACCTTCTGGAGCGAGTCCAGTAGGTGTCTGCGCCTGGATTCGTTCTCGGCCTTCACCGGGTGTGCGGAGACGCTGAAGGAGGCGTCTCCCACCGACAGCCTGTTCACGCCTTCGCGGACGGCGATGCTTTTGTTGCTGCTCGAAAGGCTCATGTACGGGACCATCTGTTTCCCCTTGGGCGTTTGCGTCAGCTTGAACACGTTGCTGGAGTTCCTCAGGCCGACGAAGCAGGAATCGGTGTCCATCATCCCAAAGGAAACGATGTCGAGATGGCCGTGGAGGGGGTGCCTTCCCGGAGCGCCGGGAATCTTCTCGTCGGTGTTGTGTGCAGCGAGGTTTATCCCGCTTCCCCTGAAGAAGGTGGATTCCCCATAGCTGGCATAGAGCGAGTCGATGCTGGCGGTGACTCCTATGTGGTCGTGCGATACTTCTTTGTGGTCGGACTGGGAAGCTTCTTTGTGTGAATATGGACCCAGCCCGATGCTCGTATGCCCAAGATAGGCCACCAGGGTGTCCGATAAGGCGCTCAGAGTGATCCCGTCGCTGACCAGCTTGCCTTCCAGGGATGTCTCCCCGAAGTTGTAGAGGTCCAGCTGGCTTGTGCGGAACCTGCCCTTGAGGGTACCGTCCAGCTTCCCCGAGGCGCTGATGCCGGAATCCTCCGGCAGGAACCTCATCAAGGAATCAAGGTTGGTGTGTATGCGGCTGTCCACGGAGAAGAGAGGGTCTTCTTCCAGCAAGTCGAGGGTGTTCCCCTTGAGCTGGACGGATGCACCGTCGATGGCAAGGCACAGGTCGGGGACTTCAAGGGCAAGCTTGCCGCCATCCGAGACCACCTTTGCCTCAAGGTCGAACGTTCCGTCTTCCTTGAACCCTTCCCATCCCAGGGAAGACCTGGGCACCGTCAGATGAGCTTCCAGGTGGGGGAGTGACTTTCGTGCCGGGACCAGCCAGCCGTCGCAGCTGGCGTCCAGCGAGACGCGGGCGTCTGTCCTGACCTTCCTCAGTACGGGGAAGGCGTTGCCGAAATACTCTGTCACCTTGGACACTGGTTCGTCCTCTATGGCGAGGTCGGCCTTAAGGTAGGTGCTGTCACCTTCGAGGGCGGCCTTGCCGCTCCCTGTGATACCTATCGTGGCGACGGAAGCCTTCATCCTGTCGACTTCGAAGACCTTGGCTGCGAAATCGGGGACCAGGCGGCAGTCAAGGTCGAAAGGGACATCCATCCTGCCTGCGGACTTGAGCGCAAGGGACGCGCGTGAAGCCAGGCTGATGTCGTAGCGGTCCTTGTGGTTCTTGAGTGAGAACCTGTCAAGGGCGAACGAGAGAGTGTCCGCGGGGAGTCTTCCGAAGACGAGCAGGGAATCGACGCCGATGGATACGTCGCTGAAGGAGACCTTGTCAAGGTCCAGCCCTCCCTTTAGGTTCAGCTCCTTGAAATCCAGCTGGGCGAAAACAGTGTCTGCCGGGTCGGTGAACACTGCATGGGGCCTGCCCGAGAGGCTTACCTTGCCGATCTTGATCGGAGGGATGGACGACCGGGTCGTGTCGGAAGTGTCTTCTCCGGTCCGGAACATGTTCCAGGAAGCAGCCTCCTGGCCGAAGCGGTGGGCGAACACCCTTGGTCGTTCCAGGACGGCGTGCCGGATGTGGATCTTCCCGAACAGGAGATCCACGTAATTGACCGAGACCGACAGCCGCGACAGGGAAGCCAGGGTGTCCGCTGCGGGGTTGCGTCCTGCGTCCCGGAGCGGTTCCACCACATCCCTGTAGACGGAATCGAATGCGGCGAACCTGTCGTGGGGATAGGTCAGCGAAAGGCCGTCCACCGTCACGTTCAGGTTGGGGAAACTCTTGAACATCGAGGCCTTGATCCCGGAGAACGAGACAGCCCCGTCGACATATTCATCGGCGAAGTGGTTGACCACCCTGGTCAGTACGGCCGGGGTGAGGACGGCCTGGAGCACTATGACGACAAGGGCCCAGAGCGACAGGAGGCCGATCAGGATCCCCCTGGCGATCCGCCTTCCCTTGCGGGGGCTTTTGGACTGGACTTTTCCTTCGTTCTCCATAGGAACAAATGTAGGCAAAAAAAGCCAAAGATATGCTTGAGGGACAAAAAAACGAGGCCGGCCACAGGGCCAGCCTCGCTACGGGTCTTTCGCAAAAGATTACTGCTCCTCCTGGAGCTGGAGATGCTGCACATAGATAGCCTTCATCTTGGCCGCTCTCTTCTTCACGGAAGGCTTCTCAAAATTCTTGCGCGCGCGGAGTTCGCGGATAGCGCCGGTCTTCTCGAACTTTCTCTTGAACTTCTTCAGAGCCCTTTCGATGTTCTCGCCTTCTTTGATGGGAACTATGATCATGATGTTTTTACCACCTCCTTTTTCTTTAGCGGGTGCAAAGATATGAAAAAAATATTAAATTTGTCAAAACAAAAATGTTATTTCGATGGACAGTCCTTTTCTCTATAATAAATATGTCACCGGCCAGCATTTCCTGGGCCGCAAGGAAGACTGTACCATCCTCGGCAACCTCCTTTCCCAGGGCGAGAACGTGGTCATCTGGGAACCGGTAGGCGCAGGGAAGAAATCCATTGTCCAGCAGGTCCTGACGAGGTTGAAAGTGGCTGGGATGAGGTTCACCGTAGCTGATGTGACTGCATTGGACGTGCGTTCCAACGAAACTTTCGTCAGAAGGCTCGGGGCTGCTGCCATACGTATGGTCGCATCGACTCCCGATGAATATGAAAGGGTCGTCCTTCAGTACCTGGGCGGTACCCATCTCGTTTTCGACAGGAAGGCTTTCGCCGACTCGGACACCATCCTCTCGACGAACTGGGACCTGGACGAGGCTGACATCAAGGCTGTCCTGAGGCTGCCTTACCTTCTCTCGGCTTCGAGACCCGACCGGATGTACATGATCGTGGAGGAGTTCCAGAACATCGACCTCACCGAGGACGGAGAGTTGGTTTTCAAACTCATGGAGGAGGTGATGGACGAGATGCGCGCCTCCGGGATAAAGAACTTCTCCTACATATTCCTGGGATCCCAGGTCAACGCCATGGCGGACATCTTCGTGCGGCGGCATTTCTTCTACCGCAGGGTCCAGAGACTGAAACTCTCCAGGGTCGAGGAGCGCGAAATCGTGGAACACATCATCAAGGGTTTCCTTGCCAGCGGCAAAGTCATAGACCGTGACCTCATCGCCGGAGCCTGCCGTCTGTTCAAGTGTAACTTGTTCTACATCAATCATTTCACCTCTATCTGCGACTCCCTCTCCAAGGGATACATAATGGAACCCGTCCTCCTCGAGGCGCTCCAGACCATGCTTGCCATCTACAAGGGGCGCTTCATTTCCATGATGGGCGACCTGACTACGTTCCAGGTCAGCCTCCTCAAGGCGATAATCGACGGCTACACGAAGTTCAGCACGGCTGAAGTCATCCGGAAGTATTCCTTGAACTCGTCCGCCAACGTGCGTCGCGTCAAGGATGCGCTGATGAAGAAGGAGATAATAACTTTCACCGGGACCGACGAGCGTCCCGTCATCCTCGATCCTCTTTTCGAGTACTGGCTCAGGAACAATTACTTCAAGAAGAACTGAATATGGGAAAGAAGAAGATAGCGGTGCTCACCGGTGCCGGTGTGAGCGCCGAAAGCGGGCTTTCGACTTTCAGGGGTTCAGGCGGCCTGTGGGGTGAATATGACCCCATGGAAGTCGCATCCATAGAAGGATGGTACCGCAACCGCAGCCTCGTCCTCGGGTTCTACAACGACCTTCGCAAGACCCTTGAGTCTGCCGCTCCGAACGCCGCACACCGGGCCATAGCAGCCCTCGAGGACCGTTTCGACGTGACTGTCATCACCCAGAACGTGGACAATCTCCACGAGAGAGCAGGCAGCACCCGGGTCATCCATCTGCATGGCGAGGCCACGAAGGTCCGTCCCGAGGAGGGAGTCTATGACCGGACGTATTCCGAGTCGGAAGTAATCGACGTCGGGTATTCCCCGGTAGTCCTCGGGGACAAGGCTCCGAATGGCAGTCAGCTCCGTCCGCACATAGTGTTCTTCGGTGAAAGCGTACCGAAGATCGGCAAGGCCGTGGACGTGGTCGAGGACGCCGACCTGATGCTTATAGTCGGTACATCCCTGCAGGTCTATCCGGCCGCGGGACTTTACGCTTATGCCAAGGCAGGGACCCCGATCTACATCATAGACCCGGAAGATGTCCCTGTGAGGGACAGCCGCATAACCCACATCCGCGAAGTCGCGACCAAGGGCATGGAGACCTTCATGGCCAGGTTCCTGAAATAGCTTTTGTAAAGATAATGGCCTCCAGCGCGGAAGGCAACCGAGGTATCACGCCCGGCCGCCTGGGAAGTTGACCGTTCCGGAATGTTTGCCGCTCCACCGGCCAGCAGGAGTGCGGCCGGCAGCAGAAGGCGATGGAGGAGGTTTTTCATAAGTGATGGAGTATTAAGCTTTTGACAAAATAAATAAAATATTTTGCGCTTTCGTTGGAAATTGCTACTTTTGCAGTCCGTTTTATGGCCGTGGAGCTCCAGAAGTCCCGTGCAAGAGCCCGGGCGCTTGCGGCTGAAACTTAAATTAAGTTTTTTTTATGTACGCAATCGTAGACATTGCAGGACAGCAGTTCAAGGTCGAGGCCGGCAAGGAGATTTTCGTAAACCGTCTCCCTGAGGCCAAGGATTCCTCCGTGGAGTTCGACAAGGTTCTGCTTATTGACACCGAAGGGCAGATTCAGCTCGGTAATCCTTACGTAAAGGGTGCCGTGGTCAAGGCCACCGTCCTCGACGACTCCGTCAAGGCTGACAAGGTACTCGTCTTCAAGAAGATTCCGCACAAGGGATTCCAGAAATGCAACGGCCATCGCCAGAAGCTTTCCAAGATCCGCATTGATGCTATCGCTTAATTTCAAAAGATCAGAACATTATGGCACACAAGAAAGGACAGTCAAGTTCGAAGAACGGTCGTGAGTCTCATTCCAAGAGGCTGGGCATCAAGAAATTCGGCGGTGAGGTCGTAAAGGCCGGCAACATCATCGTGCGTCAGAGGGGAACCGCCCACAATCCTGACACCAACGTCGGGATCGGCAAGGACCACACTCTCTATGCCCTCGTCGACGGAACCGTGAAGTTCACCAAGAAGAAGGAAGACAAATCCTACGTTTCGGTTATTCCTTTTGAGAACTAGACTCGGAGGATTTTGAACATGAAGAGAGCTGGCTTCGAGTTGATCGTGCACGGCTCTCTTTTTCATTTGACGGCAACAAAGAATAATATAGGAACATGCTGACACTCAAGATGCTTCGTGACGATCCCGAACATGTGATCGAGAAGCTTGCAGTCAAGAATTTCGACGCCAGGGCAATAGTCGAAGACGTCATCCGCCTGGACGCCAACCGCAGGGCTTTGCAGACAGAGAGCGATTCCCTCATCGCCTCCCAGAAACAGTTGTCCGCAAGGATCGGCTCGCTGATGAAGGAAGGACGCAGGGAAGAGGCCGAAGAGGTGAAAAAGGAAGTGGCCGCGCTGAAGGCCAGGTCCGGCGAATTGCTGGCAAAGGCCGAAGAGAATAACAAGGAGCTGGATGAAAAGATAGTCCTTCTTCCCAACATCCCCTGCGACCTGGTCGTTCCCGGGAAGGGAGCCGAAGACAACCAGGTAGTCAAGATGGGCGGCCCCGAGGTCCATCTCCCCCAGGATGCCCTCCCGCACTGGGAACTGGCCAGGAAATACGACATCATAGACTTCGACCTCGGAGTCAAGCTTACAGGAGCAGGTTTCCCCGTCTACAAGGGCAAGGGAGCCAAGCTCCAGCGCGCACTGATCAACTATTTCCTTGATTTCAACACGGCCGCCGGCTACAAGGAAGTCGAACCCCCGGTAGTGGTCAACGCAGCCTCCGGTTTCGGTACCGGCCAGCTTCCCGACAAGGAAGCCCAGATGTATTATGTCGGCCTGGACGACTTCTATCTTGTCCCTACCGCCGAAGTCCCCGTCACCAACATATTCAGGGACGTGATCCTCGAGAACGGCGAGTGCCCCCAGAAGATGACGGCCTACACTCCTTGTTTCCGCCGCGAGGCCGGTTCCTACGGCAAGGACGTGCGCGGCCTGAACAGGCTCCACCAGTTCGACAAGGTCGAGATCGTACGTATCGAGAAGCCGGAGGATTCCTATGCCGCCCTCGACGAGATGGTCGCCCATGTGGAAAGGCTCGTCCAGTCCCTCGGCCTCAAGTACCGGATCCTTCGCCTTTGCGGAGGCGACTTGAGCTTCACCTCTGCGATCACCTACGATTTCGAACTCTGGTCGGCAGCACAGGGCCGCTGGCTTGAGATTTCTTCAGTGTCCAACTTCGAGACCTACCAGGCCAACAGGCTCCATCTCCGTTACCGTGACGAGGACGGCAGGATCAAGCTCTGCCACACCCTTAACGGTAGTTCGCTCGCCCTGCCCCGCGTAGTCGCAGCCCTCCTTGAGGACAACGAGACCGAAGACGGGATCATCATCCCCGAGGTACTTCGTCCCTACACCGGATTCGACAGGATAGACTAGTCAAGATCCCCTTCCCCCCAAAATGGACAAGAGGACCATCATAGGCATAGACCCCGGAACCAATCTCCTTGGTTTCGGGGTCGTCGATGTCATCGACGGCAAGCCAAGGTTCGTGGACATGGGCGTGCTGGACCTCCGGAAGGAGAAGGATGCATATTCAAAGCTCCGCCAGATCTACGACACCGTCCTCGAAGTCTGCAAGACATACCATGGTACCGAGATGGCGCTGGAGTCTCCCTTCTACGGCAAGAACGCCCAAGTCGTCCTGAAACTCGGGCGCGCCCAGGGAGCCGCGATGATCGCCGCCATGGAGTACGGCATCACTGATGTCCATGAATATGCGCCGCGCGAGGCGAAGCAGGCCATCACCGGCAACGGAGCCGCGTCCAAGGAGCAGGTGAGCCTGATCCTGGAGAAGACGCTGGGGTTCAACCTGGCCGCCGAGCATCTGGATGCCACCGACGCCCTGGCCATCGCCATGTGCCATTATTATGCTTCCTCGAGCCCCCTTGCCAGGGTGAAAGGGAAGTCAAGCTGGGAAAACTTCATAAAAAACAACCCTGACAGGGTGAAATGACATTTTTTTCGCCTTCATGGTTAAACCCGGGGGGGCTTGTCGTGTCAAAGTAGTGTTTGTTGAATTAGTCAAGTAGTTATTCTACCTTATTGCATTTATGGAGATCAAGAGAATCGCAGCACTCCTCGCCGGCCTGGTCATGTCTTTCACGATGGCATTCGCCCAGAATTCAGGTACCCTCAAAGTCTTGCTGAAGGACGCTACGACGGACGAAGCAATCGGCTTCGCGACCGTGTCGGTTACCAAGACCGGAAACACCAAGCCCTACAAATACGCCCTGAGTAGCTCCGAAGGAGCGGTGACCATCGAGAAGGTGGCCGCGGGCAAATACACCTTCAAGGCCGAGCTGCTTGGTTACAAGCCATTCACCAAGGAGATAGAGATGAAGGGCGACCTTGACCTCGGCACCGTCAAGATGGAACTTGACCAGGAGGTGCTCAATGCTGCGTCCGTGACTGCGGCCGGCAACCCCATAATAATAAAGAAGGACACTGTCGAGTTCAATGCGACCTCTTTCAAGACGACGGACAACGATGTCCTGGCTGACCTTCTGAAGAAGCTTCCTGGTGTCGAGGTGTCCGAGGACGGTACCGTCACTTACAACGGTGAGAGCATCCCGAAAATCACAATTGACGGGAAGACCTTCTTCCTCGACGATCCCCAGCTTGCCACCAAGAACATCCCTGCCAAGATGATCGACAAGGTGAAGGTCGTCCGCAAAAAGTCCGAGCAGGCTGAGTTCACGGGAATCGACGACGGCAACGAGGAAACGATCATAGACCTCACTGTCCAGAAGGGCATGATGAACGGCCTGATAGGCAATGTCTCGATCGGAGGCGGCCACGATGTCCTCGAGAACTCGGGGTCTTCCCTTGCCGACAACACCGGCGACTGGCGCTATCAGGGCGGAGCCTTCATCGGGAAGTTCACGGAAGGCAGCCAGATCAGTTTCATCCTCAATGGCAACAACACCAACAACAGGGGCTTCAGTGACCTTGCAGGCAACATGATGCAGGGAATGCGCGGCGGTGGAGGCGGTATGGGCCGAGGCCAGGGCGGCTGGGGCGGTGGCAACGGAATCACCCGCTCCTGGATGGCCGGCCTCAACGGTGCCTGGGACCTCTTCGACGACAAGATGCAGCTCGGCGGCAACTATGTCTATAACAACAGCAACAGGACCGTACAGGAGAAAAGCCTCAAGACTACCTATCTTGACGACGGCACCAGCCTGATCTACAGGAACGGCCTGGATGCCCCGGGAGTCAACATCACCAACACCTACGGCAACCGTTTCGGAATGCGGCTCGAGCACAAGTTCTCCGAGAATACTTCCATCCTGTTCCAGCCCCAGGTCAACTTCGGAGGCGGCAACTACAGCGAATTCTCCGATTTCGAGACGATGAAAGTCAACGGTTCGGCTACCAGCCTTACCAACAAGGGTTTCTCCAACACTACCGGAGAGAACAAGAACTGGTCGACCAGCGGCTTCTTCCTTTTCCGCCAGAGACTCGGCATGCCCGGCAGAACCTTGTCCTTCATGGGCAACTACAGTCTCAGCAACAACGACCTTGACGGTTACAACCAGTCCCTGACCGAGACTTATAAGGGGACCGATGCCCTTCAGGACATAGTCAACCAGAGGATCGACCAGTACTCCAAGGGAACGTCGCTGTCCGGAAGGCTTGTCTACACCGAGCCCCTGGGCGGTGGTTTCTATGCTTCGGCCAACTACAGCTACAGGTGGAGCCGCAACCAGTCGGTGAAGGACACCTACAACAGCGGCACCAACGTGGTCGGCATCAACGAACTGATCTACAATCCTGTCGGAGAGAGCAGGGACATCACATACTCAAGCGAGATCGTCAACCAGTACACCAACCAGAGTGCGGGTCTTGACCTCCAGTACCAGAAGGACAAGCTCCACGCCCAGGTAGGTATCTCCTTCATGCCCACCAAGACCCACAACGAGACGACTTCTGCAGGCGTCCTCAAGGAATATGACAGCAACGTCGTCAACTGGGCCCCTTCCGCGATGCTGTGGTACGACGTGGACGACAACACGAACATGCGTCTGTTCTACCGGGGCCAGTCCGCACAGCCTTCCACATCCCAGCTGATGCCCGTGCCGGACAACTCGAACCCTCTGAACATCTCCCTCGGTAACCCGAGCCTGACTCCGTATTTCAACCACAACCTCAACGGAGAGTTCAGGATGACCAACAAACAGACCTTCTCTACGATCAATGTCGGCTTCGGCGGCGGTCTCGTCCAGGATCCCATCGTGTCCGCCCTTTGGTACGATGGCGGCGGTGTCCAGTACACCATGCCCCTGAACGGCCCTTCATCCGGCAACGCAAACCTCCGCCTCAACATCTCCACTCCTATCGCGAGGTCCAATTTCTCAATATATACGATGACTTTCACGAACTATTCCCAGTCTTCGTCATACGTCGGCAAGAGCACGTTCGACATGTCGAGCTACCTTGACGAGGAAGGAGTCTTCACGGACTACGACAAGTTCAAGAAGGATTATCTCGACGAGGGCGGCAGGAAGAACTTCGAGAGCCAGTTCACCGAGAACAAGACCCAGTCATGGAACCTTACCGAGCGGCTGCGCCTTACGTACCGCAACGACGTCATCGAAGTCACCGCAGGCGGACGTACGAGGATGAGCAAGTCCTGGTACACCCTGGAGAATGCCAAGAACCTTACGACCTGGAGCAACCAGCTCAACGGTTCAGTCAATTGGACCGCCCCCGCGGGATTCGGCTTCAAGACCGATGCTAACTACAACTGGTACCGTGGCTACACGACTCCCCAGGACAGCGAGATCGTCATCAACGCCGAGATCAGCAAGCTTCTTTTCGACAATAAGCTGACGGTTGCCCTTCGTGGCTACGACCTCCTCAACCAGTCGAAGAACATCAATGTCACCGATGCTTCCAACTATCATCAGGAGACCTGGAACAACACGCTTGGAAGGTACATCATACTTTCCCTTACCTACCGCTTCGGTTCCTTCGGCAGCGGAAACAACAGGATGCGCATGGGTGGAGGCGGCCCGATGGGCGGACGTGGTCCCATGGGACCTCCTCCCGGAAGGTAGGCCAGCGAGCTGCAACTCTCACTTGCCAGGCGGCGGCTCCGGACATTCATGCCCGGAGCTATCGGACAGGTCAATCGAAATACTTGAACCTCCAGATTGGAACAGCCATCATGACCGCACTGATGACCAGTCCGGCCCAGATGAGATCCCTGCTAATGACTCCTGTCGTTATAATCAGGCCGATGCAGAAAATGCCAAGCAGGTACACACCTGCCCGCCTGACGTTCTTCAACAGTATGAAATCATAGATCAGGGCAGCTGCTCCCAGTAAGCACAGTATTGGCAAAAAGGAGAGGCCTCTGTCGACAAAGGTCATTATCGTTGCCAATATGAGCATGCATGCCCCGAATGCAATAGGCATAAGGGTGAACAAGACCAGGCCTAGGCTGGGATAGCCACACTCAAGCCTTTCCTTGTTGTCCTGGCATGCCTTGGAAAGGACTTCGGACAGGGAGCCGCTTCTCGTCTTTTCTTTTATGGCCCAGATTATCAGGGAAATAATTCCTATGACAACGGGGATTCCATAGCGGACAAGCGTGTAATCCGAGGATAATGGGAGGATTGCTGATGTTGCCATTGCAGTCAGTTTTAAACTATCGATGTAAGGTCTTCGGTCATTCCTTTGTGGAGAACCCGCCGGAGTAAGCCCGCCACTTGTCCATGAGGGCTGTCATGTCTTCGGGAAGGGGGGAGTCGAAACGGATCGGCTTGCCGGTCCTGGGGTGGATGAAGCCAAGGGTCTTGGCGTGGAGCGCCTGTCGGGGGCAGAGTTCAAAGCAGTTCATTATGAACTGCCGGTACTTGGCATAGATCGTACCTTTGCGTATTTCTGCGCCGCCGTACCTTTCATCGTTGAAAAGGGGGTGCCCGATGCTGCTCATGTGGACCCTTATCTGGTGTGTCCGGCCTGTTTCGAGCCTGCATTCGACAACGGTGACATAACCGAATCTCTCCAGCACCCTGTAGTGCGTGACAGCGTGCTTACCCCTCTCGTCGTCCTCAGGGCAGACCTTGAAGCGCAGCCTGTCGTTGGGGTCCCTCCCTATGGCGGCGTCGATAGTACCTTCGTCTTCCTTGATGTTGCCCCATACCACAGCTACATAGCAGCGCTCGATGCTGTGCCTGAAGAACTGGTCAGCAAGGGCCAGCTGGGTCTCGTCGTTCTTGGCCACTACAAGGAGACCGGAAGTGTCCTTGTCAATCCGGTGGACCAGGATACCCATCCTCTCATCCTCCGCTTCCGGACCCTGGGACAACCCGAGGTGGAATGCCAGGGCATTTACCAGGGTCCCTTCGAAATGGCCGTGCCCTGGGTGTACGACCATCCCGGCGGGTTTGTTCACCACCAGGAGGTCTTCATCCTCGTAGACTATGTCAAGCGGGATGTCCTGGGGCAGGATCTCCAGTCCGCGCCGCCTGTACGGCATCACGAACTTGATTATGTCCCCTGGCCTGACGGTCATGTTGGCCTTTGCGGTCTTGTCGCCGACTAGGACGTATCCTTGCTTGATCGCGCACTGGATCCTGTGCCGGGAGGTATCCTCCAGGTGGCTGGCCATGAATTTGTCCACCCGCATCGGGGCCTGTCCGGGATCGACGACCAGGCGGAAATGTTCGAACATCCCCTGCTCTTCGTCTTCCACGGTCTCATCCGGGCCCGCCGGCGGCATGCCTTCAAGTCCGGAGGAGGCCCAAGCCTCTTCGTTATGGATCTTCCCTTCGTCCACTATTCGGCAGGCTTGTTCTTGGACAGGTAGATGGTGACACCGGAACCCATCTTGACGGTGTTCTTGGAATTGGCGGGGCTCTGCTTGTAGATGGTGGCCGTGATGGTGTCGGCGTAGTTCCTGACGGTGCTGTCGAACACGGCCTTCTGCAGGTTCAGGTAGTTGTCGTGGAGAAGGTCGATGGCGCTGAAGTACTTCATCCCCTTGAGCCTGGGAACAAGGGTCCTGTCGTCAACCGGGTTCAAGCCGGTCTCGATGTCGATGTCGCTGCCGGCGTCAATCTTCCTTCCGGGCCTGATGGGCTTGCCGTTGTAGAGTTGACGCATCACGTTGTTCGTGGCTATGTCGTTGACATAGATGAGCTTCCCTACGTTGAGCCCCTTCGCTGCCAGCTCAGCCTTTGCCTGGCGGGTGGAAAGTCCCACGATATTGGGCATCTCGACCTTCCTGACATTGACGTTGTTGATGGTCAGCATGATCCTGCGCCCTTTCTTCACCGTGGATCCCGGTTTCGGGTTCTGGGTGTAGATGGCACCCTTTTCCATTTTCCTGACATAGATCGAATCCACCACTTCGACCCTTACCCCGGCTTCTGCGGCAACCTGTTCCGCCTGCTCGACGGTGAGGCTCGTAAGGTCCGGTACCGTGGTCGTCTTGCCGTGCCTGGTAATGAGGTTCAGGGCCAGCTGGGCTCCGAACACAAGCAGGGCGACCAGCAGGACCGCCGCGCCCAGATTCTTCAGGAAATACTTCGCCGGAGAGCTGTCCTTCTTGTCTTTTCCGTTTGTTATGTTGCTCATTTTCATTTGTTTTTTTTATTGGATCCTGCCGAAACTCACCTGGAAAAGGCCCTCTCCCAGCAGTGCAATGCCTATTATCATCACTACTATCCCTGATATCCTGCTCACCAGGAACAGGGCTTTCATGTTTATCCTGTCTTTCCACCTGCTGAACAGCCACGAACAGAAGTACCACCAGACCGCAGAGCCGGCAGCGACGGAGAGGATGATGGGGAAGACTGACACGGGTTCCCCGGTGACATCCACGTCGAAGAATGCGAACAAGGCGAACATGACCAGTACGGCCCCGGGGTTCGAAAGGGTGCTCACGACGGCCTGCAGGAAGAATTGCAGGTAGGGGATGCCCTTGTTCTCTTCGTCCATCGTCATTTTCCTGAAAGGATCCCTGAAGGCCATGGTGTAGCCGAGGACGCCGACGATAAGGCCTCCCGCTATGTAGATGGGGTACTCATAGGTTTCCAGGAACTGCTGGGCGATTGCCAGGGCGAAGATAGATATGACGGCGTAGAGCGTGTCGACAAGGGTGGCGCCCAGTCCTGTGACGAAGCCGGCTTCCTGGCCATAGCTGAGAGACTTCTGCATCACCAGTATGGCTATCGGCCCGATAGGGGCCGATGCGCATATTCCGATGAGGAAGGCTTTCAGGATGTTCAGGAGCATGTCCGGAAGTTATTTGGCTCTCATGTAGATCTGTACCGGACAGCCGGTCAGGTCGAAGTGGTCGCGCAGCTTGTTCTCCAGGAAGCGCTTGTAGGGCTCCTTCACATACTGCGGCAGGTTGCAGAAGAAGGCGAAACTCGGGAATGCTGTGGGAAGCTGCGTTATGTACTTGATTTTTACATATTTCCCCTTCCATGCGGGAGGCGGGCACTCCTCGATCTCGGGAAGGAGGGCTTCGTTCAGCCTTGCCGTGGGGATCTTCCTGGAATAGTTGTCGTAAACGTGTGCGGCTGCGTCAAGTACGTCCATGATCCTCTGCTTCCTGGGGATGCTGGTGAATATGACCGGGACATCGTCGAAGGGAGCCAGGCGTCCCCGGAGTGAGGCTTCATATTCCTTCAAGGTGTTGTTCTCCTTCTGGAAGAGGTCCCATTTGTTGACGACCAGCACGCAGCCCTTGCGGTTTCGGACGATGAGGTTGAATATGCTCATGTCCTGGGCCTCCATGCCGGTGTTGGCATCGATCATCAGGAGGCAGACGTCAGCCTGTTCGATGGACCGGATGGAGCGCATCACGGAGTAAAACTCCAGGTCTTCGTTGACCTTGCTCTTGCGGCGCATGCCGGCAGTGTCGACGAGCATGAATTCGTGTCCGAACTTGTTGTAGTAGGTGGAAATCGAATCCCTGGTGGTCCCGGCCACAGGTGTGACGATGTTGCGCTCCTCGCCAAGCAGGGCGTTGGTAAGCGAAGACTTCCCGACATTGGGCTTCCCGACGATCGCTATGTGGGGCAGGCCTGCCCTGTCGGCGTCCTTGTCCGGATCTTCCGCCGGCAGGCGCCTTACTATTTCGTCGAGCAGGTCCCCGGTGCCGCTGCCATTTGCGGCGGACACGCTCCAGACTTCTCCCAGGCCGAGGGAATAGAACTGGTAGGCGTCGTACATCTTTTCTCCCGAGTCGACCTTGTTGACGCAGAGCACTACCGGCTTGCCGCTGCGGCGCAGGATGTCGGCGATCTCCGCATCGTAATCTGTGATTCCGGCCGCGGCCTCCACCATGAAGAGTACCAGGTCGGCTTCCTCGATGGCGATCACCACCTGGCGGCGGATGGCCCCTTCGAACACGTCATCCGAATTCGTGGTCCAGCCTCCCGTGTCCACCACGGAGAATTCGGACCCGCACCACTCGCATTTGCCGTAGTGCCGGTCCCGGGTGACCCCGGCCGTCTCGTCGACGATGGCCTTGCGCATTCCGACAAGGCGGTTGAAAAGGGTTGACTTACCTACGTTTGGTCGTCCTACTATAGCGACTAAACTCATGATCGTTAAGTATTTACAGTTATCGTTCAGCGTTGCCGGCAGTTTCATGGCCGGGATAGAGTCCGCAACCTGCACAGGCATCGCTGTAGACACCGGAGCAGGCCGTGGCTTTCTTGCGGCGCGGCCCTCCGGTCAGGCTGTCTTCGTCTTCGTTGATGCACTTGATCCCTATCTTGCGCATGTTCTCGTTCCTGCTCACCTCGGTTTCGGGAAACCTTCCCTTGACGATTATGCCTATGCACATCGCTGCTATCCCTATGGCAAGGATTATCAAGGCGGCAAGGAAGGTGTCCATGGGCTAGAAGATGAATTCGGTGCTGATAGGCTCGTAATTGTAGACCTTGCGGATGATCGAGGCGAAGGTGGCTGTCATCGACACTACCTTGATCTTCGAAGTGTCTGCATCCTTGCGGAGAGGAATCGTGTCGGTCACGAAGACTTCCTTGAGACAGGAGTTGTTGATCCTGTCGTAGGCCGGGCCGGAGAGGACTGCATGGGTAGCGCATGCCCTCACCGAGGCGGCGCCTTTCTCCATCAGCACGTCGGCAGCCTTAACAAGGGTTCCGGCCGTGTCGATCAGGTCGTCGACTATCACGATGTTCTTCCCTTCGACATCGCCGATGGCGGTGATTGAAGCCACTACGTTCGCCCTCTCGCGGGATTTGTGGCAGATGATGACCGGGCAGGCGAGTTCCTTCGCGTAGGCGTTGGCCCTCTTGGCTCCTCCCATGTCAGGGGCTGCTATCGCCAGGTTTTCGATGTTGAGGCTCCTGAGGTAGGGAATGAACACCTTGCTGGCGTAGATATGGTCGACCGGCAGGTCGAAGAATCCCTGGATCTGGTCGGCATGGAGGTCGCATGTCATGATCCTGTCTACTCCGGCGGCGGTCAGCAGGTTGGCTACCAGCTTGGCCCCTATCGAAACCCTCGGCTTGTCCTTGCGGTCCTGACGCGCCCATCCGAAGTAAGGCATGACGGCAATCACCTTGTCCGCCGACGCCCTCTTGGCTGCATCGATGGTCAGAAGCAGCTCCATGAGGTTCTCGCTCGGCGGGAAAGTAGACTGGAGGATGAATACGGTCGCTCCTCTTACACTGTCGGTGAAAGAGGGTACGAATTCTCCGTCGCTGAACTGAGTGACTTCGGACTCCCCGAGGTGATGCTTCTCAGAAGGGTCGTCGAGTTTGTTGAGTTCATCCACGACTTTGCATGCGAAGTCCCTGGAGGCTCTGCATGCAAACAATTCCATTCTGTGTTCGATGTACATGGGTCCTATAGGTATTGTTGTATGAAATTCAGTATCTCGTCCCTGCCCTGTCCGGTCTGGGCGCTTGAAGCGATCATGGGCGGCAGTTCCTCCCATTGTTCGGAGAGTATGGCCTTGTCCCTTTCGATCTGCTTGAGGAGCGCGTTCGGACCGAGCTTGTCTCCTTTCGTGAATATGATTGCGAACGGTACCCCGGCCTCTCCGAGACCTGCGATGAAGTCAAGGTCGATGGCACCGATGTCGTGGCGCGAGTCGACCAGTACGAAGAGGCATACCAGCTCCCCGGAGTTGAGGATGTAGTCGTTGATCATCTTCCTGAGCTCTTCGCGTCCCGACTGCGATATCTTCGCGAAACCGTAACCCGGGAGGTCGACCAGGTACCAGCTGTCGTTGATCAGGAAGTGGTTGATGAGTTTGGTCTTCCCCGGGGTCTGGGAGGTCTTGGCCAGCTTCCGGTTTCCGCAGACCATGTTGATCAGGGATGACTTCCCGACATTGGAGCGCCCGATGAATGCGAACTCAGGCAGCCTGCGTGCGGGTTTCCCGGAAACCCTGGTGCTGCTGCCAACGAATTTTGCCTCGTTTATCGTCATTTCTGTCGTGCCTCCCGTAGTTGTAACGCAAAGATAGGTGTTTTTTGTTAAATTTGCGAGAGAACCCTGATTATAACTCATGGAAAAGGAATATGTGGAATTAACCGAGCTGCTGGGCTTTCTGCGTGAAGCCGTGGAAGGCAATTTCCCGGAGCGTTTCTGGGTGAAGGCGGAGATCAGCAGCCTCAGCGTGAAAGCCAACGGACACTGCTACATGGAGCTTTGCCAGAGCGTGGACGGGGTGCTGAAGGCCAAGGTCCGCGCCACTGCATGGCGCTCCCGCTGGGTGTTCATCAAGGAGATGTTCAGGACCGTTACCGGGTCCGAAATGGCGGTGGGGATGGAGATCCTCGCCAAGGTCCAGGTGGTCTTCCACGAGGTCTACGGGCTGTCCCTCAACATCGAAGACGTGGATCCGGACTTCACCCTCGGGGCGAAGGAGAAGAAGCGGCAGGAGACAATAGCCCGACTTGAGAAGGAAGGCCTTTTCGAACTACAGAAACGGCTCCGCCTGACGACCCTCCCGTATTCTCTGGCCGTGATTTCCGCCCGTGGCGCCGCAGGCTTCGGGGATTTCCGCCGCCACCTGCTCGAGAACGAATACGGCTTCGTCTTCGACGTCTCCTTGTATGAGGCGACGATGCAGGGGGATTCGGCTCCTTCGTCGATAGTGGAAGCCTTCCGGACGATATGTTCTTCGGGGCATCTTCCCGATGCGGTCCTGGTACTGAGGGGAGGCGGTTCCGACCTGGACCTTGCCTGCTTCGACGACTACGCAATCGCTGCCGCCATAGCACGCTGTCCGGTCCCGGTGTTCACCGCGATAGGGCACGACCGGGACCATCATGTCGCCGACATGGTCGCATATTCCTCCGTGAAGACCCCGACGGCGCTTGCGGACGTTTTCCTCGACTGCTTCATCTCCGAGGACCAGAGGCTGTCTACCTATGAGTCCAGGCTGCTTCTGGCCTTCAATTCCCGGCTGTCCATGATGGATTCACGTGTGGCCCTCCTCGATGAAAGGATATCCAGGACAGCCCTTTCGTGCATAGCGGCCGCAGAGCACAAGGTCGCCATGGCGGAATCGTCCATACTCGCAAGGACCGGCCTGCTGCTCTCCAAGGCCGAGATGAGGCTTTCGGCGATCGAGGAGAAGATCGCGGCGACCGACCCGCGCAACGTCCTCCGCCGCGGCTTTGTCCTGCCCCTTGACGCCAGGGGAGTCAGACTCTCTTCGGCAAGGGGAAGCAAGCCGGGAGACGACGTGCGGATGATGTTCGCCGACGGTACGCTTGAATGCAAAGTTGAAAAAGTAAAAGAACAGGAATATGTCGAAGGAGAAATTTGATTACACGAAGGCTGTCGCCCGTCTGGATGAAATCGCAGCCAAGGTCGAGGACCCGAAGACCAGCCTCGACGACATAGGCGGACTGGTAAAGGAATCCCGGCGCCTCATCAAGGAGTGCCGGGAGTACTTGCGGAGCGTCAGGGAATCGATCAAGGAAGACTAGTCGATACTGAAGCCCGAGATCTGCCGGTTCAGTTCTTCCAGGATGCCGATCTTCTTCTCATAGAGCTCTTCGGAGATGTCTACCTTGTAATAGTGCGGGTTGATCAACCGCCTTTCCGAGGGGCTGAAGTGGGCGAGGGTGTCGTCGTAGAACGCCTTCTTCTCGGCGAGGCTGTGGACCGGGGCGACCTTCTTCCCGTCCTTGATGACAAGCTGCTGGAGGGGCCTCCATGTGTAGGAACCCTTTTCGAAAGTCTTGTGCTTGAAGCGGTCGTCTTCCGCGAAGATGGTGAACTCTTCTTCATTCTCTATCTTCCTGGATGTGGCATCGCCCCGCAGGCAGGTGACGTCCGCCTTGTAAACCTCTCCCAGGTCGGGATCCTTCCTGATGATCCTGTAGGTTATCTGGAACCCCGGATTGATCAGCTTTATGGTATCCTCGGACCTCTTCAGCACGGGTTCGCCTGCTATCTGGACCAGCTTGTAGACATTGCCGAAGCAGGGAGCCGCCTTGCTCGTCGCGATGGCGTCCCCGACTCCGTAGGAATCGATGCATGCGCCTTGCCTCTCCAGGTCGGAGATGAGGTATTCGTCAAGGGAATTGGTGGCGAATATCTTGCATTTCCTGAGCCCATGGTCGTCCAGTATCCGGCGGACTTTCTGGGAAAGGTAGGCGAGGTCTCCGCTGTCCAGGCGGATTCCGTAGCCATTGGGATAACTGTCGTCGATCCCGCATTCCTTGAATGAACGTATGGCGTTGAGGACACCGCACTTGAGGGTGTCGTAGGTGTCGATCAGGAGGATGAGGTTCTCTCCGTAGTGGGTCTTGCAGTAATCGACGAATGCAAGGTGCTCTCCTTCGACGGAACTGCCGTAGGAAGTAACGTAGCTGTGCGCCATCGTCCCTGTCGAGGGCACGCCGTTCAGCACCCCGGTCAGGATGTTGGAAGTGCTTGCGCAGCCGGCGATGATTGCCGCCTTGGCTCCGTAGGTGGCCGCCCACGGACCGTGGGCACGGCGTGAGCCGAATTCGCTGACCGGCCTCCGGGTCGCCCTGCACACCCTTGAAGCCTTGGTTGCTACCGCCATCTGGTGGTTCATGATGCAGAGCATCGGCGTCTCCAGTACCTGGGCTTCGATCAGAGGCGCCTCAACGGTGATCACCGGCTGGTTGGGGAACACTATCTCGCCTTCCCGCATGGCGTGGACGTTCCCGGTGAATTTCATTGTGGACAGGTACTTGCGGAATTCGGCATATTCCTCGCCGGGAAGGAACTTCTCGAAGAAGCCGGGTTCCTCCTTCCCGAGCCCGAGGACGCAGTCGATGACCTCGTCGGTCCCGCAGCAGACGGCCCAGTTGTTGTTCTCCGGGGCTTTCCGGTAGAACATGTTGAACACGGCGGTCTCATCCTTGCGGCCGGTATCGAAAAACGACTTTCCCATCGTGTACTGGTACTTGTCGGAGCAGTAGGAATAGTTAAGCATATCTGATCATTTTCAACAGTCTTTCAGCGGACTCCCTGTCTCCGGAAGTGACCAGTTCCACTCCCGGATGCGGGTCTTCAAGGGGAAGCCCCTCTTCCTTCATGACTTCGAGCAGGCGCCTTGCCGCCGCCGGGGCGGGGTCGATCACTTCCACTCCGGGGCCTGCAACCTTGCGTATCACGTCCATCAGGAAGGGGTAGTGGGTGCATCCCAGCACGATCCTGTCGGCACCTTCGTCAAGCAGGGGCTTCAGGCTGCGGCGCACGACGCTTTCCGCTACCGCCCCTTTGAGGATGCCTCTTTCAACGAGTTCCACGAAGCCTTCTCCCACATGTTCCACTATCCTGGTGTTGTCTTCGTAGCGCCCTTTGGTGGTGAGGTATTTCGATGTCTTGAAAGTGGCGGCCGTAGCCAGGACTCCTATCACCCCGGTCCTGGAACTGAGGGCTGCGGGCTTGACGGCGGGTTCCATCCCGATGAACTTGACGGGGAACTCGGCCCTGAGGGTGGATATCGCGGCGCCGGTCGCCGTGTTGCAGGCTATGACGATGATGCCGGCACCCCGGTCCAGCAGCGTCTTGGTGATAGCCCTGCCGCGCTCAATGATGAAATCCAGGGTCTTTTCTCCGTACGGGCAGTTGGCGTTGTCAGCATAGTAGATGAAACGTTCCCGGGGGAGTATCTTCAGGATCTCCCTCAGGACGGACAGGCCGCCAGAACCGGAATCGAATATCCCTACCATCTTCCCTGTTCCTTGGATGACTGCAAATATACTGATATTCCTTGAATAGGTATGCATTTTGCGGGGCTGTGGCCAGTCGATTTGCTGATGTTTATGAAAAAGGAACTTGCTGCGCCGGCCTTGCTGCTGGCGATGACTCTTCTTGGCTCGTGCGACTTCTTCGAGGATGCCTTCGGCAGGAAGGATTCCGCTGCCAGGCCGTCCCCGGAAATCTCCAAGGCCGATTCATTCGCCAGGGACGTGCTGAACACATATTACCTGTGGACTTCCGAGATCGCCGGGGACCTTCCCAGGCTCGACCCCGACACCTGTCTCGATCCTGTCGGGGTGGTGAGGGAGATACGCTACCATGCCGCGGGCAGGGAGGTGGACCATTGGACGGTACTCACCGACGACTTTGATTCTTTCACCAGTTCCATGCAGGGGCTTGGCCTTACTTACGGCTATGAACTCCAGTCGGGGCGGATATCCAACAGGGAAGGCCAGTATTTCCTGGTCGTGACCTGCGTCTATCCCGGCGGCCCGGCTCAGAAGGCAGGGCTGAAGAGGGGTGACATCATCGTCACCATCGACGGGAAGCCTGTCACGAGGGACAACCTCTACGATGCCCTGGATTCAAGGTCAGTCATCCTTGGGGTGACTTTCCTGGACGGGGACGGCACCATTTCTTCCTCCGTGGAGCCTGTGGCCATGAGCGCCGAGGACATGTACCTGGACCCCGTGATGGTCAGCAGGACTTTCGACCTGGACGGAAAGAAGGTCGGGTACCTGTTCTACAACAGTTTCGACATCCGTTCCCAGCTGAAGCTGCCTGACGTTTTCCGCCGGTTCAAGGAGGAAGGGGTCACCGAACTCGTCCTGGACCTGCGTTACAACGGGGGCGGCTATGCTCGTACCGAAACCATGCTGGCTTCGCTGATAGCGCCGTCTTCGAGTGTCGTCGCGAAGGAGGTTTTCCAGACAGATGTCTACAATTCCGCCCTCATGGAAATGTGGAAGGAGCAGGGAGCCGACCTCTCAACCCGTTTCTCCAATACTTTCGAGTACGAGGAAGGAGGCCGGACCGAGACCATAGACATCACGGATGCGCATCCTTCGATCACCAGGCTCTACGCCCTCGTCACCGGAAGTTCCGCATCCGCCTCGGAAGCCCTCCTTGTGGGGCTGGCACCCTACCTCGACATCACCATCATCGGGGAACAGACCTACGGCAAGTACTGTGCAGGCTTCGTGCTGGGACCAGGCGACGTCTATAAGAAGACCTACGACTACTCGCTCATCGACGACTGGGGAATTTACGTGATGGTAAGCAAGTTCGCGGACAGGGACGGACGCAATGCGGCCGAGCCGGACGGCATCCCTGCCGACGTGGCCTGCCATGACGATCCCTTCGACGGCTTCCAGCTCGGGGATGAAGGCGAAACCATGCTCCGGGCTGCTCTCTCCTCTGCAGGGAAGACCTACCCGGGGACCTCGTCCACGGCCATTCCGCAAAGGTTCGGCATCGAACCGCTTCACCGTACGGGCCTTCCTGCAGGACTGCTTGTCAAGGACCTCCTTCCCCAAGTGAAGTAATTTTGCTATCTTTGCAACTCAAATCTTAACATGGAGAGTTTATGATTACCAAAGACAATATCGAAGCTCTGCATCAGCGTATAGAGACGTTGGGGAGGTGTCTTTGACATCCCCGGCAAACGGGAACAGACTGACGCGTTGCAGAAGAAGACGGAATCTCCCGACTTTTGGAACGACCCCAAGGCTGCAGAAGCCTTCATGAAGAATCTCAATTCCGTCAAGGCCTGGGTGACAGGCTTTGACAAGGCGGCCATGGAGGTCGAAGACCTCGACGTCCTTTACGAATTCGCGAAGGAGAGCCTGGGAGGGGAGACGGACGAGACGGTCACAACCACTGAGACGGAAGAACTGGACAAGGAATATTCAAAGGCCCTTGCCGATGTGGAGGCTCTGGAGATCAAGAATATGCTTGGATCGGAAGGAGATTCGCTCGGCGCTATCCTCACCATCAATTCCGGAGCCGGAGGCACTGAAGCCAATGACTGGAGTGCCATGCTCATGAGGATGTATCTGCGCTGGGGAGAGAGGAACGGCTACAAGACCACGGTCACCGACCAGCAGGACGGGGATGAAGTCGGCATCAAGTCGGTCACCATCGAGTTCGAGGGCGACTATGCCTACGGCTACCTGAAGGCTGAGAACGGAGTGCACCGGCTCGTCAGGATATCTCCTTTCAATGCCCAGGGCAAACGACAGACGACTTTCTCTTCGGTCTTCGTCTACCCCCTTGTCGACGACACCATTGAAATCAACGTGGATCCTTCCAGGCTGTCCTGGGATACATTCAGGGCCGGAGGACACGGAGGACAGAACGTCAACAAGGTCGAGTCGGGCGTGCGGCTCCGCTATCTCTACCAGGATCCGGACACCGGCAAGGAGGAGGAAATCCTCATCGAGAATACCGAGACCCGCGACCAGCCCAAGAACAGGGCGAAGGCCCTTCTCCTGCTGAAGTCCCGCCTCTACGACCTTGCCATGAAGAAGAGGCAGGAAGAAAGGGACAAGCTGGAAGGCCAGAAGAAAAAGATTGAATGGGGGTCCCAGATCCGCTCTTATGTGCTCCATCCTTACAAGATGGTCGCCGACCTTCGTACAGGCCTCAAGACCGCCGACACCCAGGGCGTCCTGGACGGTGACCTGAATGAATTCATGAAGCGCTACCTCATGCAGGAAGGGGCCGGCGGCGCGACCGGACCAATTGAAGATTTGGAATAACAAGTAATTTTAAATAAAAGATTTATGGCTGAGTTCAAATATGCTCCAATGTTCCAGTTGGGGCCCGACACCACTGAGTATTACAAGATTCCCGGTTCCGAGAAACTCGTCAAGACCTCCAAGCTAGGAGGGCACTGCGGTTGCGGTGGCAAGACCATCCTGGAAGTCTCTCCCGAGGCCCTGACACTTGTCGCCCAGCAGTCTTTCCACGACTGCCAGTTCATGCTTCGCCGCTCCCACAACGAGCAGGTAGCAAAGATACTTCACGATCCCGAGGCTTCCGACAACGACAAGTACGTCGCCCTGCAGTTCCTTCGCAACGCCGAGACTGCCGTTAAGGGTGTGCTGCCTTTCTGCCAGGATACCGGTACGGCCATCATCCACGGTGAGAAGGGACAGCATGTCTGGACTGACTTCGAGGACGAGGAGGCTCTCAGCCGCGGTGTGTTCAATACATATACCCAGGAGAATCTCCGTTACAGCCAGAACGCACCCCTGGACATGTACAACGAGGTGAATACTAAGTGCAACCTGCCGGCCCAGATAGACATCGAGGCCACTCAGGGGAGCGAGTACCGGTTCGTGATGGTTGCGAAGGGAGGCGGAAGCGCCAACAAGACATATTTCTATCCCATGACGAAGGCTACGATCCAGAACGAAGGGACCCTCCTTCCGTTCCTGATCGACAAGATGAAGAGCCTTGGTACCGCAGCCTGCCCGCCCTACCACATCGCCTTCGTGATCGGAGGGACGAGCGCGGAAAAGAACCTCCTGACCGTCAAGCTCGCCAGCATCAAATACTACGACAGCTTGCCGACGACGGGCGACGAGACCGGCCGTGCCTTCCGTGACACGGACCTTGAGCGGAAACTGCTCGACGCGGCCGCCGGAATAGGTCTCGGTGCACAGTTCGGAGGCAAGTATCTGGCCCACGATATCCGTGTCATCCGCCTTCCGCGCCACGGTGCCAGCTGCCCTATAGGCATGGGTGTCAGCTGTTCGGCGGACCGCAACATCAAGAGCAAGATCGACGCGGACGGAGTGTGGATCGAAAAGATGGATTCCAATCCTTCCGAGCTCATCCCCGAGGAGTACCGCCGTGCAGGTGAAGGCCCCAAGGGCATCGTGATCGACCTCGACAAGGGGATCGATTCAGTCCGCGCCGAGCTCACGAAGTACCCGGTCAGCACCCGCGTGAGCCTCAACGGAACCATCATCGTCGCACGTGACATCGCACATGCGAAGCTTAAGGCCCGTCTCGATGCCGGAGAAGGCCTGCCCCAGTACTTCAAGGACCATCCGGTCCTGTACGCCGGCCCGGCCAAGACTCCGGAAGGATACCCTTGCGGCTCTATGGGCCCGACTACGGCAAACCGTATGGATCCGTATGTCGATGAATTCCAGGCAAACGGCGCATCGCTCGTGATGATTGCCAAGGGCAACCGCACCCAGCAGGTGACCGATGCGTGCAAGAAGCACGGCGGATTCTATCTTGGTACCATCGGCGGCGTAGCCGCGATCCTTGCGCAGGAAAACATCAAGAGCATAGAATGCGTGGAATTCCCTGAACTCGGCATGGAAGCCGTCTGGAAGATCCGCGTCGAGGATTTCCCCGCCTTCATCCTGGTCGACGACAAGGGTAACGATTTCTTCAAGAGCATAGGACTGTAGGCTTACCGCTGCCCTGTACGTAGAATCAAGAGCATAGGATTGTAGGCTTACCGCTGCCCTGTACGTAGAAAGAGTGGGAGGCGACCGATAATACTTATCGGTCGCCTCCATTGTCTTTCATGCTCCGCGCAGGCGCCGGTCCGCCTCTTGAAGGTTCCGTTCGCGCTCTCCGCCTTCCTTGCTTGCTTCCTTGCTTGCTTGCTTCCTTGCTTGCTTGCTTGCTTCCTTCCTTCCTTCCTTCCTTGCTTCCTTCCTTGCTTCCTTCCTCGCACGCTTCCTCGCACGCTTCCTTGCACGCTTCCTCGCACGCTTCCTTGCACGCTTCCTTGCACGCTTCCTCGCTTGCTTCCTCGCATCTTGCTTCTCCGCCTTCCTCTCCGCCTGCCTGCATCCCTGCCTGCATGGGTCCTCAGGACAACACAGCTTACGACCCTTGCACAAATCCACAGTATCCATCCCATGCCTGCCAGCACGGTCCACCCACAAACCATTCGTTCCGCTCCCCCCTCACTTCGCTTGAGGGTACAACTAATCTATCTTCCTGCATGGGATTATCTACCATCATACGGCATGGGGCCATATACCATCGTACGGTTTGGGACCATCGGCTATCGCACGGATAGTCTTTTTCAAATAGCTAACACGCTCTAAAAAGATAAGCTCCTCATTATTAATATATTACAAATCAGCGGCGTGTGAAGGTACCCCCAAAAAACGTCCACTTAACACGCTATCAAAACTTAACGCATTGATTTACAACCTATAGCAAAAGCCGAGCGTGTTAGCTATTTGAAAATGTGGGGTAAACCAAGGACGGCTTCTCCATCGCCACCTACCTCAAGGCATTCGGGGATGCCGCCTATGAGCCCTTTAAAGGATGGCTCCGAAAAGCATGGACAAAAAAGAAAGGAATATGCTTGAGTCATAGGGGCCATCCACAAAAACAGGCCTCCAGCGTGGATGACTTGAGACAACGGAGAGGGCAACTAGAGCAAGCCGCCAGGGGGGCGGTTGCCATGGCCTTCAGCGCAGCGGAGGAGGAATGGATTGAAGTTGCAGGGTCGTAAGCGGTGTTGTCCTGCGGACCCTGGCCACCCGCGGCCGTAAGCGGGCGGGGCCCACGAGCGAAGCGCAGCGGAGGAGGAATGGATTGAAGTTGTAGGGTCGTATGCGGTGTTGTCCTGCGGACCCTGGCCACCCGCGGCCGTAAGCGGGCGGGGCCCACAAGCGAAGCGCCGTGGGAGGGATGGAGCGAAGCGGAAGGTCCGAAGGACAATACCGCTTACGACTTCCAACCAACCAGCTATCAGCCATCAACCACCATCAACCGATCAGTAGCCATCAACCAGCTATCAGCCACCAGCCACCGATCAACCGTTTACGCCAACGATAAACGAAGAGGATGACCTCCAAGTCAACTGACTTATCGGTCATCCTCTTTCAGTTTATCCCGGGGTCCTTAGGCTGGTCCCCGCAAAGCCTCTCCCTATTTGCTCTGCTCGATGGCAGCCTGGGCTGCTGCGAGACGGGCGATAGGGACACGGAAAGGCGAGCAGGAGACGTAATCGACTCCGATCCTGTTGAAGAAACGGATGGAATCAGGGTCTCCGCCATGCTCACCGCAGACTCCGCACTTGAGGTCGGGCCTCTTGGAGCGACCTCCCTGGATACCGAACTCTACCAGCTTCCCGACGCTCTTGGTGTCGATCGTCTGGAACGGGTCGGAATCAAGGATCTTGTTGCCGAGGTAGTCGCCCATGAATGTACCGACGTCGTCGCGGGAGAATCCGAAGGTCATCTGGGTGAGGTCGTTGGTACCGAACGAGAAGAATTCGGCGGCGCGAGCCATCCTGTCGGCGGTCAAGGCTGCCCTTGGGATCTCGATCATGGTTCCGAACTTGTAGTCGATGTTCTGGATCTTTATCCCTTCGACCTGTGCCTTCACCCTGTCGCAGATGGCTTTCTGGAAGCTGAGCTCACGGGCGGAGATGGTCACGGGAATCATGATCTCCGGCATGGGATGCATCCCTTCGAGAAGCAGCTCAGCGGTAGCTTCGAAGATAGCCTTGTACTGGGTCTCTGCGATGAGCGGGAAACTCACATGGAGACGGACTCCGCGGTGTCCCATCATCGGATTGACTTCGTGAAGTGCCTCGCCTCTCTTTTCGATTTCCTCGACGGTGACGCCGAGTTCGCGGGCGATCTCCTGCTTCTTCTCCTCAGTCTTGGGAACGAACTCATGGAGAGGCGGGTCGAGGAGACGGAACACCACCGGCTTGCCGTCCATGATCTTGAGGGTGCTCTTGACTGCGGCCTTCATGTAGGGCTCAAGGTCGGCGAGGGCTTCCCTTCTTTCCTTATCGGTGTCGCAGAGGATCATCTTGCGGAGTTTGGAGAGCGGTTTCTCGGAATTGGCTCCGTAGAACATGTGCTCTATTCGGAAGAGGCCGATGCCTTCAGCTCCGTAGCTGAGAGCCTTGGCAGCGTCTTCGGGGGTGTCGGCGTTGGTCCTGATGCCGAGTTTGCGGAACTTGTCCACGATGGCCATGAACTTCTGGAAGAGAGGATTCTCGGTAGCGTCCATGGTGTCGATCTTCTCGCCGTAGACGAATCCCTTGGAACCGTTGAGGCTGAGCCAGTCTCCCTCCTTGAATGTCTGGTTGTCGTTGAAAGTGACGGTCTTCTCCTCGAAGTTGATCTTCATGGATTCGCACCCGACGATGCAGCACTTGCCCCATCCGCGGGCTACCAGGGCAGCGTGGGAAGTCATTCCGCCACGGGTGGTGAGGATACCGGCGGCCGCACGCATTCCCTCGATGTCCTCAGGGGAGGTCTCTTCACGGATGAGGATGGCTTTCCTGCCGTTGGCGGCCGCATCCATCGCAGCCTCGGAAGTAAACACTATCTGCCCGACGGCGCCTCCCGGTGATGCGGGAAGACCGACGGCCAGGACTGCGGACTTCTTCTCTGAAGCAGGGTCGAGGATAGGGTGGAGTATCTCGTCGAGCTGTGAGGGGGAGACCCTCATCACGGCTGTCTTCTCGTCGATCATCTTCTCGTCGACCATGTCCATGGCCATCTGGAGGGCAGCAAGACCAGTCCTCTTCCCGATCCTGCACTGGAGCATCCACAGATGCCCTTCCTGGATGGTGAACTCTATGTCCTGCATGTCCTTGAAGTGGTCCTCGAGGCGGAGGCGTATGCCGTCCAGCTCCTTGTAGACGTCAGGCATTGCGGTCTCGAGTGACTCGAGGTCCTTGTTCTTTTCGGTCTTGGTGGCCTCGTTCAGGGGGTTGGGGGTGCGGATACCGGCGACGACATCCTCGCCCTGGGCGTTGATGAGCCATTCCCCGTAGAACTTGTTGTCTCCGTTGGCAGGGTTGCGGGAGAAAGCGACTCCGGTGGCGGAGGTGTTGCCCATATTCCCGAACACCATGGACTGGACGTTCACTGCCGTGCCCCAGTCATCGGGAATCTTCTCGATCCTCCTGTAGGCGATGGCCCTCTTCCCGTTCCATGACTTGAACACGCCGCCGATCGAGCCCCAGAGCTGGGCCTGTGCGGTGTCGGGGAACTCTACGCCGAGGACTTCCTTGACCTTCACCTTGAACTTGTCGCAGAGATCCTTGAGTTCGTCGGCGGTGATCTCGGTGTCGGACTTGTAGCCCTTCTTCTCCTTCAGTTCCATCATCATCCTGTCAAGCTGCTGGCGGATGCCCTGGCCGTCGGCAGGTTCGATACCCTCGGCCTTCTCCATGACGACGTCGGAGTACATCATGATGAGGCGCCTGTAGGCGTCGTAGACGAACCTGGGGTTGCCGGTCTTCTGGATCATTCCGGGCAGGGTGGCTGAGCAGAGTCCGATGTTGAGGATGGTGTCCATCATTCCCGGCATGGAGCTTCTTGCGCCGGAGCGGCAGCTGACGAGGAGGGGATCGTTCGGGTCTCCGAACTTCTTGCCCATGATCTTTTCAGTGGCGGCCATTGCACGTGCAACGTCATCCTTGAGCTCCTGGGTGTAACCGCCTCCGAGGGAGTAGTACTCGGCGCAGCACTCAGTGGTGATGGTGAATCCGGCAGGGACCGGCATGCCAAGTTTGCTCATTTCAGCAAGGTTCGCACCCTTGCCGCCGAGGAGTTCCCTCATCTTGCCGTCGCCTTCCGCGGTTTTCCCGCCGAAGCGATAGACTCTTTTCTTCTTTGTCTCGAACATTTTATTAACTGGTTATTTGAATATTGATTATAGTCTTTTCCTCAAACCTGCAAATTTACTAAAAAGTATTTGTCGAAACAATAATGCGATACTCATAATAAAAGAAGATGGCCTCGGGAGCGAGGACTCCCGGACCACCTTCCTTCAACCGTCTTCCATCATAAAAGAAGATGGTCTCGGGAGCGAGGACTCCCGGACCACCTTCCTTCAACCGCCCTTATTGCCTTGCCGGACGGACATTGCAGGTTTCCGTGCCTGCGGATCAAAGGAGCTTCGAGGCGATGTCGGAAAGCTCGCTCCTTTCCCCGATCCTCAGGAATATGTGCTCGAACAGTTTCTGCCCCGCCATCTTCTCCCCGAGGTGTGTCAGGCCGTTGGACCACTGGTCCAGGTAAGGCTGGTCTATCTGGAATATGTCTCCGGTGAACACCATCTTGGTGCCTTCGCCTGCACGGGTGATTATGGTCTTGACCTCGTTGGGAGTGAGGTTCTGGGCCTCGTCGCAGATGAGGAACACGTTCCCGAGGCTGCGTCCGCGGATGTAGGCCAGAGGCGAGATCAGGAGTTTCTCCTCCTTGAGCATCTGGTCTATCCTCAAGGCTTCCTTGCTGGTGCTGCGGAACTGGGCCCGTATCACGTTGAGGTTGTCCATCAGCGGCTGGATGAAGGGGCTCATCTTCGCCTTCTGGTCGCCTGGAAGGAAACCGATTTCCTGGTTGCCCAGGACCACGGTAGGCCTGGTGAGGATGATCTGGTCGTAGTCCCTGGCCTGTTCCAGGGCGGAGGCAAGCGCTATCAGGGTCTTTCCGGTTCCGGCGCCTCCGGTCATTGAGACCAGTTTGACTTTAGGGTTGAGGCAGGCGTCTATGGCGAATCTCTGTTCGGGATTCCTGGGCCTGATGCCATAGACAGTGTGGGTCTTTACCAGATGGATGAGCTTGTCGTCCGCGTCGTAGCGCGCGCACAGGGTGCTTTCGCCGTCCTTGATCTTGAACAGCTGGTTGGCGCGGGGCTCCTTGTCGGTGAACCGTTCCCATTCTATGGTGTTGTCCGGCCCATAGGCAAGTGTCTGCACGACTTCCGGCGGCAGGTCCTCCATGAACCTGACCTCCTTGTTCGAATTCTCGATCTTCTCCTCCTCTACACGGTCGGTCATGTAGTCCTGGACCTCCATCCCTGCAGCCTTGGATTTCATGCGCAGGTTGATGTCCTTGGTCACAAGGGCGACGAAGCGGTCCGGATTGTTGTCCCTTATCCAGATCGCGGTAGCAAGGATCCTGTGGTCCGGGATATCGTCGTAGAACATGTCCTTCATGGCCTCCGGGAAAGGATGGTTGGGCTCGATCTTTATGTTGCCCAGGTCCTTGCCTATCGGCACCCCGTGCGCTCCGAAGGACTTGCCTTCGGTGATGCGGTCGATGTCGCGCATGAACCCCCTGGCGTTGTAGGCGAGCTGGTCGTTGCCTTTCTTGAACTTGTCAAGTTCCTCGATCACCACGACCGGTATCACGATGTCGTTGTCCTTGAACTTGCGGATAGCCTTGTAGTCGTGGAGGATGATGTTGGTGTCCAGGACGAAGATCTTCGGTCTGCCCTTCGTCCTCCTCACAGTTTCAGTTCTAGTGTTCTTTGCCATATTTTCTAATGAAAATCAATCTTCACCTTCCGAGGCCTGGCTGGAAAGAAGCGACTGGAGTATCTCGGAGATGCCTCCTCCGCCGGTCCTTACCTTTACGCTCCCGTCTCCCTTGACCGGATGCCCGAGCGGGAAATAGGCGACATCCTGGAGCAGGAATTCGGCGTCTATATAGTCATAGTCAAGGTCCCTTACCTGGATCAGCGCGCCGGGAACCTCGGAGAACAGCACGCGGTTGCCCTTCTTTTCCCCGTAGGACTTCATCACTCCGCTGATGTCGATGGAGGCCCCTACACCTTCGGAGCACATCATTTCAAGTGCTGAAACCATGCCGCCGTCTCCGACAGTCATGGCCGAGATGACCACCTTGTCTTCGACGAATTCCCTCACCACCTCGAAACAGTCGATGAAGTAGTCCGGGTCGCCTATCTCCGGGAAGGGGTCTCCGTTCTCTCCGACTGATTCGCAGAGCAGGGAATGGCCGAGCCGGAAATCGCAGCCGTCGAAAGGCACGAAGATGATCCAGCTGTCGAAGTCGGGCACCAGCTTGTCCCCGACGGCCCTCCTGCGTCCGATGGAAGGATGTTCGCTGCCGAAAGGAGAGTCCGGCAGTTCTATCTCTTCCTCCATCCCGTCGACTACGGCGTCCGGGTCGCCTGCCAGGCCGGACGTGCTCACCTTGAACAGTACCTGGCTGCCCTTTTCGCTTTCATTGAAGGAATATGAAGTCAGGTATATCCCAAGGCCTTCAAGGTATTCGGCTGTGGCTTCCACCGAGTCGTAGAACGCCGCCATGGCGCCCAGCGGCTTGCAGTTCCATCTCCACCTGGCGCCGAGTGCAAGGTCGCCGAGCCTGAAATGTCCTCTCATCCACATGGAGTCGACGAGAGCTTTCGCTATCCTTCCCTTCGTGTACTGCCAGGCGAATTCCGGGGGGCAGAGCCTGGGTTTCCCGAGGCTTGCCGAAACCAAGGAAAGGTACTCCCGGGTCATTCCGTCCTTCAGCGTGTCCGGAGAAGGGGATGGATCCGTGGTTTCGTCCACGATGGGCTCGAAACCCGTTCCCTGGCTGCCTGACGGCTTGTCCTGGCTCTCGGATCTTCCGGGCGGGAGACAGTCCGCCAGTATCTCTGCCGGGGTGAGCGGCTGTGGGATTCCGTCGATAATGTAGACGGAGTGCAGGGCGGAGGTTTTTTCTTTCATTCCTTGTTGCAATATGTCGGTAAATTTAAGTATTTTTGGATTCAGTTCAAAAAAACGGCTGTTCTGAGGAAATGGAAGGCTATTCGCTGGGAAACTACAAGAAAAAGCTTGAGAAGATTTTCTCCAGGCATCCTTCGGTGCAGGCTGCGCCTTTCGGCGAGGCGTATAAGCCTGGACTTGAAGGCATGCGGGAGTTCGCAAGGATCCTCGGGGACCCCCAGGATTCCTTCCACTCCATCCATGTGGCCGGTACGAACGGCAAAGGATCCGTAGCCAACATGCTGGCGTCGGCCCTGGCCGCCGCCGGGCTGAAGGTCGGACTGTACACCTCCCCCCACATCGTCGATTTCAGGGAGAGGATGCGCATAGCCTGCCCCCCTGCCGATGAAGGGCCTGCCGGCGCTGCGGGACGGAATCCATCCGTAGAACTTGTCCCGAGGGAATATGTCTGGTCCTTCCTGTGCGACCGAGAGGCGGACATCGAGGCCCTGGGGCTCTCCTTCTTTGAAATCACGACCGGAATGGCCTTCCGCTGGTTCGCCGACGAGAAGGTAGACGTTGCAGTGATAGAGGTCGGCCTTGGAGGCAGGCTGGACAGCACCAACATCATCACGCCTGACCTCTCGATCGTGACTTCGATCGCCCTTGACCACTGCGAACTGCTGGGACACACCCTGCAGGAAGTGGCTTCCGAGAAGGCGGGCATATTCAAGAAAGGAGTGCCGGCCCTTGTGGGAGAGGCGCTCGCGCAGACCCGTCCCGTGTTCGAGTCCAAGGCGGAGGATGCAGGTTGCGCCTCCCTCACATTCGCGGAGGATTCGGAGCCCGGGCTATGGCATCTCAGCGAACGGATACTGGGCAGGATGGATCTCCGGGGCAAGTACCAGTCCAGGAATCTCCGCACCGTCCTCTCCGCTGTCGACATCCTGAAAGGGATTCCCCGCTACGGGGGACTCTGCGACGACGGCAGGACTGTCGAGGCCATCGAGAACACGGCCAGGCGGATGGAGTTCCACGGACGGTGGGAGCGGCTCTGCCAGCAGCCGTTCATAATCGCCGACATAGGCCACAACCCCGCCGCGCTCGCGCTCAATTTCGCACAACTTGAGGAGATGGTCGCCCAGGGCGACTGCTCGTCCCTTATCATCGTCTATGCGGTCATGGCGGACAAGGACCTTGACGGGATCATGCCGCTCATGCCGGTGAACGCGACTTACATATTCACCGCTCCCCAGACCAGGCGCGCGCTTGAAGGGAAGGAACTCCTGCGGCGCTATCTTGCGTTCTGCGATTCCTCCGGCAGGCCGAAGAACCGGGTTTACGAAGCCGATTCCGCCAGGCAGGCGCTTACCATGGCGATCAGCCTTGCCAAGCAGACGGCCAGGAAGCCGTCTGCGGCTTCGCAGAAACTGGCGATTCCCCTTATCTACGTCGGGGGGAGCACCTATCTTGTGTCAGAAGCGGTGCAGATATTGAAATCCTTGCAAGGTTTTTGATAGAAAGGGTCATGTAACCCGTAAAGACAGCCCACGGAAATGAAAACGAAGATATTCATCATAGCCGCCGTGCTTCTTGCAGGCGCGGCCGGTTTCACTACTATGGCAACCATGGACAGGAAAGGCATCAAGGCTCCCGCCGACGACTCGGGACACGTGCTTACGGCACTCTGGAGTCAGTACGAGGCAGCAAGGAAGGACGACAAGCCGCTCAGGCAGATTGAAATCCTCGAGAAGATAAGGAAGGAGGCGCAGGCCCGCCGCTACCACTGGGACTATTATGACGCCCTCAACAAATGGCTCGGCGTCCAGACATCCCGCAACTGGAAACTCCGCGCCCAGTACCGTGATTCATTGGCCGCCGCAATCGAAAAGTACGGCGAACCCATCGTCACGTACATGTGGAAGCGGCAGTCGGGCGAAGGAAACCTGACCGACTTCATCCTTACGAACCGAACCCGCCTCGAGGCCGGGAGAAACCTTGCTTTCTACAAGGGCACCATGGTCCAGGGGCAGATGAACGGCCTCCTTGCGGATTGTATCAAGGACGACTTCGAATTCGCTCTGTGGAATGAATATTCATCGGCACCGGAACGCGCGGGAGTGGCCGAAATACTCTCTGATAAGATTGGAAATACTTATCCTTCAGCTCAATGGCTGGAATTCCTCGAGACGGAAAGACTTTTGAACGCCCAATCCGTACAGGATGACGGACGCATGGCGGCATGGGAGGCATATGCACGGAAATACAAAGGCAAGGCAGTTTCCCTGTTCGCCCGTGAGAGGATGGTATGGCAGGAGTTCAGTGCCGTCCAGGCCATGGAATACCAGGGAGCCGGGGATTGTTCTTCCAGGTACAAGGCCCTTGCCGACGAGTGCAAGGCGCTTGAGAATGAGCGCAAGGCTTACACCAAGGGGATGGACTCGAGGATCGCCCGCTCCATTGAAGGGATCAAAGGGCTGCTTTCCACGCTTGAGGAGGAAAGCGTCGACGTGTACGTCGACGGAGGACGCTTCGTAGTGACCCTGCGCAACGTGGACAAGGTCACCGTCGAGATGCTCCCCGAGAAAGAAAAGGCCAGGCTCTTGCTCCGGCAGGTACTGCCGAATCCACGCAGGAGTTTCTATGCTGCCGACACCGTGACCCTGGACATCCCTCGCTGCGACGACGGGGAATATTCCGTGAGCGCAAAAGGGCAGCGCGCAGAAGCGTCGATGCGGTACAACCGTTACAGCCTTTCGATAGCTGCCAGGCAGTTCGCGGGCGGTATGGGTGTCTTCGTCGCCGACTGCGGGACCGGTGAACCGGCAGGGAAGGTCGACCTGGAACTGGACAGGTCCGGCAAGGCGGTGGCTTGTGTGGAGGGCTTCGTCTCGGACGGGTTCGCCGTCCTTCCGGCAGGCATCTCCTCCAAGGTCAAGGAAGGGGCGGACAACATCCTGGTTGCCAGGCAGAAGGACTCTGACGGCTTCCTCAGGATGAGTCCCGGAGTCTCCGTCCAGGCCTTCCGTGAGTACTATGAAGATGTCGCCGGAGAAGACGACAGGTTCTGCACCGTCTTCACCGACAAGGCTGCTTACAACCCGGGAGAGACCGTCGGCTTCAAGGCCTTGTTCTACGAGGGCAGTATCTTCGGGCAGCTGCGCACGACGGCCGAGGGTGTGAAGGTCTCCGTCTCGCTCGTCGACCCGGAAGGGAACAAGGTTGCCAACCTGGATTCCAGGACGAATGAATTCGGCTCGGTCGCCGGCTCGTTCGAGATTCCCGTCGGATGCAGGAACGGACAGTTTACCGTGGAGGCCTCTTCTGAAGAAGCGATCGGTGACAGGGTAATCCGCGTCGATGAATTCATACTCCCTACCTACGACGTGAGGTTCGACAAAGTCGACAGGCTGTATTTCCCGGGCGACACGGTCAGGATCTCAGGCAGGGTGGAAAGCTTCAGCGGCCACTCCCTGGCTGCAGCTTCCGCGGTCTCGGAAGTGAAACGATATGGCTCCATCATCCAGCAGGGAGACGTACGGATAGGTCCGGACGGATCGTTCTCCGTCGTTTTCATTGCAGCGGACCAGGGCAATTACATCACCACGGTCAAGGTCACCGATTCGACCGGGGAGACAAAGGAGTTCTCGTACTACCTTTACGTCGATTCGGAATTCACGATATGGATGTCCGTCCTGAACAAGGCGGAAGGCTCAGTCTTGAAGGAAGCGGGGCGGCCCCGGTCCTACCGGATTGCCCCGGAAATCGTTTCCGGTGAAACGGCCAAGGTCCGCTTCGAAGTGCTGGACGAGCATGGACTGCCTTCGGTGCCTGTCTCTTTTGAATATGTCCTCAAGGATCCTGACGGGACCGTCTGCGATTCAGGATCGGTCCTGTCCGGCGGCACGAAGGACTTTCTCCTTGAAAAACCCGGAGAATACGTCCTGGCGGCCTCGGCGGTCATCCATTCGGCCGGAGGCGAGGTGAAATCAGAAAACAGCATCGGCCTGATAAGGATCCCCGATGAGGCGCCCTCCATCGGTTTCAAGGTCGAAAATGTGTTCAAGCTCTGCGGCAGGACTGCCGGCGGGAAGTTCCTCCCAGGAGACAGCCTGGACCTCCAGGCCGGGTCTTCCTGCGGCCCCGTGTGGATGGTGGTCGAACTCTTCGGCGACCGGAGGCAGCTGCTCGAGAAGCGTTTGCTCCGTTTCAGCGGGACTCCAGGAACGGAAGGTTCGCTCCAGCATGTGGTGTTCCCTGTAAAGGAAGAGTATCCTGACGAGCTTTTCTTGTCCGTGTTCTATTTCCACAATGGCGCCCATTATTCCTACACGCATGATTTTTCCCGGGAAAGGGCGGCCGAAGAACTGCCTCTCACCTTTTCTTCCTTCCGTGACAGGACTTTCCCGGGCGAGGAGTATACCATTTCCCTGGAGACCGCTCCCGGAGTGGAGGCATTGGCGGCGGTTTTCGACAAGAGCTCGGAGACCATTGCGCGGAACACCTGGCCGAAGCTGTCCCTGCAAAGGCGTGGAGCCATTCCAGTGTGGTACGCAGCCGCTGACGGAGGGTTGCGCCCGTACAGGAACAGGCGCATGATGGATTTCAAGGTGGCGAACGCGTCGAAGGCAGTTGCCGGTTCGGTTTCCGGAGCCGAGCTCCGGGACGAAGATTACAGCATCGAAGACGCTTTGGATTTTCCCGTGATGGCTTACGTTGAAGAGGTGTCGAGTGACGGGCTTGTCTCGTACATGGCCATGCCAGCTTCCGGCAGCGGGAACGCAGCGGATGTCCCCGTACGTTCGGATTATTCCACCACCCTCGCTTTCGAGCCTTTCCTCCGCTCCGGGGACTCGGGCAGGCTGGAGTTCAAGGTCCGCAATTCAGACAAACTCTCGACGTTCGTGGTTCAGGTGTGGGCTCACGACCGCCTCATGAAGAACAACGTCGTCCGGAAGGAGATGCTGGTCTCCATTCCGGTCAAGGTTTCGGTCGTGGAGCCCAAGTATCTCTACAAGGGAGACGCTTACATCCTCCATGGAACGGTTTCCAACAATTCAGGTGAGCCGGTCTCCGGAACCGCGACCCTCCAGGCATTCGCCACGGGGGACCATCGCTCGTCAAGTCCGCTCTTCTCAAGGTCCATGGAACTGACAGTTCCTGCAGGAGGTTCCGTTCCCGTAGTCTTCGAGGTCGGAGCCTGGGACTGCGACACCCTGGGCTTGAAACTTGTTTTCGCCGACAGGGAAGGGCAGTTCTCAGACGGCATGTTCGTCAAGGTCCCGGTCCTGGCATCGGAACAGACTCTGACCGAGTCCCATTCGGCTGTCCTCCTTGACGGTGAAGACAAGGAGGCGCTTTTGGAACGGTTGAGGTCTGAGTTCACCGGTACGTCTTCCCTTGGGGCGGTCCAGAAGGAGATTGACGTGCGCGCCATGCTCCTCCAGGCTGTTCCCGGCAAGGCTGAGCCGAAGGGAAAAGATGTCCTGTCCCTTTCTGAAGCTTTCTATGTGCGCAAGGTTGCCGAGGCCCTGGGGGCTTCCGTCGACAGGACCCTGTCAGATGCTGACTTGTCTTCGAGGATCGCCTACTGTCAGAATGCCGACGGCGGTGCTGCCTGGTTCGAAGGTATGAAGTCCTCGCCGGTGATCACTGCGGTGCTTCTCGAGCGGTACGCCAAACTACGCGGTGCAGGCCTCGGGACCTGGGACTTCGATCCGGCAAGGGCGGTCGCCTATCTCGACCGCAGCCAGTTCCTCCACGGGCATTCCATGCCTTACTGGTGCGGCTGCCTGTCGGCTGAGCAGTATGCCTTCGTGCGTTCACTCTATGCGGAGGTGCCTTTCGATGTTTCCGCTTCCACTCCCGGCGATAAGGATGATTATTCCAGGAACCTCAAGGAATTCAAGAAGTTCATCAAGGACTACCTCACTCCCGGAAAGAAGGAAGGACGCGGATTGAACGGCAGGATACTGGAAAAGGCAAGAAGGATAAAGACCCTTGTCAACCTTGTCAACAACGAAGGAGGAGCGGTCCTGGCCCGGGAGTGGGGGATACGTTTCTCCGCCGTGTCCAAGATGAACAAGTCGGCGGCCTTGGACGTGGAGTCCCTCCTTGAATATTCGGTCGACCATCGCGACGGCGGGAAGTACTATCCAAATGCCGTCATGCCCTGGCGCGGTCTCCTGGAGAGCGAGCTCTACGCCCATACGCTCCTGTCCGACCTTCTGTCCGACCCCCGGCTCCCGCTTGATGACGCCAAGGGCCGCGCATGCGCAGATGTCGCAAAGGGCGTCAGGCTTTGGATGATGCTTCAGAAAGAGACTCAGCAGTGGGATGACGATCCTGCCTTCGTGGATGCCGTTGCATCCGTTGTCGCCGGAGGCGAGGAAGTCCTTTCCACCAAGGTGATAGCCTTGACGAAGACATATTCGAAACCATTCGGCGAGATTGTTGCGGCCGGCAACGGTTTCACCGTCGAGAGGCGCTTCTTCAAAGCCGTCAAGGGCGAAGACAGCTCTCAGGGGAGGGTCGAGATATTCCCGGGTTCAGTCCTGCGGACAGGCGACAAGGTGACCGTGGAGTACCGTATCTGGAACCAGGAGAACCGCAGCTTCGTGAAGCTTACCGCCCCGCGCGAGGCAATGTTCCGTCCCGTGGACCAGCTTTCCGGGCATTATGGATGGTGGCTGAGCCCCTTCAGGGTCGCCGGCACGTATTCGGTCACCCCTCAGGGCTACAGGAATGTCAAGACTGATTGTACCGAGTACTTCTTCGACGTGTATCCGGAGGAGGACACTGTCGTTTCAGAGGACTTCTTCATCACCCAGGACGGTACTTTCTCGGCCCCGGTGGTAACGGTCGAGTCACTCTATGCGCCGCACTACAGGGCGAATGCAGCCTTCCAGGGCCCTTTGGGTACAAAGTGACGCCCCTTCCAGGGGTCTCCCTGCTGCAGATGGCTTCCAGGGCCCTTCGGTGCCCTGTCTCTGGCAGCATCCAAAGCCCTCCGGGCACCCTGCCGCCGGGGCCTTCCATGGCCCGGGGTGTGCGGGGTGACGGGAGTAGCTTCGGCCGTGCTTACTGGATCTTGGCTTTGAGGTTCTTATGGGAAGGATACTTCTCGAGGTTGAGCTCTTTCCGCCTCTGCTCGTAGTAGTCATGTCTCGCCGGATTCTCCGGGAACCATCCGCGCAGGACTCTCATTTCCTGGGAGAGGATTTCGTGGATGCCCCAGTAACAGGAGAAGGCCGCTGCCCCGAGTATGGTGGAAGCAATGGTTTCGCTGACAAACAGCGATGCGACGGCGAAGGCAGTCCCGGCTGCCGCCATGACCCACCAGGTTTTCTTTCCCCACCGGTATTCCATCTTTATGACGACAGGATGGCAGATCCCGATGATGAGGAAGACGGCCGCCCCTACTATGATTCCATTGGCATTCATACGCATTGAATGATTAAGGAGGATGACCTTCAAGCCTTCAGACTTGTCAGCCATCCTCCGTCGTGGGCGCAGACGGATTCGAACCGCCGACCCTCTGCTTGTAAGGCAGATGCTCTGAACCAACTGAGCTATGCGCCCTTCGCCGTTACCATCCGGTTCGGGGATGCAAAGGTACTATTCTTTTTGGATTCTGCAAACTTTTTCCCTTTCAATCCTTTCCCGGCTCCATGGGAGCACTCCGGCCCCGGCCGTGCTTCCCGTCTCAAGCCGCAAAGGCCTGCTGTATCATCCATTCTGAGCCAGCCGTCCCGGCCGCATCTTCCATTCCGGGCAGTCCCGGCCGTGCCTGCAGTGCCGTGCCGCGCACTTCCGGCCGGGAGAGTCTATGCCGGTTTGTCTGTCGTATCCTTGATGACAAGGGTCCTGCCGGTGTCTTCCAGGTCCAGGATCACCGGATGGCAGAATCCGGAATTGGGTTGGTGCAAGACAAGGTGGAGCCGTCCGTCGAAGTCCTTGAACACCATGGGGTGGCCGCCGTCTTCCCGGAAGATCGGTTCGTCGTCGCATTTCCATGGGCCGGCCAGGGTGCCGGATTCGGATCTGGAGATGGCGACGCAGTATCTGCCATCCTCCATGGAGGACCACAGGATGAGCAGTTCGCCGTCCTTTGTCCGGTAGACGAAGTTGCCGTCGGAGACATAGGCCTCCCGCTTGGAACCGTCCTGTTCCGTCCAAAACGCGACAGGCGACGTCCATGCGGCGTCGGAGGCTTTGAAAAGCGTGACCGGATCCCCGGCGGCAGCGGAAAGGTCTTCCTTCAGCGGCATGGCATCAAAGGTGCCGTCGACAATCTGCACCCATTCGTGGCAGAAGATCATGTAGGGGATCCCATCCTCTACCCAGAGGGTGCCGTCGAGGGCCATGAAGTCCTTCGGTGTGACGGGTTCCTTGGCGAGAGGGAGGAAGGGGCCTTCAGGACTGTCGGCCTTGAAGGTCTGTGTCCCCCTGTAGGTGAAGGGAGGCCAGCCATCCACGCTTTCCGCCCAGGTCCTGTCGGTGTTGAGGGTTGCGAAAATGTACCATGAGCCCTTGTAGCGATGGACTTCCGGAGCCCAGACTACGCCGGTGAGGGAGTTGTCCTCCGGGACGGTGAACACTCTTTCAGGACCGTACCAGTTCTCGAGGTCCTTGCTGGCGAAGGCCTCCACTGCACCCCGGCCGTTTCCGCTCTCCTTGACGGGAACGCTGCGGTAAAGGTAGTAGGTCTTCGAGGCCTCGTCGGCAACGATGAACGGGTCGCGGCAGTAGATGCTGTCGATCCTGAGGGCGCCTGCGGCCTGTCCTTCCGGCAGGTTGAATATGGAGCCTTCAGAGGCTTTTCCCCCGGATTTCATCTTGCATCCGGTGAGGATCGACGGCGCTGCGATCAGAAAGGCAAGCAGCAGGGCTTTGCCCGTGGCAGGGATGTTCATGGTCATGGCAGAATGCTGTTTTTCAAGTGATATGCGGCCCGCCCTGTAAAGGAAGGCCCGGCAGATGCAAATATAGTGATTTCTTCCTTCAGGTCCATATTCCGTATTTTATTACTAATTTTGCAGATACGTATCGGGCGGGGTTCCGCAGGACAGGTCCCGGGCCGGTGCGTGCATTACTGATCCGTAACGTTTGAGATTGATGGACAAAGGTATTGAGGGAGGGCTTCCCGCAGGGGAGGCCGCAAGGGAAGGAACCGCAGGTGAAGGAGCCCTGGCGACGGCCGGGGGATCCCCCGTGCTTTTCGATTCGAGAGGCTATGCCAGGTATTACAAGTTTGAAAGGGGAGGGAAGACCCTCTGCCTGAAGACTCCCAAGGACAAGTCCGGCGAATGCCTGGAGATGCTCCGGCGTGATTTCGAGAGGTCCAAGACCCTGAAGCATCCCTGCCTGGAGACTTGCTATGAGTTCCTCGACGATTCGCCGGTCGGCCCGGCGATCGTCATGGACTATGTCCCGTGCCGCACCTTGCGGGAATATATCGCCGAGAATCCTTCCCGGAAAGACCGGCGGCGCGTGCTGGGACAGTTGCTTGACGTCACCGCATATTGCCACTCCAAGGGCATCCTGCTCAATGACTTGAGCCCGATGACGGTCATGGTCGCGAAGGAAGGCGACTGCGTGCGGCTGTCCGGATTCGGAATAACCCCGGAAGATGCGCATCTGCTGGTCAAGTCCAAGTGCATGAACTGGGACTATTCTTCCAAGGAACTCAGGAACAGGGCGCGCGACATCGATGTCAGGAGCGATATCTTCTCCATAGGCAAGATAATGTCCGAACTGCTCGACGGCAGTTATAAAGGCATCTCCAGGAAATGCGCCAGCAAGAACCCCGCGAAACGCTTTGATTCCGTGGATGGGATTCTCGCCTCCATGGAACCTAAGAAGAGCCATTCCTGGGTCCTTGGCCTGGTCCTGGTCCTCGCCTCCATCCTTGGTTCATTGTATTATTCGGTCGGAATGCACAGGGAGGCGAAGAAGAAGGACGTCCTCACAGACAGCCTCAGGACCGAACTTGCGAAGATGTCGTCCGACCTTGATTCCCTTCTCAACCGTGCCGATGCCGAACAGGAGTACAAGGACTCCCTCCTGGACCTTGTGGACATGCGTCTGGACAGAGGCACCGACACGGCGCGCTTCGTGATCGACACGACAAAGAGCGAGGCCATTGCCAGGGATGCCATCTACCGCCACGTGATGCTTACCGAGTGGATCGACACCTTGTGCAACATGTGCCCGGAGAACGTAGCGGCCCAGATCCTCTACCACTACCAGAAAATCTACCGCATCCATTACGCCGAACTCGACCAGAGGATACTCAACAAATGGGGACATTTCAGTTCCAAGGGGACTCCGTCCAAGGATGAGGAAGGCAAGTTTTTCGATTGATCAAGGCGCCTGTGGGCGCTTTTTTGCGGTTTTGGCAAGAATTGAGTATTTTTGAAAGATTTTGGATTGGACTATAATCATTCAAATATTAGCAAGATGAAGTTAAAACTATTAGTGATCTCAATGGCCGCTTTCCTCTTCGGGACTGCCGCCATGGGGCAGACCGTGGCCTTGAAGACCAATCTGCTCTACGATGCTACTGCAACCGTCAACGCCGGGCTTGAACTCGGGATGGCTCCCCAATGGACCATCGACCTGAACGGCAACTACAACGGTTGGTCGACAGGCGGGATAAAGAAATGGGAGCATATCCTCGTCAATCCTGAAGTCCGCTACTGGCTTTGCGAACGTTTTGCCGGCCATTTCTTCGGCCTCCATGCCATCGGCCAGCAGTTCAATATCGGCGGCCTCGACTTCGGCGCCAAGATCCTGGGGACAGACTTCTCCCTCCTGAAGGACCACCTCTATAAAGGATGGGGCCTGGGTGCCGGCATCGGCTACGGCTACGACTTCGTCCTCGGGAAGCACTGGAACCTTGAACTGGAAGCCGGACTCGGCTATGTCTACACAAGGTACAACTCCTACCTGCACGAGTGCAAGGACTGTGCACGGAAGGTTTCCGACATAGAGAACAGCCACAACTACTTCGGCCCCACGAAGGCTGCAATCAACATCGTATATCTGTTCTAACTTTCAGGAGTAATGGCAATGAAAAAGTATATAGTTTCTGCGATCGCCGTCCTGGGATTGCTCGCAGCCTCATCAGTAGCATCCGCCCAGACAACGCTTTCCGGCGCGGCTGGGACGGCCGTCGACAATGTCAAGGTCTCCAGGACCGGGGACAACATGCGTGTCAGGATGGACGTGGACCTCTCGAGAGTGGATATTCCCAAGAACAAGGCCTACATACTCACCCCTGTCCTCGCGAACAAGGACAAGTCCGTGGACCTTCCCGCCATAGGCATCTACAGCAAGGGCCGCTACATCTCCTATGAAAGGAACGGCGGCAACCTGGCTGCGAAGACATATTCGGAGAAGAACATGCCCTCGTCCGTACAGTACGACGAGACTGTCCGTTTCCAGAACTGGATGACCGGAGCAAAGCTCTACGTCCGTGCCGATGAATATGGCTGCCGCAACTGCAAGACTTCCACCGCGACCTCCGAAAAACTCGGCGGCTACAACGATTTCACCTATGAGCCCGAATTCGTGTTCGCCCGTCCAAAGGCGGAGGTGACCAAGAGCCGTTCGATCTCCGGACAGGCTTTCGTCGATTTCGAACAGGGGAGGACCGGCATCGACGAGTCCTACCACAGCAACGCCGGCGAGCTTGCCAAGATCCGCGCCACCATCGACTCTGTCCGCAGGGACAAGGACATCACCATCGACAGGATCTTCCTGAAGGGATACTCTTCCCCGGAAGGCAAGTATTCCCTGAACGAGTCGCTTTCCAGGAAGCGCACCGAGGCAATCAGGCAGTATGTCAAGAACATCTACAACCTTCCCGACAACAAGTTCATCACCAACTTCGTTGCCGAGAACTGGGACGGCCTGAGGGAATATGTGGCCGGTTCCACCCTTCCCAGCAGGCAGGAGATCCTCTCCCTGATAGACGACAAGCTGACCTATCAGGACATGGATGCCAAGGAATGGAAACTCAAGAGCACATATCCCGAAGATTACGAAATCCTCATGGAGAAATGCTATCCATTCCTCCGCCGTACCGACTATAAGGTTGAATACACGATCCGCAGTTACGCTTCTGCAGAGGAAGTCGAGGAGGTCCTGAAGACCCGTCCCGGCAATCTGAGCCTTGAAGAGTTCTATCTGGCCGCCCAGAAGTATGCTCCTGGTTCAGAGGACTTCAACAACACCTTCCTTAAGGCTGCTTCAGTCTATCCGGACGACCCTACCGCCAATCTCAACGCGGCGGTGGCACTGATGCAGGACGGCAAGCTCGATGCGGCGAAGAAGTATCTTGACAAGGCCGGCAACAGCGGTGAGGCCAATTACGCCAAGGGAGTCTTCGCTGCCCTGAACGAGGAATTCGACGAGGCTGAGAAGTACTTCGGCAAGGCCAAGTCAGCAGGGGTAAAGGCAGCAGCCGGAGCCCTTCAGCAGCTGTACGACCGCAAGGATATCCTTGGACTCTGACGTTTTTCCTTGAAAGAAATTTGATGAGGGCGACCGATAAGTGATTATTGGCCGCCTTCTTTTTTCTTGCTCCGCGCAGGCGGCAGCTCGCCTCCGGAAGGTTCCGTTCGCTACCTGCGGCGCTGGAATGACCATCGGCCCGCTTGGGGAAAGCAGAGAGGATGGAGGCAGTCCTGGTGACTGGCGACTCCATCCTCTGGTGTAATGTGTTTTATGTGCGGAGGCTATTTGGCGGGCCTCTTGTAACCGTCCTTCGTGGCTTTCTCTGTCATCCTGGCTATGCGGGTCTCTGTAGCGGGATGGTCGGAGAAGATCTCGGTCACCGCTGAATTCGCGGCAGCCGAAGTGCCGGCGGAAGTACCACCGGAAGAGAGGGTAAGGAGCCTTTCGAAGGCCGACACCATAGCCCAGGGGTTCTTCCCGTGGTCGACGAGGAACTGGTAGCCGTAGTCGTCGGCCTGGTTCTCCTGCTTCCTGGAATACTTTGCACTCATGAGGGCTTCCCCGAGGTCTCCGAGCTGTGATGCGGTCAAGACGGCGACGGTTCCACCGGTAGATGAGATGGCGTCCCTGACGGCGGAGGTCATGAGGGCCTGCTTGAACTGTTTCTTCGAATGCTTCAGGGCGACGTGGCCGATCTCATGCCCGACTACTCCGAGGACTTCATCGTCGGTCATCCGGTCCAGCAGTCCTGAATAGATCCTGACGCTGCCGTCCGCGCAGGCGAAAGCGTTGACGTCATCGGTCTTGTAGACCTTGAAATTGAGGGGGATTCCGTCGACGGAGGTGATTCCTGCGGTCATGTTGCGGACCCTCTTGACATAGGGGCTGCTTTCCGGCAGGACGTTGTTCTGCGCGTCGAGCTGGGCGATGTACTGACCGACATAGGCCTGGATGTACTCATCGGAGATGGATGCGGCCTGTGCGAGTTTCGCTCCGCTGGAGAGCAGGTATTCGGGATTCAGGGATGAACATGATGCGAACAGGGCACTTGCCGCTGCAAGCATGATGATTAGCTTTTTCATTTCGAGAGTTGATATTTGATGTTCGTGTATTTGCCTTGGGGGCTGGTCTGACAATCATTGTCATCCGCAAATATAACCAAATTAATGAAAAAAGAAGCAGGGCCATGCAATCACTGCGAAGCCCTGCATTGTCTTGTTAAGTAAAGTCCGAATTCTCACGAATTCTGAAAACTTATAACTTATAACTAATAACCAACTAAAACTACTAACAAGAACTTGTTTAAATATAACTCTTGCACAAAAAGTACCTATGAGTTATATTTGTCGTACCATTGTGTATGCAAAAATATGAACTTATTTTGAATTATGCAAAAGTATTTAAAAGGTTTTACGATTATCGCGGTCGCAGCCCTCTCGGTGGCATGCGGCAGGCCTCAGGCCAAGCTCGGATTGCTGCCTGAGTCGGACTTCGACACCACCATGGCCGGAGTCGATGTCAAACTCTACACTCTCCGCGCCGGAGACCTTGTGATGCAGGTTACCAATTTCGGTGGCAGGGTAGTCACCCTGTTCGCGCCGGACAAGGACGGGAAGGCGGAGGATATCGTCATCGGAAGGCGTTCGATCAAGGAATATGCAGCCCCGGAAGGGGAGAGGTTCCTCGGTGCCTGCGTCGGGCCGGTCGCCAACAGGATCGGAGGGGCCAGCTTCACCATCGACGGCCTGACCTACAATGTCCCTTCCAACGACAACCGGGTCAACACCCTCCACGGCGGCTTCTACGGCTTCGACAACATCCCCTGGGAGGTCGAGTCCGTCACGGATTCCTCCATACTCTTCCATTACCTGCGTCCGGACGGCTTCGAGGGGTACCCGGGCGACCTCGACGTGAGGATGGAATATTCCCTCAACGCGGCCGACGAATTCACCGTGAAGTATTCGGCGACGACCGACAAGCCTACACCGGTGAACATCTCGCACCATTCATTCTTCAATCTCCGCGGCAACTGCAGGGGTACGGTCGAGGATTACATAATCTCCATCAATGCCTCCAAGTACACCCCCATCGACTCCCTGAGCATCCCGCTTGGGGAGAACGAGAGCGTTGAAGGCACTCCGTTCGACCTGAGGAAGCCCGTCAGGCTGGGCGACGGGATCAAGGATTCTGACAACCAGCAAGTCATCTATGCCCGCGGTTACGACCACAACTGGGTACTTGACCGCAAGACCGAAAGCGAGGTCGAGCCGGCATGCACGGTATGGGATCCGGTAAGCGGCAGGTACATGGAAGTGCTCACGGACCAGCCCGGAGTGCAGTTCTACTGCGGCAACTTCTTCGACGGGACCGGGACCGACGTCAGCGGTGAACCGCTTCGCTACAGGTGTTCGCTGGCGCTGGAGACCCAGCATTTCCCCGACAGCCCCAACCGTGACAATTTCCCTTCTGTGATCCTGAGGCCCGGGCAGACCTACACCCACACCTGCGTCTACCGGTTCTCCGTAAAGGAACAATAACGACTCTCAGCCATTGCCCGGGGCTACCTTGAACGCCACGGACAGGCTGTTACCCGATTCATCCACCACGGTGACCGTGTGCCTGCCCGGTTCAGGCTTCAGCCTCATCTGGTGGATGAATTGCGTACTCCCTACGTAGTCGTCGTCGAGATGCCAGAACACTACGGCGTCCTGGAGCCTGTGGGCAAGGTTGAATGTGATCCCGGCCACCGAGCCGTCCAGGAGTCTCGGGATGTATATGACCGCCCCGGCCTCCGGGTAGATGAATTCCATCGGGGAGTATTCCGACCTGTCGGCGGGGATGTACGGCGCATACTCGGGATGGAGCTGCCTGTAGTACCATTCCATCGAGGGGGGAAGGACGAAGGTGCCAACTCCGTCGATGGTCTTGTGGTAGGGACAGGCATCGCTCCTGACAGCCTTGCGCGGGAGCATCACCGTGTCGGCATGCTCGCAGTCCACTCCCTTCAGGAATCCTGATTCATGGCAGACCTCGGCCAGGATGTAGTCGCCGGGCACCGGCTCCTTGAACCATCCGGAACGGGAATAGGCACTGTCGCCTTCCTTTACCGGGAGGAGGTTGAAGATGTCGAACATCACCGGGCCTGCCGTCCTGGCGCCTGTCAGTCCCGGGACCCCTTCTCCGCCTGCATTCCCTGCCCAGACTCCGACAGCGTAGTCTGCTGTCACCCCGACGGCCCAGGCATCGCGGAATCCGTAGCTGGTTCCTGTCTTCCAGGCCACTTTCTTTACCGAGTTGATCAGGTGCCAGTCGATTTCGTCTGGCCTGTTCACCTCCTTCAGGGCATCCAGGGTCCACCACAAGGCGCATTTGTCCTTGAGCGGGAACCCATGCAGCCGGTCGCCTTTCCTTGTCCATGATGTGTCCGTGTCCATGTAGGAGGCGGCCATTTTCGCATACACGCCGGTGATGTCGAGGAGGTTCCCTTCTCCGCCGCCGAGTATCAGCGACAGTCCGTAATGGGAGGCGCTCCTGTCGAGCGTCGTCATTCCGCAACGTCGGAGTATGTCAAGGAATTTCGGGACTCCGAACCTCCTGAGCATGTGGACTGAAGGGACGTTCAGGGACCTTGCCAGGGCTTCGGATGCAGGGACTGCTCCGGCGAACTGGCGGTTGAAGTTCTGGGGTGAAAAACCGTTGAGGTTGACCGGGATGTCGGGCAGCAGCGTCCTTGGCAGGATCTCTCCTTCCTGGAGCAGGGAACAGTAGAGCACGGGCTTGAGGATGCTCCCGGTGCTCCTTCGCGCCCTGACGATGTCCACATCGCTTCCCGGGCGTTTCCTGTCGGGATTGGCATTCCCGACATAGGCAAGGACTTCTCCAGTCCGGACATCGATCACCACTGCGGCAAGGTCGCTGACTCCTGTCAGGGAGAACTCGTCGTTCCAGCGGTCGGCAACTGCCTGTACCTGTCTCTGGATATGTATGTCGACAGAAGTGCGTATCCTCTCTCCGGGATTGGCCTGGCAGTAGTGGCCGGTCAGGTGGACGGCTTCCCTTGGAAGCGAGTAGGGTTCGGCGGGAAGAGGCTCGTCACAGGCCAGGGCGTAGTCTGTCTCATCCATGCATCCCCGTGCGAACAAACTTTCCAGAAGGCGGTTCCGTTTTGCCAGAAGCCGTTCCCTGTTCCTTCCGGGATGTACGTCGGAAGGGGAGTTGGGAAGGACTGCAAGGGTGGCGGCCTCTCCCCATGTCATTTCCTCCGGCGGTCTCCCGAAATAGCGCCATGACGCTGCCTCAAGTCCCACTACGTTTCCCCCGAAGGGAGCGTGCGACGCGTAGAGCCGCAGTATCTCGTCCTTGCTGCAGCGCAGTTCCAGGCGGGTGGCCAGGACAGCCTCGATGCATTTCTGCAGAAGGTTCCTCTCCTTCCTGCGGGACATCCTTATGACCTGCATGGTGATGGTGCTGCCTCCGCCGGTGATCCGGCCAGCCTTGATGTTCCTCCATGCCGCCTTGGCGATCGACACGGGGTTTACCCCATGATGGAGGGGGAACCACCTGTCCTCGAACATCATTACCGCAGCCTTGTATTTCATCGGGATGGAGTCGGAAGGGGGGAAACGCCACTGGCCGTCCTCGGAGATCCTGGCCCCAAGGAGTTCACCGTTCCGGTCGGAGACGACGGTGGAATAGCCGGTCCCCTTGAACAGGTCCCTCGGAAGGCAGAATATGTAGCAGGTCACGATTGCCGCTATCATGGCGGCCCCGGCCTTTTCCAGCGGCTTCATCCGGCGGGTCAGGCTTACTTGGTCACCTTCGCGGTACCGGAAGAAGTGCAGGCGCTGATCCTGGAATCGTACATCGCCTCACACTTGACTGCAGGCAGGATGAACTCCCCTTCGTAGGCTGCATGCAGCTTCACCTTGAAGGTCCTGGATGTTCCCTTCGGCAGGTCGAAACTCCAGATTATCCTGTCGTCCCGTATGTCGCGGTAGGTGTACTGTCCACCGTTCCCGCCCTCACCGTGCAGGCGGTCGTTGAATATCTCCCATCCTGAAGGGACCATTTCTTCAAGTGCCAGGTTCGTGTAGTCCCTGACGCCGCTTGTGTTGCTTACCGTTATCGTGGCGGTAAAGTCTGTCCCCTGGACCATCTCCGTGGGGTTGAGGACTTTCCCGTCCAAAGTCGTGTAGGCGACGTTGAGGCCCAGGCCGTTGGCCTTGGCAAGGGTCTTCTCTCCGGCCGCGGCTACGGTGGATGTGACCAGGGTCGCGTAGAGTGAAGCCTTGGAATCGTTCTTCAGGTCGATTCCTCCGGCTTCGGTGTCGACTTTCACCAGGCTCACGGGCTTAGCGCTCTTGACGGGCTCCATATTCCCGCCCTGGGTTACCTGGGCGTCAATGGTCCCGCTTCCGGACTTGGCGGCCACGATTGCAAGGGCCTTGGCGCTGAAGGCGGCCTCCTGGGTGGAGTACCATCCGCTTCCGACCGCCTTAGAGACGTCCAGGGCGGACTCCACCGCTTCCGTGAGCATGTCGGCCCAGGCGAGCGATTCCACTGCGAGAGCCTTGTCCCTGAGCGGGGAACTGAAGGTGCAGTCCGCCTCGGAGGTGGCCGTGAAGTCGGTGCGCAGGCTCTGGGTAAGCTCTTTAGCGATGTTCTTCTTCCCTGCCACCGAATATGCGGAAGCGAGCATCCAGGACGCCTGGAGAGAAAGGTTCTCGCTTTCCCTGAGACGGTTCATCGCACCGTTCTCCGGCTCGGAATTGAGTGCGAGGACATACAGCCTGTAGGCTTGGTCGAGGTCGTGGAGATATTTGCCGCCGGTGTTGCGGTACTCCTGAACTGCTTTCTTCTGGAAGCGTGACCAGCTTGCAAGCACTCCCTTGCTGACCTGGAAGCCGTTGCGGGAAGCCATGACCAGGAATTCTCCCGTCATCGAACTGACCCATGATGAAGCGTCTGCAGAGCCCGGCCAGTAGGCGAATCCTCCATTGGAAAGCTGCCTTTGGCAGGCTTGCTGCACCAGGTCGGGAATCATCCTTTCGGCTTCCGCTTTCTTTTCCTCGTCGAGCATGTCCTTGATTGACAGGAGTATGATTCCACGGGCTGCGATCTGTTCCGTGCAGTTGTAGCCGTAGCCCTTCACGAAGGTGTACAAGCCGTTGTAGTCGATGGCGGGGAAGGAGGCGAGTTCGAGTTCGGCCCACTGGTCTTCTCCTGGGGTGAACGGGGTGAATCCCAGATGCCTTGTCTCCCCCGGAGGAACCGTCACCTTTGTGACGGTGGTGGTGGCGGGATTGGAATTGCGCACTTCCATGCTTATGGTCTGGGTAGCCTTGTGGCCTGCTCCGGAAGCCGTCACGGTGACCCTGGCCGGTCCGGTACCGGTCGCTTCAAGGCCGAAACTGACCATGGTGTCCCCCGGGACGGGGAACGAGACCTTGGACTGAGTGCTGCCGGAAACTGAGAGGGGACCTTCCACGCTTACGCTGACCGTGGCCTCTTTGACTGCATTGTCGAGAGCGAACACATTGACCGGAAGGGAGACCTTCTCTCCTGCCCCTATCACCCTGGGAAGGGTAGGGAGAACCATGAGAGGGGATTTTACCTGGACGGTCTTCTCGGCGTTGCCGTAGGCATTGTCACAGGCCGCGACTACCATCACCCTGACGCTGCCGACATACATCGGGAGCTTGAGCTTATGGCTGGCCGAGCCTCTCTGGAGCGTGAAAGGTCCGATGAACTTGACCACCGGATTGAAGCGGTTGTCCTTCTTCGCACCCAGCATGACGGTTTCGTCGCCTCCTATGCTGAACATCGGCGAGAACCTTCCGCTGAAGGCTCCGACCACATCGTCATAGAGGTCCCAGGTCTTCACTCCGAGAGCCTCCCTTTCGTACATGGACTTCCATGGGTCGGGGGTCTTGTAGCCGGTAAGGTCAAGCAGGCCTTCATCCACCACGGCGAGGGTATAGGTCATCTCCTTCCCGTCTTTTTCACTTACCTTGACTGTAAAGTCTTCTTCAGGTTCCAGCACATCCGGCATCGTGATGACGGGATTAAGGTGGGAGTCCTTGTCGTTCACCAGGACCGGCTGCACTCCATAGAGCCGGATGGGGAGGTCGTTGTCCGTCCTTTCATGAGGCTGGATGAGGGAAACATGGATGTAGAAACCCGGCGCCATCTGGGGAGTCACCTTGAACGTGCAGGTGGCGTCGCCCTCTCCCGTGACCTTCACCCACTGGCGTGAAAGGACCCTGCGGGAGTTTTCAATGGACACAAGTGCGTGCCCCTTGGAGGCCGATGGGATGTACACGGTGGCCTTGTCTCCGACTTCGTAGGACTTCCTGTCGGTGGAGAATGACAGCATCGTCAATGCCTCCGGGTCTGATTTCGAGGACCTTCCGCGCGTGGCCGGCCAGTCGGCGAAGACGACCTGCCCGGCGACATGCCCGCTTGTGACGTCCTGGGCGAGGACCAGGTAGCGGCCCCATTCAGGATAATCCACCCTGAAGGGTATGGCACCGTCGGCGCTTCCGGACATGAACGAACCCTTGGCTACGGGAGTGGCCGCGGTAGAGTTGACATAGGAGTCCAGATCCTCGCTGCGGCTCTCCCACCACCAGCTCCATTTAAGCTTGTAGACGGCATAGACGATCTCATCGCCGGAGACCCTCTTCCCCTCCTTGTCGACTACGGCCACCGGGAAGCTGTAGTCCTTGTCCGTCTCCAGGAAACTGCCGCCTTCCTGCACGGGAATCTTCAGCCCGACGTAGGACCGGTAAGGTGAATATGGGATCGTGACAGTGTTGAAACTCAGGTCGCCGCCCTGTTCCTCCACGGAAGTGACGATGTCGGCCAGCAGCATTCCGGGGGCATCGGTGGCAGATGGCATGGTCACCTTAGTGGTGGCAGCGCCCTCCTTGTCGAGCCTCGTGCTGAGTATCTCATGCTCGCTCTTGTCGAAATGCGACAGGGGATTGACGAAGTTGTAGCCTTCGAATCCCTTGAATGTGCCGGGACCTCTTCTCAAGGTCATTGCGGCCTTGGCCGTAAGGCCGGAGGCGGGCGGCCCCGTGAGCCAGGATGACTTTATCGTCACGGGTACGGTCGCACCGGCGCTCACACTCTCCTGGGTCAGGCTGTTGCTGATCTTCAGCCTGTTCGGTTTGACATCTTCGATCCTCAGCGACTTGTGGAAGGTTGCCCCGCCGATCTTGAAATAAGCGTTCCACGAACCTGTGGGGTCCGAGGCCTTCGTCTGTATGGAGAAGACATAGAAACCATTCTTGCCGCTGCCGTTTACCATCTTGCTGTAGAAACTGCCGTCCGGAGCGTAGAGCTCCATGACTGCCGGATGCGTGGAGGGAAGCTTGTCGTCCCTGTCTTCGAGAATCATGGTTACGTGGAGGGTATCGCCCGGCCTCCATACGCCCCTTTCTCCGTAGATGAAGGCTTTCAGGCCCTTGTCGAGGACCTTCCCTCCGACATCGAAACGGCTGAGCTGCTTTTCATTGCCTTCAGTTACCTTCAGGTAGCTGGTGGCTCCGCCCCGTTTGGCGACAACGACGAACGGTTTGGCTGATATTGAAATCTCTGCCATTCCGTCAGTGCCGGTCTTGGCATAGCCGATTTCCTTGAGCTGGTAGCTGTAGACGTAGAGCTCCGCATTGAACACCGGTTCCGTGGACAGGATGTCGCTGACACTGACCCAGATCTTGTCTTCGCCTGAGTACTTGGCGATTACTCCGAGATTCGAGGTGAGGAGGTTGACGGCGGGGAAGCGGTCCTCCTCCATGTAGTATGTGGGTTTTGCCGGATTGTCCCTGTCCTCCCAGACGTACTTGTCCCAGTCTATGTAGTTCTCGTAGAAGTAGGGGTAGGGGCTGTCCCAGGTATCGTCATCTTCGGCAGTGACGTTCTCGGAAGAGATTTCCACCATCTTGCCGGAAGGGATCCCGCTCCTGAATTCGTCGTTGCTTCCGTAGATTGAATATTCCTGCTTGAAGGACAGCCTGATGCGGTAGATCGCGCCGGCCTCCTGCTTGAAGAGACCTGAAAGGTCCGCCGAGAAATCCTGCCACCTGTGCAGGTTCCTGGAAGGGTCCGAATCGAGGGGGATGCACCTCTTGTACACAAGGCGTCCGGACCTTCTGAGAGAATTGCTTCCGCCAAGGTCGTTGTCCTGGAGGAACATGAGGACATTCTCTTCGTAGATCTGGATCACGCTGATGTCCACGGCCTTCAGGTTGACTGCCCTGAACGGGAGGATGAGCTCCTTGGCATTGGGGAGGATCGTCCCTGTGAGGGGTATCTCGACGGCCGGCTTGCCTTGGGACGAGGCGAACCTCTTTGTGAAGTCGGCATCCAGCCTGACGCCCTCGAAGGACTTGACGGCTCCTGAAACGGTCAGCTGGAGCGGGTCTTCCCCGGCGTTTTCGTAGAACACCCGCACATGGTTGTCTTCGGCCTGGACATAGGTCTGGCCCGCTCCCGTGAGGGTGAAGAGTCCGGAGTTGTCATCCACGTCGGCGAGCGGCTCTGTGAAACAGATGTCGATGAAAGGCTCTTCACCTTCGTTGTTTTCCGCCTGCAGCACCTTGAATGCTCCCTTTCCGGGCACGACGGCCTCAACCTTCGAGTCCGTGACGAACCCGGTGTCGGCCGGTTTCATGAAGACTTTCACCTTCCTGTCCCTGGAGTCCCTTGCCAGTCCTATGATCTCGAAGTGGAAATGATACGGGTCCGCCCCCGGGGTGACGCTCAGCTCTGCCGACTTGTCGTGGAAGTCGAACTGGACCATCTCCCGGACTTTTTCCAGCGGGAGCTCTTCGGTCAAAGCTACCGTGCCGTCGACGGAGGCTGATTCGGGTGAAGAAGAGGTGATGGTCGCAGGATTCACGGAGAGGACAGCCTCTTTCAAGGCTATCATGAACTTGAATGTAAATACCTTGAACTTCCTGTCGGCAATTTTCTCGATTTTCCCGAGGCGCAGCTTGCCGGTGTAGGACTGGCCGTTCTTGAGGGCGCCTGGCTCGGGGATGAACTCGATGGTGCTGCGTGAGAGCCAGCGGGTGGTTCCCTTGATGCTCGGGGTGAAACTCAGGATGCCATCCTTGATGTCGGCTCCCGGTACGGCGTCCGGGATGTCCGTGGCCAGTTCGACCCGGATGGTTGACTTGTCTGAGATTATGCCTCCGGTGTAGGCTTTGATGAAGGCAGCGAATTCGGTGCTCTGCCCCTTGCTCTTGCCGAACCTGCTGCAGGAGACGGTTGCGACGGCGAGGGTTGCGATTGCGAGGATGGCCGCGATGGCCTTTGAATATGATTTCATTTCCATGGTTTGACAGGTCTTTCAGCGAGTGGATGATCCTTCCCGTCCAGCCACGGCCGCCGTGCCGCTGGAGCCGGTGCCAGGCGGGACTGATATATTCTTCAAAGGTAGTCATTGTTCTTCGTAATGCCAACCTTTTTCGCCTGCCTTTTTGCCTTATGTTGTTCATGGGTGACAATTTGTCATGCCTTTGGAGTGGCACGTCCTTTGATTTCTCCACCGTGCCTCCGGAAAGTCCGGGGAGCAGGATGACAATAACATTTAAAAGCATCAATAATCATGATCAAACCGTTAGCAGACAGAGTTCTGGTCCAGCCCAAAGAGGCGGAGACCAAGACAGCTTCAGGCATTTACATCCCTGACACAGCAAAGGAGAAACCCCAGCAGGGCAAAGTGATCGCGGTAGGTCCCGGTAAGAAGGATGAGCCGATGGAGGTCAAGGTAGGTGACGAGGTCATCTACGGCAAGTACGCCGGTACCGAGGTTACGGTTGAGAACGAGAAGTATCTCATCGTGAAGCAGTCAGACATTCTGGCAATTCTTTAATCAGGAGGAAAGCATTATGGCAAAGGAAATAAAATTCGACGTTGACGTTCGCACTAAGATGAAGGCCGGAGCTGACGCTCTCGCCGACGCAGTAAAGGTCACTCTCGGCCCTAAGGGTCGCAATGTGGTCATAGACAAGAAATTCGGTGCTCCCCAGGTCACCAAGGACGGTGTCACCGTAGCAAAGGAAGTCGAACTCGAGGACAGGTTCGAGAACATGGGTGCACAGATGGTCAAGGAAGTCGCTTCCAAGACCAACGAGCAGGCCGGTGACGGTACCACCACCGCAACCGTCCTTGCACAGGCAATTATCAATGTCGGCCTCAAGAACGTCACTGCAGGCGCCAACCCGATGGACCTCAAGAGGGGTATCGACAAGGCTGTCGCAGCCGTGGTCGCCAACCTGAAGAAGCAGAGCAAGAAGGTCGGCAACGACTACTCGAAGATCGAGCAGGTCGGAACCGTTTCCGCCAACAACGATGCCACGATCGGCAAGCTCATCGCTGATGCCATGTCCAAGGTCAAGGGCGACGGAGTCATCACCGTGGAAGAGGCCAAGGGCACCGAGACCGAGGTCAAGGTGGTCGAGGGTATGCAGTTCGACCGCGGCTACATCTCTCCTTACTTCATGACCAATCCGGACAAGATGGAGACCGTCCTCGACGACTGCTACCTCCTCATCACCGACAAGAAGATCTCCACTATGAAGGACCTTCTGCCTATCCTCGAGCCTATCGCACGTGAAGGCAAGAGCCTCCTCATCATCGCTGAAGACGTCGACGGTGAAGCTCTGACCACCCTGGTTGTCAACAAGCTCCGCGGCACCCTCAAGATCGCTGCCGTCAAGGCTCCCGGTTTCGGCGACCGCCGCAAGGAGATGCTCCAGGATATCGCTACCCTTACCGGAGCTATCGTGGTTTCCGAGGAGAGGGGATTCACCCTTGAGAACACTACTCCCGACATGCTTGGTAAGGCCGAGAAGGTCACCATCACCAAGGACAACACTACCATCGTAGGCGGTGCGGGAATCAAGGAAGACATCGCCGACAGGGTCGCCCAGATCCGCAAGCAGATCGAGACCACCACTTCCGACTATGACAAGGAGAAGCTCCAGGAAAGGCTTGGCAAGCTCGCCGGCGGCGTGGCCGTCCTCTATGTCGGCGCAGGTTCCGAGATCGAGATGAAGGAGAAGAAGGATAGGGTCGAGGATGCTCTCAACGCTACCCGTGCAGCTGTCGAGGAAGGTTATCTTCCCGGCGGTGGAGTCGCTTACATCCGCGCGGCCGAGGCCTTGAAGAACCTCAAGGGAGAGAACGAAGATGAGACCACCGGTATCCACATCATCGCACGCGCCATCGAGGAGCCTCTGCGCATGATCTCCGAGAACGCAGGTGTCGATGGCAGCGTCGTGATCCAGAAGATCCGCGAGAACAAGGGAGACTTCGGTTACAATGCTCGTACTGATGAATATGTCAACATGTTCGAGGCAGGCGTCATCGATCCTACCAAGGTAGCCCGCGTCGCTCTCGAGAATGCCGCTTCTGTCGCCGGAATGCTCCTGACCACCGAGTGTGGCATCGTGGACATCCCCGAGAAGGAAGCTCCGGCTCCCCAGATGCCCGCTGGCGGAATGTACTAGCGGCCGGGCTTACGGAGTCCGTCGGCATCGGCGGGGTCCGAACCAGCCATGACAATAAAGCAGGGCGACTGATAAGTGATTATCGGTCGCCTTCTTTTTTTTTGCTCCGGTCAGGCGGAGTCCGCCTCCTGAAGGTTCCGTTCGCTTTCGCTGGTATAGGTGCAAAAAGTAGTTGGTGATATACCATCAAACTTTTTGATATATAATTATTTATGGATAGTTTGATGAAACGCGTTTCATCAAACTATCTTTTTTATGGCAAAATCGAGGCGAGAAAGA
>Ga0256407_10001070_pt1 | contig 60816 bp, 48 predicted proteins | sample RumenRJG_04DNA_FD_193489 | JGI IMG/M metagenome (GOLD analysis project Ga0256407, IMG submission 193489) | Bovine rumen microbial communities from Lethbridge, Alberta, Canada - RJG_04 | ecosystem: Host-associated > Mammals > Digestive system > Stomach > Rumen | place: Canada: Alberta... | reverse complement strand
ACCAGTGCGCCGGTCGCCGCCAAAGGTATTGCTACCCTCGCGCTGCCCCTCGACTTGCATGTGTTAAGCCTGTCGCTAGCGTTCATCCTGAGCCAGGATCAAACTCTTCGTTGTTGTATCTTGTCTTCTTCTTTTCAGAAATAATGAAAACGCAACACTCGACCGAAGTTTCCAGTAGTTGACCCCTGGCCTCTATTCAGGTTGAATCTCGTATCTTACTGCCTGATGTACATCGTCTTAAACGACTTGGAATCGACGGAGACAATCATTAAATTGTCCCTTGTTCTCTTGTACTACTCGTTGCTGCAAACATGTCAAAGAGCTATTGTTTAGCGCCACACCTGTGGCGAAAAGCGGTGCAAAGGTACTGCCATTTTTGAAACTGGCAAATTTTTTAGCAACTTTTTTTCATCGAAGTTATTAACATTTTTGCCCAAAAACATTTCAACCCGCTGAAATTCAGCAGATTGAAACACGAAAAAATTTTTTATTTTTTTTGAATTTTTCTTGGGCAAGCGTCCGAAAGGGGAATTTTGCCTCTACATCATTCTGAAGACGCGCACCCCGATATTGGTCTTGGAACGCTCCAGGAATCTGAACAGCGGTTTGCTCTCGAGCATGACCTTGCCGCCGCTCATCGAGGCGTCGAGCAGGTAGGGCTCTCCCTTATCGACGATGATGATGCCGTTGTGCGACACATCGAGTCCCTCGGTCTTGGTGACGAGCGAGACAAAATCGCCTGAACGCAGGGCGGCCTTGACATCCTTGTTGTTGAGCCACGAGCGCTTGAGGTAAGAGAAGCGGTGGTTGCGCAACTCATAGCGCCTGATCTTCTCGACCATGGCGGTGTCGTTCTTGAGTTGGCGGTAACTGCCGGTGTGGTGCGTCATATAGTCGATGTTCTTGACCATATAGTCGGCATGGGGCAGGTCGGGGGTGACCTCGACCAGGTTGCCCCTGACGTGGTTGTCGATGATCCACTCGCTGATGTAGTGGATGCGTGTGGAGTAGTCACCCATCTCGCCGCCACGGTAACGCACGTTCTCGATGTTGGCGGCAAAGTCTCGCCAGGAGTAGCGCTGGTTGAGGGTGCATCGCGTCAGGGAGTAGAGCGTCTCGATGAACGTGAGGCAATCAAGTTGGTGGATGTTGATGGTGAGCAACTCCTCGTCGCCCTCGAGGGTGTGTGCGACATAGGGTGTGCCCAGCAGTTGGCGTGCGTAGAACTCAATCAGGGCGTTGGCATCGGTGAGGCCGCTCTCGCGTCCCTTGTCCAACAACTGGTTGATCACAATGGTGTCGCTGTCACAGTGGAAGCGCATCCGTGCTGTAGTCGTGACCTTGCCTGCCGGAGCGGTTGTTGCCGGAGCGGCGGGGGCCGTAGTGGCCGCTTGAGCCTCCTGCTGTTTCGTGGGATGGGGAGCGCACGCCATCAAGATGCATGCCATCAAGTAGATTATTTTCTTCATCGTTGTATACCTTTAGTTGTATTAAAGCACAAAAGTATAAAAAAACTCAATCAACTGGCCCTTTATCCTGAATTTTCGGACCAACTGCTTTACACATTATTAATATAAAGAAACAACACGGCAGCAACACCCTGCGGCCTGATTGTGCCCCTGAAACCCGCAAAGCGGCGCTCCAGGGGCACAGGCTGCAATTCATTGTCCCTTGAGCACCCTGCCGATCAAGGCGGTCACATCGTCGATATCGACCTTGCCGTCGGCAAACAGGTCGGCATTGGCCAGGTTGATGCCCGTGGAATCGCCGGTGAGCACAAACCTGATCAGGTCAGTCACATCGTTGATATCCACCTCGCCGTCCTCGTTAACGTCGCCAATCAGCCCCGGAGCCAGGCTCTCGTCCACGCTGATGATGTAGAGTTGCCACAGGTCACTGACGGGCGAGTGCTCTGCATCATCGGGGCTGAATCCCGCCTGCAGACCGGTCGTGCTGTCAATGGCCCTGACAATACCCGTCAAGCGGTACTGATAGCCCTCGCGCACCGTACTGTCGGGATTGAAGGTTGACATATCCTGCCAATAGCCCTGCTTGACCGTAGCGATGAAAGCGCCCGGCAGGTTCTCGCTGTTATAGTCGCCCTCGCACTTGGGAATCGCCATGACGAAGGTCGTGTCGTTGATCTGCTCACGGCAGATGGCCGACATGACGCCGACATACTCCTGCGGCTTGGGCTGAACCATGAAGTAATCGGTCTGCACCACAAAGTTGGCAGGCGTGTAGGTGTTGGGCGTGTATGCCCCAGCCATCGTGTAAACGGGCTTGACAGTCAGTTCAATCGTGGGATTGTCACGGTCGGTGAGTCGTCCGATGACCGTCTGTCCCAACAAGATGCTGCCGTTGAGGGCCTGGGCCTCATCATCATTGGCAACCTGGTCCCTGAGGATGAGTTGTGCCCAATTGCTCTGGTCATATTCCGCGTCAAGCGCCGAAGCGGGCTCTGGCAACGAGCTCACGTTGTAACTGGGGTTGACGGCATCACCGTTGCCGTCCTTGACCCACAACCACTTGCCCTGGTCATTCAGCCAGACGGCCGACAGGTCGTTGGCCACGACATACTCCTTGCCCATCTGGCCCTTGCCGACGATATCGGCAAGCGACATCACGTTGTCGTCGACAATGCCCACCAGGCCGTCGACAGTGTAGTAGCCACCGTTGACGAATTCAAAGTCCACGGTCTGGGTCGTCTGGTTGCCGTTATCGCTGAAGATCACATTGGTCGGCATTGCCGTGTGGCTGCCGGTGTAAACCCAACGGTAGATGAGATTTCCGCTCGGAGCAACGCCTACAGGCGAGCCAAGCGACTGGCCGGGCCAACTGCCACCGGTATAAATCGTCGTCTGGTTGGAAATCCAGGCATAGGGGGCGGCATAGGGCTTGCTGTTCTCGAAGTAGCAGTAGAACACGTCATCGCCCATACCCGTTGCACTTGAGGGCAAAGCAGGCGACTCCTCGACTTCGACCGTGCTGTAGCCCGAGCCACCGTCATAATTGAAATAGTGGTTGCCGGGTGTCAGACCCCTGATGTCTCCAGTCTGGGAGCCGTAGTTGTTGTGCAGGATGATGTTGAGCGACGATGTCACGTTCTGCGAGTAGCGGTACCACCCCTGAGCGTTCTTTTCGGTCAACTGGATGCCGGGCCAAGGCACAGGCGCGATATTCTGGCCGTCAATTTCCTCCCATGCATAGAGATAGGGGTCATTGTCGGCAGCGACATAGACGTTGACGCTGCTGCTACCGCTGCCCGTGAGATAATAGGTGCGTGCCACCTGGTTGATGACGTTGCCGTCCACGAGCACACCGGCACGAAGCACGTGGCTGCCGTCGGTGTCAAAGGTCACAGTGCCCTCATAGGTGGTCATCTGGCGGCCATTGGTCGGCGAGGGCTCGCTGCCGTCGACGGTGTAGACAATCACCGCGTTGCTGTTGCTGGCCGTGAGGCGCGGCGTGATGGCGTGGTTATATTCACCGCTGGCCAAATCAATCGAAACCACAGGATTGTGGAGCGCCTTGGTGTAGGTTGCGGTCACGTCTTGGAGCACGCCGTCGGCAAAACTATAGAACACATCACTGGTGACACCCATGATGTCAGGCGTCTTGGACGCGTCATTGCCATAACTCAAGATAAGGTTGACTCTGCTGGCATGCAGCGCTGCGTGGAGCCAAGTCACGCCACCGATAACGACGCGGTTCTCATAACTGTACTGCCAACCCGGGAAAGTGCCGGTGAGGCTGTTGTCCTCGTCATCAAAGGCATATACCCAAGGCATGCCGCCACCATCATACTTGACATAGACCATAATCAGGTCGCTGCCGGTGCCGCCGGCCACAACATACTCGCGGGTCACGATGCTGTTGGGACGCACCTCACCGTTGGCCAGCACGCCGACCTTGAGCGTCGTCGTGCGGTCGAACGACAGGTCCACACCCGCGGTGTCGGTAATCTGCTTGCTGTAGGCATTAGGCTCATGGCCGTCGGTCGTGTAGACCAGCACAGTGCCCTCGCTCGAAGGCTTCACATTGACAGCCACAGGGGCACTGTAGTTGCCGCTGTTCTTGTCGATAACAGGATAGCCATAGACCAGGTCGCGCTTGACGTTGCCGTCCACCTGGTCGGCCAGCGAGGCAGTGATGCTCAAGCGGCAAGTGCCCTCATCGTTGCACCACACCTGGGCGAAACCGTCGGGAACACCCGCATTGACGGCTTCGCTGCCCAACTGCAGATACAACTCGCCATTCTCACCAGTGACACGCCAAGCGATGCCGTATGCGCCGATCTCCTCAGGATTCCAGGCCGTGCTCTCGTTGGTGATGCCGGCAGTGCGGCGCGCCTTGATGAAGCGTGCAATCAGGTCGTGCCAACTCGGGTTCATGAAGTGAGGATAGAACAGGCACGGCGTGCCCGGCATCGCCAGGATAAAGCAGTTGGCCTCGACAATCTGATGATTGACGCGGTGCTGATAGTTGCTGTTGCTGGCATCGGTTGGCAGGTCCTTGAACGTATCGTGGTTATCGATAAACGTCACGGCATAGCGCTTGAAACGATAGTCCCAGATGAGGCCGTCATTCTTGAGCAAACGGAAACTGCGCCCGCTCTCATCGTTGAATGCCTGTCTGATCTGCTCCTGCAAGGGGAAGTCGAACGCAGCACTCTGGAAGCCGCCCTCGTCATACACGCCCTTGATCCAGTCCTTGATATCGCCCGATGTGCCCCAGAACTCACCGACCGAGAAGGTAGGCCTCACCGTGGTGTTGTATTCAGCGAAGTGCTTGGGTTCGAAGCCACGGGCGTAGTCGTAGCGGAAGCCGACATAGCCCAACTCGTCCTTGAGGTAACGCAGGTAGGTCAGTTCCTTCTGCTGCGTGGCAGGGTTGTGGTGGTCCACATCGCGGGCCCAGGGTCCCTTGCCGGCATCGCCACCGCAGTCGTAGTTGCCGCTGCCCTTGCCGCTCTCATCGTCACAGCAGATGTCCTTGCACTTGCCATTCTCGTCCCACTCCCACTGGATGCTGTAGGTCTTGCCCGTCGTGGGGCCGATGACGTCGATCTCGTCAACAAAGTCGGCGGCAAACTCCTCACCGCTCCATGTGCTCAGGCCGCCCTTGTGGTTGGCGACCACGTCCTCCATGGCGCCCGTTCCAGCGGCCTTGTAGGCACTGATGAGGTTGATGAGTTCGGTCTCGGTGCCGAAGTAACTCTTGGGCGCCCATGTCGTGCCGTTGACCTCGTAGGTCAGGCCCCGGCCATGGTCCAGGTAGAACACGGGCACAAATCCCATGCAGTCGGGGTTGTTGATGGTGTCGCCGTAATGGGTGCAGACCCACGAGCCGTCATGGCCGGCACGCCAGGCCTCCCACTCGGTGGTGAACACACTCTTGTCCGAGCACACCGTTGCACCGCTCTGCGGCAGCCACAACAGGTCGATATAGGGAGCAATGTTGTCTTTCTGGTTCAACAACTCGGTCCAGGTGGTGACGGGGACATACCACTGGTCGTTGGCACCCCACCCTGCACCATACATCGTCGCCATGGTCATGCCAGGCTGGTTATCGGCAGGCCGGAAACTGTCCCAGAAAAATCCTTGCAGGACCACGCCGCCATAGTCGGCAGGCCATCCTTGCGACATCATGCTGAATGGTGCCATCAGCACCACCGTCAGAAACAGTAAATACTTTTTCATAATCCTTGTCATTTTAAAGTTGGTTTGATAATCGCAAAGATAGTGAAAGCCGAGCGGATAAAAAACAAAAACAAGTATTTTGTTTTTTTATCACGAGGTGCAGCCTGTCTTGCCAATGGAAATTCAGGTAAAACTGATAATAATCAAATATCGACGCACATTTTTTAATCATTCGTCAATAATCCGGCAAATTAAACGAATCCTTTGACGATTTGTCAAAATAAAAATGTAATTTAGCAGGTTGAAAAGATGAAACGACTGATAATCACAATGGCTGCGGCCCTGCTGGCCGCCAGTTGCCTGTGGGCCAAGGATGACGAGGTCATCGTGACCCGCCAACTCACTGCAGCCCAGCGCGGCTCGCTCCCCGACAAGACCATCGTCGTGGAGACCAAACGCCTTGTCCCCACCAAGCAGGCCGACACCGACCTGCTCGACGCCATCGGCCAGGTGATGGACACCATAGCCAGCGAGGACTACATGAACCGCACCTTTGTGCTGCTGCTCGAGCCCAAAGCCGACGGCCACATGGCCATCGGTGCCCGCAGCGACGACATCGTCACCCGCGGCAAGCAGGACCCCAGCATCTACTACGGCACCCTGGAGCACGGGCGATACCATTTCGTCGTGCTAACCAGCAAAGAGAACATGCCGCTGCTGGAGCGCACCTTCAAGCGGCAGAGCAAGGTGAAGTTTGTGCAGGAGTTCGAGTTTGTGGACTTCCCCACCCCGCGCTACCCCACCAATGTGATTGCCCAATGGGCACCCGGCCAGGCGCTGAAGTGGCTCACAGTCGTCATCAACGATGACCCCAGCCGGGACCGCGAGTCGTTTGACACGCCGGCAAGGATGGAAGAATAAAACCCATAACACGATACAGAGACGATGAACGAGGACCTTAAAAACAACCGGAATTATGTGATTGCCATCGGACGCCAGTTCGGGTGCGGTGGCCGTGAAGTGGGACAGCGCGTGGCCCAACTGCTCGACATCAACTACTTTGACAAGCAACTGCTGCTCGAGGCCTCCAAGGCCAGCGGCATCAATGCCGAGATGTTTGAGGCCGCCGACGAGCGCACCCCCAAGTTCTTCCCCAGCCTGTGGCCGCTGAACCTGGCGATGGCCGGCTCGGCCTTCGTCGGCGAGACGCCGATGAGCGACGACAGCATCTACAAGGCACAGTGCCAGGTGATGAAAGACCTGGTGGACCGCAAGCCCTGCGTCATCGTGGGGCGCACCGCCGACTACGTGTTGCGTGACTACTGCCCCGTCATCAGCGTGTTCCTGCATGCTCCCGTCGAGGACCGCATCAGGCGCATCATCGAGCGCGGCGACTGCGACACGCGCGAGGCCGCCGAGAAGCGCGCCGACAAAATAGGCAAACTGCGCGCCGAGTACTACAACTTCTACACCGACAAACTGTGGGGCCATGCCGAGAGTTACGACCTGTGCCTGGACTCCAGTCTGCTGGGCGTCGAGGGCACGGCACAGTTCATCGTCGACTTCGTTAAGCGCCGCCTGGGATAAAACAATAATGCTCTTTTTATAATAGGAAAACAAGAAATACAATAAACACAAATTTCTGAAAAACCATAACACTACTGAATCCAATTAATTATAGAGATGAGAAAGACATTACTTAGAATGGTGGTTTGTGCTTTGGCACTTTCCAGCATAGCCACGGCTGCATGGTCACAGAACCTGATGTTAAGCCAAGAGGAACCCGAGGACGAAATTGCTGTGGTGGGCTTCTTTTGCAAGAACGACACGATGACCTACAGGCAGACGCACAACAAGTACAAGATTGAAGGGAACGACACGACAATAAGCGAATCCTACGAGGAGGAGTTCATGATAGTGGTGACCGACTCCACCAGCGAGGGATACAAGATGAAGTACATTCCACTAAACTTTACCCTCAATAATGCCGACACGGTCACAAGTCTGATGACTAATGCCATGAGCCAGTTGATGCAGTCGGTCGAGTGCGAGTTCACAACCGATGAGATGGGATTGCTCAAAAGCATCACCAACTGGCGCGAGATACGCGACCAACTCAAGAAGGGTGTAAAGGTCACATGCAACACGCTGTACACGACCATCCCAGACCTGGACAGCATCATGCCCCGAAAGTCGTTGGAAAACATCCTGTTGCTCCATTTCTCAACCGAGGAGGGTATCCGCGACTCATACGAGGAATTGGAGGATCTCTTCGGGCTGCACGGCTCCGCCTTTGACCTCGGTGATAAAGAAGTGGATACCGAGGAACAAGGTTATCCCCAACATATCTCGGTCAGAATAGGCTACACCACCATCGAGGACGAGGAGGATGACTTCGAGGGAGATTATGCCATCTCAACGCTATCAACAACGACTATTCCTGTCGAGGATTTGATGGATTTTGGCATCGGCGCGCTGTCAATGATAGTAAGCGACATGGCCAATGACAGCCTGGAAGCGGTTCGCGACCAGATTGTTGATTCGCTGAAAATCGCGAAGCCCAATGGTGCCGAAATCATTGTCAATGAGTATTACGGGTTTTTCTTGAACGGATGGCCCAAAGAATACTACTATGAGAAAAAGATTGACCTTGGAATCAGTCAGAACATCGAGACCCGGCATATACATTGGATATCCCGCAATTGGGACATGGTCAGCGACGATGAATCAACCGATAACAAAAGCATATAATTCACCATAAAATGTAATAACGCTATTACAGGCTATCTGCTATCTCCCCAGTGGCACATCAAAATTACATCAAAAGAACCGTCCCATTTTTCTCTTTCACATCTTTTAGGGAGAAAAGGTTGTGGGGGTGGAAGATTGTGTGTATCTTTGGCTTTCTTTTTGTGAAACCGGAATTATCATTAACCAAATGACTGATAAGATCACCAATAAAATCACTAAGATTGTGTTGACCGGTGGCCCCTGCGCCGGCAAGACGACGGCGATGGCCAGGATTATCGAGCACTTCAGCGGCCTGGGCTTCCAGGTGTTCGCCATCCCCGAGGTGCCCACGATGTTCAGCAGCGCCGGCATCAACTACCTGACGCATAACAAGGCCCTGTTCTTTGAGGCCGAGAAATCGACGCTCAACATCCAGTTGGCGCTCGAGGACCACTTCGCCAAGATGGCGGAGCAGTGCAACAAGCCCGTGCTCATCGTGTGCGACCGCGGCACGATGGACATCAGCGCCTATGTCTCGCCCGAGATTTGGGAGGCGCTGACCGAGGAGATGGGCACCAACACCGTGAAACTGCGTGATGCCCGCTACGAGGCCATCCTGCACATGGTGACCGCTGCCGCCGGCGCCGAGCAGTTCTACACCAACGAGAACAACAAGTTCCGCAGCGAGGACGTGGAACTGGCGCGCGAACTGGACCGCAAGGTGCTGAGCGCATGGACGGGACATCCCCACCTGCGCGTCATCGGCAACCAGACCGACTTTGACGACAAGTTGCGTCAGGTGCTCAACGAAATTTCTACTGTGCTCGGCGTTCCCAGCCCCATCGAGCAGGAGCGCAAATACATCGTCAAGGTCACTGGCGAGATTCCCGACTACATCGAGAGCGAAATCACGCAGACCTACCTGCTGAGCGAGCCCGGCACCGAGATGCGCGTGCGCAAACGCGGCTGGCAAGGCAGTTACGTCTACTTCCAGACCATCAAGAAGACCGTCAGCAGCAACAAGCAGATCGAGACCGAGCGCCGCATCACGGCCCAGCAGTATGTCGACCTGCTGCAGATTGCCGACCCCAACCGCAAGCCCATCAGCAAGATGCGCAAGTGCTTCGTGTGGAAGAACCACTACTTCGAACTGGACACCTACATCGAGCCCAAACTGGGCATGCAGATCCTGGAGGTGGAAGGCATCAAAGAGGGCGACGAGGTGGAAATCCCGCCCTTCATCGAGGTGGTCGAGGACATCACCGGCAACGAGAAGTACTACAACTACCAGTTGTCGCTGAGGTAGAGAAGAACAACCCCCAAACCGCGACCGCAGCAAGCACCCCAGGAATGACTGCCTACGGATTTAGCGGATTTAACGGGTAAAACTGAAAGGCTGCCGCACTCCAACAAAGGAATGCGGCAGCCATCTTTAACCTTTAACCTTTAAACTCTAACCCCTAAACTGCGAGCAACGCGAGCATGACAGCGGATGCTCCTCTAAACCCTAAACTCTAAACTCTAAACTTCAGTATATAAGAATCCCCCCAAGGCCCAAGTCTTGAGGGGATTCTTGTATACTGAATACTTAGTTGGCCTTGTACTTGTAGATGTCGACCAGTTTGACATCAAACACGAGGGAACTGTAGGGAATGAGGACTTCACTCCTCTTTGTCGAGCCATAGGCCTGCTGGTAGGGAATGACCACCGTGCAACTGTCACCCACGTGCATATTGGTGAGCGCAATCATCCAGCCCTCGACATTAGAGTTAACCATCGAGCGGTAGATGCTGTCGGCCGGCGAAGTCATGTAGTAAGATGAATCGACGGGCGTGCCGTCATACAGGCGCAGGTAGTACTTCACGTCGACGGTCGAGGTGATCAAGGGCATGAGGTTGTCCTTGGTGAGGTTACGGTCGTTGTGCCAGCGCATCAGCACCGTGGCCGAGGGATCCCAGGGCGCGGTAACTTTGGTGTACTGGCCCGAAGCGGCCTGCCGGCTGAACCACTCGTCATTCTTCTGGCGCCAGTCCTTGTACTCGTCATACACGTTATTGCCCAGACACGAGTCGAGCATCGTGACGGCCAGGACAGCCAGGATGACAGTATAGAATAACTTCTTCATTGTCGTTGATAATTTACATGAGTTTGCGCAGGACGTTGTTCAGGCTGCACTCGCGGGCGAGGATGGCGGGCAGGTCGGCGATGGCGACGCGCTCCTGCTGCATGGTGTCACGGTCACGCAGGGTGACGGTGTTGTCCTCGAGGGTCTGGCCGTCTACGGTGATGCAATAGGGGGTGCCGATGGCATCCTGGCGGCGGTAGCGCTTGCCCACGGTGTCCTTGTCCTCGTAGTGGCAGGCGAAGTCAAACTTGAGCATATTCATGATCTCGTGAGCCTTCTCGGGCATGCCGTCCTTGCGGACGAGCGGCAGGATGGCGCACTTGATGGGAGCCAGCGCCTTGGGCAGGTGCAGCACCACGCGGGTGTCGCCGCCCTCGAGTTGCTGCTCCTCGTAACTGGAGCACATCACCGAGAGGAACATGCGGTCCACGCCAATCGAGGTCTCGATGACGTAGGGGGTGTAACTCTCGTTCAACTCGGCGTCGAAGTACTGGATCTTCTTGCCCGAGAACTTGGCGTGCTGGCTCAGGTCGAAGTCGGTGCGGCTGTGGATGCCCTCCACCTCCTTGAAGCCGAACGGCATCTTGAACTCGATGTCGGTGGCAGCGTTGGCATAGTGGGCCAGTTTCTCGTGGTCGTGGAAACGGTACTTCTCGTCGCCCAGGCCGAGGGCCTTGTGCCAGCGCAGACGGGTCTCACGCCAGAAGTCGAACCACTTCAACTCCTCGCCGGGACGTACAAAGAATTGCATCTCCATCTGCTCGAACTCACGCATGCGGAAGATGAACTGACGGGCAACAATCTCGTTGCGGAATGCCTTGCCGATCTGCGCGATGCCGAAGGGGATGCGCATGCGGCCGGTCTTCTGCACGTTCAGGAAGTTCACAAAGATGCCCTGTGCGGTCTCGGGACGCAGGTAGACGTCCATCGTCGAGTCGGCGCTGCTGCCCATCTGGGTCTTGAACATGAGGTTGAACTGACGCACGTCGGTCCAGTTCTTGGTACCGCTCACGGGGTCCACGATCTCATAGTCCACGATAATCTGCTTGAGTTCGGCCAGGTCGTTGTCGTTCATGGCCTTCTCGTAGCGGGCATGCAGTTCGTCACGCTTCTTCTGGTTGTCGAGCACGCGGGGATTGGTCTGGCGGAACATCGTCTCGTCGAACTTGTCACCGAAGCGCTTGGCAGCCTTCTCGCATTCCTTGTTGATCTTCTCCTCAATCTTGGCGATCTCGTCCTCGATGAGCACGTCGGCGCGGTAGCGCTTCTTGCTGTCGCGGTTGTCAATCAAGGGGTCGTTGAACGCGTCCACATGGCCCGAAGCCTTCCAGATGGTGGGGTGCATGAAGATGGCGCTGTCGATGCCCACGATGTTCTCGTGCAGCAGGGTCATTGCCTCCCACCAGTAGCGCTTGATATTGTTTTTCAGTTCCACGCCGTTCTGAGCATAATCATAGACAGCACCGAGGCCGTCATAGATTTCACTCGAGGGGAACACAAAGCCATATTCCTTGGCGTGCGACACGATTTTCTTGAAAACGTCTTCCTGTTTTGCCATTGTTCAGTTGTCTAGTTATATTGTTTTGGTTGATATTGTTCTTATTAATCAAACTGCAAAGGTACAATTTTTCCCTCAACAGCACAACTCCATGACGGATATTAGGGTTATTTAACGGGAATTGAGAATGCTTGAAGATGTTTTGGTAAACTACATCATGCAAGCCCAACCGAACTTGCGTGCAATCTCTTTCAACAGACCTCGATCACGCACAGGGATTGTCACCTTGATGGTTTCACGCTGGTTTTCGCGCTCGGCAATACCGGCGACATCCAAGTCGTACTGCGACTGCATGTTCATCCAAATATCAGCAGGGATACCTAAAACCCTCTCTAAAGCCAAAGCCATATTAACAGATATCGAACGTTTACCGTTTACAGTCTCGCTCAGGACCGATGGCTTAATATCCATCGCTGCAGCAAGTTGTTTTTGAGTCATGCCTCGCTCTTTGAGTTCATCGCGAATCAGTTCACCAGGATGGGTTGCAACAATCGGAGTATATTCTTTCTTATTCATAATGCTTAGATATTTCAAACAGCAATGCGTTAACTATAATCCCCGTTTCATCGGGAGAACTGTGAAACAGTAGGCGGTACTGAGCATTTATCCACACTGCATCCACGCCATTCAAGTCCCCTTTCTTTTTCTCGTAATGCAAAGATTTTATCAGGAACAGGTCTTCGATGCGTCTTGCAGCCTTGAGATAATTCACAACTTTAACATACCGCTTGACCACATCCTTGGACAGGCGTTTGTAATTGCTGTCGGCAGTGGTTCCTGTGGTATAAAGTTCTTCTAAGGCCTTTGTCTCAAATACAATATTCATTTTTCAAGTTCATTTTCAAAAGAAAATAACCTAAATTTCAGCAGCAAAGGTACAAATAAATTTTGAATTATTCGCAAATTTGCGAATAATTTTCATCTTATATCTAAAAATCCGGTACCTCTTTTAGAACTGGGAGTAGAGGAAGGGCTGGACGGTGGCGCTGGCGAACTGGAGGACCAGTTGGATGAGGACGATGAAAAGGAGCAGTTTCACTACCCAATGCACGTTGACGAACCAGTCGCGCATCTTGTCCCACACACGGCGGGGCACGAAGTGCAGGCCGAAGATGATGGCCAGCATCAGGCACCACGTGAAGCGGCGCTCCACGAAGACACGCAGATAGGCCCATTCAAAGTCGGTCACAATGCCGCTGATGACCTGTCCGGCGGCATGGAACGAGTTGGCACGGAAGAATATCCACAGCGTGGTCACGAAAGTGAACGTCAACAGCCACGAGATGAAGCGGGTGAGCGGTGTGCTGGCAATCCTGTCGAGCCAGGGCTTACATATCTTGTGGATACACAGGGCGATGCCGTGGCCCGCACCCCAGACGACAAACGTCCAGGCCGCACCATGCCACAAGCCGCCCAGCAGCATCGTCACCATCAGGTTGAAGTGCTGACGCACTTTGCCCTTGCGGTTGCCGCCCAGGGGGATGTAGACGTAGTCGCGCAGCCAGGTCGAGAGCGTGATGTGCCAGCGGTGCCAGAACTCGGTCACGTTCAGCGAGCGGTAAGGATAGTCGAAGTTGATGCCCAGGTTGAAGCCCATGATGCTGCCCAGACCGATAGCCATGTCGCTGTAGCCCGAGAAGTCGCAGTAAATCTGCATCGTGAAGCCCAGCACCGCCATCAGCAACTCAAAGCCCGTGTAACCCGTGGGATTACCGAAGGCGATGTTGTTGTATTGGGCGATATAGTCGGCAAAGACGGCCTTCTTCAGGATACCCAGCATGACCAGGAACAGACCGCCGTAGATCATCTCGCGCGTGGCGGGCTTGTTCTGCTGCAACTGCGGCATGAAGTCGCGCGCCCTGACGATGGGGCCAGCCACCAGACAGGGGAAATAGGACAGGAAGAAGAGGTAGTCGATGTAGTCGTCGACGGGCTGGATCTTGCCCTTATAGACGTCGACCACATAACTGATGGTGCGGAAGGTGTAGAACGACACGCCGACCGGCAGAATCAGGTCCAAAGGCTGGAAATTGCCGCCGATGAGCGACTCCAGGTTGGTCATGAAGAAGTTGCTGTACTTGAAGAACAGCAGCACACTCAGCGACAGCACCATCGACACGGTGAGCGCAATGCGGCGCTCGGTGCGGTTCTTGCTGGAGTCGATGAACTGCGCCACCCACCAGTCGATGAATGACGTGGCAACGAGCAACAGGAAGAACCAGCCGCTGGACTTGTAGAAGAAATAAAGGCTGAAAGCGATGACAAAGAGCATCATCTGCTTGCGGCGCGACTTGATGACGGCATACAGCGGCAGGAACACCAGGAACAGAATCCAGAACAGTCCGCTGGTGAACAGCATCGGCTCGTCACGGTCGAACGAGAACAGTGACAGCAGATGGGTGATATCGATGGTATTGGGCAACATGGTTTACTTAGGGGGTTGATAAACTACAATGCGGGAAGCGCGGCTGATGCCGGGACCCGGATCATCGAGGCGGAAGGGGTGGGCGCCCGACTCGCCAATCCACTTGACCACGCGGTCCATCCACTTGTGGGCCGACTCACGCGTGGGATGCGCGCCGTCGCGGCTGCGCTCAAACTCGTCGTTGGCACTGAGGTAGAAACAGCCCTTGGCCAGGTTCTCGGCGAGCATGTCGTTGATGCCCGTATCCTTGTCCCAGTTGGGCGGTCCAATCCACACATAGGGGATGTCGCCAATCTCGGCAAGCATCTTCTTCAGGAACGGCTTGCGCGCCGACTTGATGTCGGGCACATACAGTTCGTTGGCCCCCAGGCATACAAAGATGTAGTCGGGGTGGTGCTCCTTGATGAGTTCGGTCAATCGCGCCGTCTCGCCCCAGCACAGGGTGGAACTGCTGTACCAGATGACCTCGACCAGGGTATGCCCGTTCTTGTCACAGTAGGCGGCCAGGCGCGGTGCCAGTCCCTCGAGCATCGAGTCGCCGATGAAGAGGATGCTCTTGGCCGTGGTATCCATCGGGGCACGCCAACTTGTCGAGTCGGCATCCTTGTCGGCGCGTGCCCTGTCCTTGCCGCTGATGTATTCAGAGGTCTGTTGGGCAAATGGGGCGGTCTTGATTTCAAATCCGCCAATACTGATGCCGTCGGTCCAGAACGATAGGCCGACGAAGAAAAGCAGTGCCACGAGAAGCAGGGTCCAAAGTCCCCAGTATGGTTTGTTCATTCAGTGTTAAATCGAGTGGTGTTGGTAATGGATGCGGCCCTCGTATCTGGCTCGCGAGTGCCGCATCCGTGATGTCAGTGAATAGGGGTTACTTGAGCAGTTCGATGCCAATGCCGGGACGGTCGTGCAGGGTGATCTTGCCGTTCTCGACAGTCATACCCGTGAAGCGGTCATTGGCGATGAGCAGGTTGCCGTCCAGGTCGGCATAGTCGACCACGGGCGACAGGTTGGCGGCGGCAGTCACGGCACACGAGGTCTCGGTCATGCAGCCGATCATCACCTTCATGTCGAGGGCGCGGGCCAGGGTCACCATCTTGTGAGCCTCGTACAGACCGGTGCTCTTCATCAACTTGATGTTGATGCCGTCATACACGCCCTTGAACTTCACGATGTCGGGCAGACGCTGGAAGGCCTCGTCGGCAATGATGGGCAGCGGAGAACGCTCGCTCAACCATGCGGTCTCGTCAATCCACGTCTTGTCGAACGGTTGCTCGACAAACAGGCAGTTGCGCTCGTTGAGCCAGTGGCACATCTCCAAGGCATGCTCCTTGTCGTTCCAGCCCTGGTTGCAGTCCACGCAGATGGGCACGTCGGGCATCATCTCGCGGATGATGTCGATGGTCTCCTGGTCGCGGTCCAGACCCATCTTCACCTTGATGAGTTTGTAAGGACGGGCCTCCTCGACCTTCTGGCGCACCACCTCGGGGGTGTCGATGCCGATGGTCATGCTGGTGACCGGCGTCTTCTCGGGGTTATAGCCCCAGATCTTGTACCAGGGCTGACCCATAATCTTGCCCAACAGGTCATGCAGGGCGATATCGATACTGGCCTTGGCGGCGCGGTTGTTCTCGTCAACATGGTCCACATAGTCCAGGATATCCTCGATGCGGAAGGGGTCGTTGAACTGGTCCAGGTCAAGTTTGTTGAGGAACGTGGTCACGCTCTCAACGCTCTCGCCCAGGTAGGGAGGCATCGAAGCCTCGCCATAACCCTTGATACCCTCATACTCGAGCGTCACCTGCACGTCGGGCGTGGTGGTGCGGCTGTAACGTGCCAGGTTGAAGGCGTGGCGCAACTGAAGTTCATAGGGGAAGAACGAGAGTTTCAATTTGCCGGTTTTAGGCACCTGGTTGACACTGGGCACGGCACGGCGGCGACGTTTCCCCTTGGTGACACGTTCTACTGCCTCGATTGATAAAGGTGATGCGGCGGCGATAGCCGTCAGACCCATTCCTGCTAAAAATTTTCTACGATCCATAAATATTGAATTTTAAGTTATTACTCACTGGATGCTCTAGATTTCCTAGATGTTCTAGATACTCTAGACTGGTAAACTCCTAACCCCTAACTCCTAACTCCTAACTCCTAACTTTAAAAGTACCACGGGTGGTTCTTCAGGGCAACGATGCCCTTGGTGCCCACCATGCCCTTGATGCGGCTGGCGCTCAAGGGAGAGTACAAGTAGGGATAATCACTGGCCTTGGGGTCCAGACTGTTGATTTTGACCTGTCCCGAACAGTGGATGTACTTGCCGTCGCGCAGATAGATGCCCACGTGGGTCACGCGGCCCGTCTTCTCGTTGCCGAAGAACAGCAGGTCGCCCGTTTCATACTGGCGCCAGTCGGTGCCCTTCTTCATGATCTTGCCCGTGAGCGCCTGTTGCGAGGCGTCGCGCTGCAGGATGATGCCGTTGCTCAGGTAGCACACTTTGCTCAGTCCCGAGCAGTCGGTGACCTTGGTCGACGTGCCGCCCCACAGGTAACTCGAGCCCATCATGCGGCGGGCAGTCTTCTCAATCTGCGCGGCGCTGAAGGGCTGTTTGCTCCATTGCGACAGTTCGGCGACATCGGCAGCCGGAACCCAGCCTGTGCGGCCATCGGGAGTAGCGAGTTTAATCCAACTGCCCGACACGGCCTTGAACTCAAGAATGTTGCCCATCACCAGGTCGCTGACGGTCTCGTCACCACCGGCTTGGGTCACCAGGCGCGAGTCATAGGCGGTGACGATGTAGCGCTTGGCTTTGCGCCACGTCGACATCTGCCCTGCAGTCTTGAACGAGAGCGAACTCTCGGGCACATAAGCGATGTAGTCATCGGCCATCTGTACGCGGTACCAGTCGTCACACTTCTGAAGCACCTTGACCGGCGCACCCATGATGCCCTGTGTAGCGATTTCGGCGCTATGCTTGGGCTCGGTGCGCAGCGTGGCGATGCTCAGTTTGACCAGCGCCCACTTGCGCGATGCGGGGATGCCGTCCTCGAGGACGGTAATCTTATCGGTGTAGCGACTATAGCCGTTCTTGAGCATCGCGGCCTGGATGGCCTTTTTCTGGGTCTGGGTGCCCACGGTGCCTGTCAGCACCCACTGGTTGCCCTGCTTGGTGGCCTTGACGTCCCACACGGCCGTACGCTTATCGGGGGCGATGCGCTGCTTCAGGTCGGCGAGCGCCACGTCGGGAGTCACCGCCAGGGCGGCAAAACCCGTCACTGCGAGCAGCAGCGCCATGATAAATGACTTGATTCTCATTATTTTATCGGTGTTATTGAATTTACTTTCAGATGGCTGTCCCACTTGTCATAGAACAGGTTGCCCTTGCGCCACTCGACCTCGCCGGGCTGGAAATCGACAGTCTCGCTGCGGATGTAGGTCTTGGCGGGACTCAACTTGTCGCCAACGCCCTCGTTGGTCGCCATTCGGTACACATCGATACCCGTGGCATAGTAATCGTTGAGCGGGGTGCCCACGGCACTGCGGCCGAATGATGGGTCGGTAGGAATCCAGCCGATGCCCTCAAAGTAGGTCTCGCACCAGTCATGCCAATTGATTTCGTCGGGATGCAGCATCCAGCCGCTCTCCCAGCGTGCGGGAATGCCCAACGAGCGCGCCAGGGTGATATACAGCAGTCCCACCTGGCCGCAGTCGCCGTGATTGTTCTCGAGGACATACTGCGGAATGTTGGCCAGCGTGCTGTACTCACGGGCGCCGGCCCACGGCAGGTTGTAGCCGATCCACTCATAGATCTTGGCGGCCTGCAGCACGGGGTTGGTCTCGTTGCCCACGATTTTGCGGGCCAGGGCGCGCATCTCGTCGGTGATGATGACGTGGCGCGGCTCGTCGCCGGTATAGCGCTTGTACACCTCGCTGTTGGTATCGTAGGGCTCCAGCATGGCAATCAGGTCCTGCTGGCTGTAATGGCGCTCACCCACGTCGTAGGAAAACGTGTATTCAAAGTGCGTCGGCTTGCCCTTCTCGGCCACCGCTTCCATGTACACGGTGTGGTGCTTACTGCCCTCGCTGAAAGTCACGGGACGGTTGCTGCTCTCGAGGCGTATGTTGCGCTGGCGCAGGTTCTCGTAGGGGAAAGGCATCCACACGCGCAGCGTCTCGCCGGCCGGCACAGCATCGGCAATGACGTCGAGCGTGAACGTGATATTCACGTGGCGCCAGTCGCGCACGTTGTTAGCGTCGGCAGGGGTGCGCATCGCTTCCAGGTAGTACTTGCGGCGGGTGAGGAAACTCTCGTGGTTGTCGGCGGCATTCTGTGCGGCAAACTCCTTGCCCAGCAGCCACAGGTTGCCCACGCTCTTGCGGAACCACATCTCCTTGCCGTCGATGTTCATCACCTCCAGGGCACGGGTGTCTTTCCAGTGCTGGATCTGGGCATCGGTGGCCTCGGGCATCTTCTCGCGAATCATTTTCACGCCCTCCTCGGGGGTGATGCGGAAGTCGGTGCGGATGCGCTGCATGATGGTCATCAGCGAGTCGATGCGCACGGCATCGGCCTGACGCACCTTCTTGGGCAGGGATTTCATCACCTTCTCGGCGCGAGCAAACTCGCCTTGTGAGATATACTGGTCCACTTGGGGCTGCCAGTCAGGGGTTATCGCCATACCCACAAATGCCAATGCGCTGGCAACCAATGCCAACAAACATTTTTGACCTTTCATAATACCTGAACTTTTATTTAACAGGCAAAGATATGATAATTATTTGAATCACCAAACGTGCAGGGCCGAATAGTTATCAACACCTGCTGACGCCTTGCTTCATTTCCTCTCCAGCAGGGTGACGTTCTCGACGTGATGGGTGTGGGGGAACATGTCGACGGGCTGGATTTCCACGACGCGGTATTTCTCGTCGAGCAGGGCGATGTCGCGCGCCTGGGTAGCGGGGTTGCAACTCACGTAGACGAGGCGCTGCGGCTCGGCGTTGAGGATGACCTTGACAACGTCCTCGTGCATGCCGGCGCGGGGCGGGTCGATGATCATCACCTCGGGACGGCCGTGTTCGGCAATGAAGTCGTCGGTGAGCACGTCCTTCATGTCGCCGGCATAGAACAGCGTGTTCTCGATGCCGTTGACGCGGGAGTTGAGTTTGGCGTCCTCTATGGCCTCGGGGACATACTCAATGCCGATGACCTGGCGGGCCTGGCGGGCCACGAAGTTGGCGATAGTGCCCGTGCCGGTGTACAGGTCATAGACCAGTTCGCCGCCGGTGAGAGCGGCCATGCGGCGCGCCACCTTGTAGAGTTCGTAGGCCTGGCGCGAGTTGGTCTGGTAGAACGACTTGGGACCCACACGGAATTTCAAGCCTTCCATCTCCTCCTCGATGTAGTCGCGGCCGCTGAAGGTGATGAATTCCTGGTCGGCCAGCGAGTCGTTGACCTTGAGGTTGACGACATAGAGCAGCGAGGTAATCTGCGGGAAACGGTCGCGCACGGCGCTCATCACGTCGTCGATGGCGGCCTGGTTGTCCTCGCCGAAGACGATGACCTCCATGATCTCGCCCGTCGAGGCGGTGCGCGTCATGGTCATGCGGATGAAGCCCTGCTGCCCGCGGATGTCATAGAAGGAGTAGCCCTTTTCGACGCAGAGGCCACGGATGAACAGGCGCATCTCGTTGCTGATGTCGTCCTGCAGCCAGCAGCGCTTGATGTCGAGCACCTTGTCAAAGGCGCCGGGGATGTGGAAGCCCGCGGCGTTGCGGTCGGGGAACTCAACGCCGCTGTCCAATTGCTCGCGGGTGAGCCAGCACTTGTTGGAGAATGTGAATTCCAGTTTGTTGCGGTAATGTGTCGTCGTCGCCGAGCCCAGGATGGGGTTGATGGCGGGAATGGGCACCTTGGCGATGCGCTCCATAGCGTCGACCACCTGCTGCTGCTTGCACTGCAACTGGTACTCATAGGGCAGGTGTTGCCACTTGCAGCCGCCGCACAGCCCGAAGTGCTCGCACATCGGCTCGACACGCAGCGGACTTGGCTTGACCAGGCGCTCGATGTGGCCCTCGGCATAACTGTGCTTCTTGCGGTCGATTTTCAGGTCAATCACATCACCGGGAGCGCCAAAGGGGACAAACACCACCAGGTCGTTCCAGCGTCCCAGGCTCTTGCCCTCGGCCGCCACGCCCGTTATCTCAAAATTCTCAATTACCGGAATATCTTTTTTCTTTCTCATCACGTCTAATCATTCTAAAACAATAGTCCTAATTCATATCGTGTTATCAGGTGGCAAGCACCAGAATGCCGCATGCAACGGCAATGGCGATGCTCACCAGCGTGCCCGCCAGCACATACTCTGATTTCTCGCTCTCCTTGGTCTCGCTGAAGCGCAGAATCGACTTGGCGGCGACCAGGAATCCGATGGCTTCGTACTGCTGCAGGAACATGAAGAACACAATCAGCCAGCGCTCGAGCGTGCCGATGAGGGCACCGCTCTTGAAGGTGGTCTGTTCGGGTTGGTCCTGCATGATTTTCACCTGGCAGTAACGCAGGATGTGCTTCGTCAACAAGTTGGCCGGCTTCCAGCACAACAGCAGTGCCATGGCCATCATCAGCCAGCCGTCATTGACCCATTCCAACTGGCTCCAATCGTTATAGCGCTGCCACCACCATGCCACCACGGCAATCAGCGCGATGTGCAGCAACTGGTCCACGACAAACGGCCACACGGCATAGCGCGTCCTGTAGATAGGTTCACCGCCCACCTTGAGCGTGCGCTCGACAGCGGCCTTGCCGGCATCAATGAACAGATGCACCACGCCGATGACCAGAGCACCCCACCAGAAGGCCCATGAGCACGTCACTGCCCATGAGAGCACCAGGATGATGAACGCATGCACATAGAGGTCGATGCCCAGCAGACCCTGCTCCCGCTTGCCGGTGCAGGAACGCCCCGTCTGGCAATAAAAGTCGCCTATCACATGAGCGAGCAGCAGATTCCAGAATAGTTGGCTCATTCTCCTTCAAAATTAAGTTGTTCAAAATACTTCAAGGAGCGCTCGATGGCATCCCAACCCATATTACGCAGATTCTGGTTCACGCCAGGGCGCGAAATGCCCATCTTCTTGGCCGTCTCGGCATCGTCCTTGCTGAGCAACCTGATGTACAGGGTTTCGCACTGACGACGAGTCGCCCTGTTAATCAACTGGTTGAGCAGCGACAAGACGACCGCCAAGGCGCCATGGCTCACATCATCGGCCATGACAATCTGAAAACTGTCGCTCGTCTTGTCACGCATATCAGACAGGGCGCGGCCCGACAGGTAGATGGCCTCGCCATCCATCATGTCGAGCGACTTGTCAATGATGCGCATCTCGCCGATGCCTATCGCCAGGCGCAGGCCGAACTGCTTGAACTTGGCATCGGCAATGCCGTCGGTCGGCGCGAACGACTTGATATAAGACTTGAGCAGCAGCGCAACACGAAGGGCATCGCCAGGACGGGCCATCACACACTCGATGGTGTCGCCCTTGACCAGGCGCCCCCAAAAGCCCTGATAGTCACGGGCAGCACGGTCAAGCAAGGCTTTCAGTCCTCCCGTCAGCCTGATCAAGGCCTCGCGGGACAATGAGGTCGAAGCGACAATGTCAGCCGATATTGCAGCATATTTCTTCATTATCATACAAAACGTTTTGTTATTGTGGCACACTACCAACAGTAAGCGTAACGGCTTACTTCCGCCTCGAGTAAGCGCCATGGCTTACTTTTGGCCATAGTAAGTGCCAGAACTTACTCTTTACGAAATGCAAAGATAGTCAAAGAATGGTTACCCCACAAATAAATCAACAATTATTTCACATCAACAACACCCCCAACGGCAAATATGGCTAAAACTAATACAACAAGTGCTATGGCATCCGCATTGCTGTGATTAAAGACAACTCAAACAACTTTTACAACTTTATTATTTCTAAGTTGTTCGAGTTGTTTGAGTTGTCTTTAACTACGGCTTCACACCGCATGGCTTGCACTTGTTGTGCTTCTTGTTTTCCTTTTAGTACGTTGTCTTTGGTGGTGTTGTCCTACTCGTTGAGGGATTGGTTGATGTATTCACGGCTCAGACCCAGGGAAACGGCGGTGTCGATGTCGCGGTCCATATCTTCGCGCTGAAAACGGAGTTTGTTCAGTTTGGCACGCAGCACGTACAGGTAGGGGTCGTCGGGGGCCATCTCCAGGGCGGTGCGGATGTCATCTTCGGCATCGTTCAGGCGCTTGAGTATCAGGTAGCAGTCGGCCCGGTTGCCCAGCAGTTGCACATTGGGCTGCACCTTAATGACCTGGGTGAACAACTCGGCAGCGCGGGCATAATTGCCATTGCGCTTGTGCAGCAGCCCCATACCCTCGCAGTAGAGGCCCGAGTTGGGGTTGATGCGTTTGATCTCGTTGAACAGGTCCTCGGCCCGCTTGTTGTCGCCCCGCTCCATGGCGAGTACGCCCAGCGAATATCGCGCCTCGGTGTCATACATGTCGAGTTCGCACACGCGCTCATAGTCGTCGATGGCCCGCTGCACGCTGTCCATCTCGACATAGAGGGCTGCACGGTTGAGCAGCAGCGTCACGGCATGGGGCGTCATGTCCAGGGCGAGCGTGTAGTTCTTCACGGCATCGGACAGGCGGCCCTGATATCGCTGCAGCGTGGCGATATTGCTCAGCAGCAGCGAGTTGTTGGGGTTATCGGGCTCGGCTTTAATGGCCTTGAGCAGCCATTGCTCGGCCTCGGTCCAGTCGTGGCTGTAGATGCAGTTCTGTGCCGAGTCGACATACTGGAAATAGGGTGTCTCGGTGTCCAGGTCAGCGATGTAGGGCGACACGGCCTTCTTCTCTTGCGGCTTCAGGCCCTGGGGTACCTTCATGTTCTCGTCACCGATGGAGTTCACCACCTGTGCCCCACCCTGCTGCCACGTCAGCACCACGGCCATCACAACAAACAATGACCGCGCCACACTCAAGAAACGAAACAAACTGGAATTCTTCAAAACAAATATGCTCGCAATGCTCAAAGTTTAAATATTAGTGTTTAGAGATGCCCCATCTCTTATCTCTTATCTCTTAACTATTAACTGTTAACTATTAACTATTAACTATTAACTGTTAACGTGTACGTCCATCTGCGGGAACGGGAAGTGGAGGCCGTGCTGCGGGAACTGCTTGTAGATCTGCTCATTCACGTCATACAGCACATTCCAATAGTTGGCGATTTCGGTCCAGGCTCTGACGACGAGGGTCACCTGGCTGTCGTCGAGGCCCTCGACAGCGACCACCGGCCTGTAGTTGGGCTTGGGAATCAGCGCCTCGAGTTTTGACTCCTGCTCCTCGTGCCACTGTTCCACACGACGGCGGTGCCAGTGGAACAGGCGCCACCACCACGGCTTGTGTTCATCCGTCGGCTGTTGCTCAACGGCCTGCTGGGATTGCTCGACGGTTTCCTTGACGTCGGCCTCGGTGTTCACGATGCGCTCATCGGCCAGCAGAATGTCGAGGGCCACCTTGCGGGCGGTGTCCACGTCGTCGCCGTAACTGATGCCCACACGCCACTCCACGCGGTGATAGGGCTCGGCGCTGACGTTCTTGAGCGAACCGGTCGCCAAGCCGCCGTTGGGGATGACGATACGGTCGTTGTTGTAGGTATTGATGACGGTGTTGAAAATCTGGATTTCACGCACCGTGCCCTTGAACTCGCCGAACTCAATGTAATCGCCCACCTTGTAGGGCTTGAGCAGCAAGATGAGCACACCGCCGGCAAAATTCTGCAGCGTGCCGCTCAAAGCCATACCGATGGCCACACCGGCACTGGCAAAGATGGCGATAAACGAACTCGTCTCGATGCCCAACACGCCAATCACGGTGATGATGAGCAGGAACATCAGCGTGAAACGTATCAGCGACAGCAGGAACGACGTGAGCGAGCGCTCAAAGTTCTTGCGCACCATCACGGCACGCGCCACATTATAAATCTTATTGATGATGAACTTGCCCAGGTAGAAGACCACGACGGCGGCCAGGATGCGCAGACCCAGCGACACCAGTTGGCTGGACAGCGAGGTGACCAGGCTCCCCACGTCAAGATACCTGAAGTGGTCCACGACTTTGCCCGGCGTTATCGCCGCTAACGAGTCGGGATTCAAACGGCTGGCCAGCGAGTCGACGTGCGACGAGACGACATCGGTCACTTGCTGGATTTTGTCGGCCGAGGCTCCGTCAGGAGTGGGTATGGGAACATTGGACGTAATCATCATCTAATCTGTTTGCTGAGAAAATATTTCAGTCATCGTGCTGCCCGTTGCCCATCTTTGGGGGCATGGGCTGCCGTCGGGAAGGTCAGCGCTCGTTGGGCACCGACTCGTTGTGTGACGTCACCAGGTCGTGGGTGCGCTTCATGAAGCGGTCAAACTCGCCGCGACAATCGGCACGCAGCAGGTCGGGGCGTGACTCGGGGATGAGCACATAGTTCTGACCGTGGGCAGCAGGCTTCTGGACATAGAAGAGTTTGTAGCGCGGATGGTCGATGACCGGATGGCCGTTTTCCATCCTCAACGACACCTTGACCATGGCTCCGCCAACGCAGTCGATAGTGCTCATGTTGCTGATGAAGTTACCCATGCTGTAGACGAGCAGCACATCCTTGTCATACTCCTTGCTATAGCGCACCTCCATCGGCTCCACCACATGGGGATGACCGCCGATAATCAGGTCAACACCCTGGGAGACGAGCCAGTCGCCAAGGGTCTTCTGCTCCTCGATGGGCTGGAGCACATACTCGATGCCCCAATGCAGGTTCACGCAGATGGCCTGTGCACCGCGTTTCCGCGCCAGCGCGATATCAGAAGCAATGAGTTGCCGGTCCAGAAAATCGACGACGACATTACCCTGGATGGGAATGCCGTTGGTGCCGTAGGTGTAGTTCAGGAAGGCGATTTTTATGCCGTTGATGTTCACGATATAGGGGATGCGCTTGGCGCGCTCCTGCTGGTCGCGATAGGTGCCGATGTGCGGAATCTGCATCGAGTCGAGCATCTCGCACGTGCGCACCAGTCCCTTGTCCCGCCGGTCCAGACAGTGGTTGTTGGCAGTCAGGAACAGGTCAAAGCCCACATCGCGCAACTGCCGCGCATAACTGTCGGGGGCGCTGAAACACGGATAGCCCGTATAGGGGCTGCCTCCCAGCGGGCATTCGAGATTGACCACGGCAAGGTCGGCCCACGCGATATCGTCCTTGAGGTACTGAAAGCACGGGCTGTAGTCGTAGGTGCCGTCGGCCTGCTGGGCAGCCGTGATCTGGGGCGCATGCTGCATCGCATCGCCCACAAAGGTCAAGTTGACCGTGTTGTTGCTCTGAAGCAACTGCACGACCGAGAGCAGTAATATGGAGAGAATCTTCATTCCTGTATATAATCTTTGGTCGAGAGAAACCCTCTCTAAACTCTAAACTGCGAGCGCAGCGAGCATTAGCGCGGAGCCTCTCTAAACCCTAAACTCTAAACTCTAAACTTCAAATGAGCAAACAGCCGTTTGCTCATTTGAATTTACCTTCCCCTCTTGGCAGCCTTGGCGTTGGCCTTGGCAGCGCGCATCATCTGCATAGGATTGGTTGATACCTGGTGCATGACCTTGCGCATCTGCATGAACTGCTTCAACAGGCGGTTCACCTCCTCGACACTGGTGCCGCTACCCTTGGCAATGCGCTTGCGGCGGCTGGCGTCGATGATGTCGGGATTGGAACGCTCCTCGGGGGTCATCGAGCCGATGATGGCTTCCACACCCTTGAACGCGTCGTCGGGGATATCAATGTCCTTGATGGCCTTGCCCACGCCGGGAATCATCGATGCCAGGCTCTTGAGGTTACCCATCTTCTTGATTTGCTTGATCTGCTTGATGAAGTCGTCAAAGTCGAACTTGTTCTGCTTGATTTTGCGCTCGAGTTTCTCGGCCTCGGCCTCGTCATACTGCTGCTGCATGCGGTCGACAAACGACACGATGTCGCCCATGCCCAGGATACGGTCGGCCATACCGGCGGGACGGAAGGGGTCCAGGTCGGTCATCTTCTCGCCGATACCCACAAACTTGATGGGCTTGTCGACAACGGCACGAATCGACAGGGCGGCACCACCACGGGTGTCACCGTCGAGTTTGGTGAGCACGACGCCGTCAAAGTCAAGGCGGTCGTTGAAGGCCTTGGCGGTGTTCACGGCATCCTGACCGGTCATCGAGTCAACGACGAACAGGGTCTCGTTGGGGTGGATGGCATCCTTGATGGCCTTGATCTCGACCATCATCGCCTCATCGACGGCGAGGCGGCCGGCGGTATCGACAATCACCAGGTCGTAGCCGTTCTGCTTGGCATGCTCGATGGCATGCTGTGCGATGGCCACAGGGTCCTTGCTCTCGGGCTCGCTGTAGACGGGCACCTCGATTTGCTCGGCGATGGTCTTCAACTGCTCGATAGCGGCGGGACGGTAGACGTCACAAGCCACGAGCAGCGGTTTACGTTTCTCTTTGCCGTTCTTGAGGCGGTTGGCGAGTTTTCCGGTGAAGGTGGTCTTACCGGAACCCTGCAGACCCGACATCAGGATGACGGCAGGATTGCCCTCGATGCTGAAGGTGGCCTCCTCACCGCCCATCAGGGCAGCCAGTTCGTCGTGCACGATTTTCACCATCAACTGGCTGGGATTGACCGAGTTGATGACGTTTTGGCCCATAGCCTTAGCCTTGACGTCATCGACAAACTTCTTGGCTACGGGATAACTGACGTCGGCGTCAACAAGCGCGCGGCGCACTTCTTTCAGGGTAGATGCTACATTGATTTCGGTGATGCGGCCTTGTCCTTTCAGGACCTTGAATGACCGTTCGAGTTTCTCAGATAAATTTTCAAACATATTGTGATTGAGGTTTTTTATATTTGCTGAATTGACATCCCCGGTCACTGCGGGGATGTCAACGATAAGATATTATTTCTTTTTCTTGATGAGGCGGTTGGTCGCCGTGTCGGGGAACACCACCTGGGGTTTGAACTCACGTCCCTCCTCGGGGGTGACGATGGCATAAGCCATAATAATAACGATGTCGCCCACCTCGACCTTGCGGGCTGCAGCACCGTTCAGGCAGATGGTGCCACTGCCGCGCTCACCGGCGATGGTGTAGGTGTCCAGCCGCTCGCCGTTGTTCACGTCGACGATGTAGACACGCTCGCCCTCGATGATGCCCGCGGCATCCATGAGGTCCTGGTCGATGGTGATGCTACCGATATAGTTGAGGTTGGCATCGGTCACCGTGACACGGTGAATCTTGGATTTCATGACCTGGATGTACATATCTTCTTCTCTGTTGAAAGTTTGTAGTTGTAAGTTTTAAGTACGATTACTATCGCCTAACACCTGATGCCTAAAGCCTCTTATAGGTGATGTTGTCAATCTCGCGCACGTCGCCGCAGTAGACGGTGATGCAACCCACGATGTAGTCGCTCTCGTCCCAATCGGTGACGGGTTGCAGCGTGATGCCGTCGCAAATCGAGAAATACTCGGTATCCATCTCGGGCCATGCGTTGATGGTGGCCACTACCCAGTCGTGGGTCTGCTCGACGCTGTGATCCTTGGCAAACTCAACGCTGCGCTTGAGGGTGGCATAGATCTGGGGAGCCACCTTGCGCACCTCGGGGGTGAGGCGCACGTTGCGGCTGCTCTTGGCCAGGCCGTCGTCCTCGCGCACGCAAGGGCACTGCACGATGTCGATATCAAAGCCCAGTTGCTTGATCATCGCACGGATGACCGCAATCTGCTGGAAGTCTTTCTCACCGAAGTAGGCACGGTCGGGCTGTACCCACGAGAAGAGTTTGCTCACAATCTGGCACACGCCGTTGAAGTGGCCGGGACGCATGGCGCCCTCCATCACCTGCTGGACGGGACCGAGGTCAAACACGCGGGTATCGGGTTCAGGATAGATCTCCTCGACGGTGGGCATGAATGCCACGTCCACACCACAAGCCTCGAGCAACGCGGCATCGCGCTCGGCGGTGCGGGGATAAGTGCGCAAGTCCTCCTTGTTGTTGAACTGTGTGGGGTTCAAGAAGCAACTCACCACAACGGCGTCGTTCTCCCGACGGGCCCGCTCAACAAGCGATTTGTGACCCTCGTGCAGGGCGCCCATCGTGGGCACCAGACCTACTGACTTACCTGCCTGGCGAAAAGCCTCAACGGCCTCGCGCAACTCATTGACCTTGCTGATAATCTTCATTCTTCTTAATTATAAGATGTAAATTCAAACTGCAAAATTAGTGCATGCCTAACACAATGCCAAAAAAAATCCGATTTTTGTTCGTTTGGGCATCGTTGAGGCGCAGCCAGAATTCTGCAAATAGCATGCCAACTTTTTCACCAATCTGCCCAAAACAGCGGCCTTGCCAGTCGGTGTATTGCGAGCCTGTGGCTCGTACGTCCAACCGGCAAGGCCGCTGTAGCGGTTCCCGCGCCTGGTCACTCGTCGCTCCAGGCACCGGTGAGGATGTAGCCAATCAGGGCGGTGACGTCGTTGATGTCGATGCCGGGCACGAGGTCGCAGTCGGCATTGTCATGGTTGATGCCCTCGCCCTCGCCGCTCAAGATGAAGCCGATGAGGACGGTGACATCGTTGATATCCACATTCCCGTCGCCGTTGGCATCACCCCTCTTGACGCCGCCGTGCTTGGTCAGGCGCCACACGGTGATGTGTCCACCGGGGTAGTACTGGTAGATGGTGACATGGCGGGCATCAACGACCTCGGCATTGAGGCAGTTGTTGGTGTGGCTGTTGGCATCGGTCGTGGCGGTCTGGGGAACGTTGACCAGGGGCTCGGCAGCGTTCATCTCGGCCACAGCAAAGCCGTCGCGGTAGTTGTCCAGCGTGGGATACACCACGAGTTCCTTGCCGTCCCAGACGAAGGGGAAGGCTCCGTTGCAGGCCCCCTTGCCGGGCAGGGAGAAGGTCGTCCCGACGAAGTCGTCGCCATCGAAGGCCATCTTGACAGGCACCTTATTGCGGGTGATGTAGAGCACTGCCGGCTCTCCCGCCAGGTCGTTGTAATAGTTGAGCACGGTGGTGTTGCTGGTTTCCACGCCGTCGCAGTTGGCCAGATAGGTGTTGTCGGTGTCGAGCGCGCCGCCGGCGATGGCGATGCGGCTGATCGAGGTGCCGCTGTTCGCGCCCACGACGTAGAGTTCGCCGTCGTCAAGCATGTTGCCACGGGCAAAACCGATGTTGTCGCTGCGCCCGAAGTTGATGACACTCGTGGGCAACGTGTAGGTCACGGCAGCGCCGGTGGCGGGGTCGATGACCTTGATCTCGGGATTGCTGGTCCATGGGTAGGAGAAACGGGCGTTGCTCACCACCAGATTGCCGGCCTCGTCGCGCGAGATGCCGCAGTTGGTGCCTCCCGTGAAGGTCCTGCCCGTCAAGCCGTTGCTGTCCACCTCATAGATGGTGGCAGCCACCTTGTCGTTGATGTAGAAGCGGCCGTTCATGCCGAAGCCCTGCCGCGTGTCGGGCATACTGAGGAAGGAGATGTCGTTGATTTCCCACACTTTCTCAATGCTGTAGGTGACCTGGGTGGGCTGCTCGGGGTCTTCCGGGTTGCCGCCCTCGCTCAGACAGGCGGGAGCGCTCTCGTTGCCATAGCCGTCGATGACACACACGGCATACCAATAGCCCTCCTGGTAGCCACTGGGCAGGGCAAATTCAGGCTTGTAGGAGATGCCCAACAGATAGTCGCTCCTGATGCCGTCAAATGCCGTGCTCGCGGCGCCCTCAATGGTGATGTCGCTGGGCACTGCATACACTGAATATTTCACCAATGTGCCTTGCTGTGCCGTCCACGCCAGGGTATTGCCCTCCCGGGCCAGGTTGGACGGTGCATTGTAATCAGGAGCGGCTTTCCAGGTCACAGCGGGAATCATGGCAGGATGCTGGAACGCGTTGGCGAGCAGATAGTTGCCCAAGCCGGCGACACCGTTGTTGTTGCCGTTGATGTTTTTGGCGCTGTACAGCACGGCTCCGGGAGCATTGTCCTCGGTATACTCGCGCGAATAATTGATCTGCTGGGTGATTTCGGCCCAGTCGCTCGTGGTGTTGCTCTGTGTGGCGAGGAACGAGATGCTGTGGCTCGCATAGTGATGGCGGCCGTAGTGCTTGGCGATGTAACTCCACCATTCGGTGAGGGGGCCGAAGGGGTTGGTCGGGTGATTAGTTTGCCAGTAAATCTGCGGTGAGATGTAGTCGACGGTGCCCTGCTCCAGCCATGCCAACGGGTCACTGAAGATGCCGTTATATTGCCAGTCGCTGCCTTTGGGACACGGGGTCACGCCATGCTGAGCAGCCGATGTGCTGGCCGTGCCCGCAACGCCGGCGGGGCTGATGCCGAAGCGCACCTCGGGCTTGGTGTCCTGAATCATGTTATAGACGTCGCGCACCATCATGTTGACGTTGTTGCGGCGCCAGTCGGCAAGGGTCATGTCCACGCCGGAATCGTTCCACAGGTTGTAGTCGCCGGCACTGCTGTTGGTGGGAATGCCGTTGGGATAGAAGTAGTCGTCAAACACGATACCGTCCACATCATAGTTGGTGATGATCTCACGGATGACGTTGACAATGCGCTGACGCGTCTCGGGCAGGCCGGGATTGAGGATGGTCGTCGTGCCGCTGCTGTTGGTGTAGGCGAGCAGCATGCCCGAGTTCTTGAGTTCCTGGTCCTGGGGCGTATTCCAGTTGGTGCCCGTACTCCAGCGATAGGGATTGACCCACGCGTGGCACTGGATGCCGCGTGTATGGCACTCCTGGACGACATACTGCAGCGGGTCGTAGCCCGGATTCTTGCCACGGGTTCCGGTCAGGTAACTCGACCAGGGCTCGTAACTCGACTGGTACATCGCATCACACATCGAGCGCACCTGAAAGAAGATGGCATTGAAGTTCTGCGCCTTCAGGTTGTCAAGATAGGCGTTGATTTCGGCCTTTTGGGCCGCAACATTGTTCATTGTCGACGGCCAGTCGATGGCCCAGACGGTGGCAACCCACGCTGCTCGCATCTCACGCTTGCGGGCCTCCTGGGCACCCATCGTTACCGAAGCGGCAAGGATTATGGCTAAAAGCGATAAAAAAATCCGTTTCATCATCGAGTGTATTAAATGTTTGGAAATTATTTTCGGTTAATAGCCACAAAGTTAGCGCATTTTTTCGAAAAATTTCTCATCTTTGTGCAACTTTTTGGACACCCTGGTGCGTCTAATGCATGAAAACGGCTTTTAAAGCCCAATCACAACCAACAGATAATGACAATTTAAAACTAATAGAAAAATGAGAAAGACGATTTTAACACTCGCAATGACGCTGATGATGGCGTTCGTCGCCACCGCAGGTCCCACCGGCAAGGCTACTCCGGCCGAGAACAAGCCCAGTGTAGAGTTAACCGGTGATACGCTTGTCGTCAACGACGGCGACCAATCGGTAGCCGTGAGCGGACTGCCCGTGCAGAAGATGCGCGACAAGATCAACCGTGCACTCGACGACACCCTCACCGCCGGCAACGGCACGACGATTGAGATCGGAAGTCATCGAGGCGACCTCACCCCTGAGGACATCAAGGTCATCAGCGGCCAGTGGGCTGTAACGTCCCAGGTGATTGTCTGCGCTTCGATAATTGGCCTGCTGCTCCTTGTGCTGCTGGTGATGTTCTTCCGCTTCCTGAACCGCCGCAACAGGTACCGCGTCATCGAGCGTGCCATCGAGAACAACTACCCGATTGAGCACCTCCCGCTCAGCGATGCCAAGCGCAGTGCCATCTATGTGCAGCAGCCCGTCATGCCGATGCCGCCCATGAATCAGCCGCCCATGAACCAACCGTCCATGAACCAACCCGGTAACCGAGCCACCGTCGGCACGCCGCTCCCCGGCACGCCCGCTCCCGTGGTGACCGGTATGGTCAACTGGCGTGCCCTGATGCCTGCAGTGAAGTGGCTCGCTTGGGGTTTGGCATTCACCCTCTTCGGCCTCTGCATAGACCTTGAGAACCCCTTCTGGCCCGTTGGCCTGGCACTGATGTTAGTAGGCATCTGCAAGGGCTTTATCCTCTACAACGAGCAAAAGTCGCTTCAGGAGACTTTCCGCAGGGCCCAAGAGAAGCAGTCCCAGGCTCCAGTGCAAGGGAACACCCCCACCGAGGCCACCATGGGAACTCCCGTGCCGCCCGTCTTCAACGAGAATAATTCATCCAACGATTGATACCATTGCAATGGCTTGACCATGCTTTCCAAACTTGATGAAATAAGACTGCTGTCGCAATGCGCCCTGGCCGACAACCGGGACGCATTCGGCAGGCTCGTCGAGGCCTACCAGCCGCGCGTGCGCCGGTTCCTGCTGAACCTGACCACGGGCGACGAGATGCTGACCGACGACCTGGCGCAGGATACGTTCATCAAGGCTTATGTGGGCATTCGCAGTTTCAAGGGGCTTTCGTCTTTCGGCACCTGGCTGTACCGCATTGCCTACAACGAGTTCTACAACCACACACGCCGCCACCACGAGGAGCACGTCGAGGACATCGCGGCCATGGGAGAGGCGAGCACGGCCGCCGGCGACGCCCTCGATGCCACGATGACCGTGCAGGAAGCGTTGAGCCGTCTGGGTGAGAACGAGCGCGCCGCCGTCACCCTGTTCTACATCGAGGACCAACCCCTCAAGCAGGTGGCCAAGATCCTGCAGATGCCCGAAGGGTCGGTGAAGTCCCTGATATATCGTGCCAAGGGCAAAATGAAACAATTTATCGACAATTAAACCGTTACCAAGATATGAATACCAACGAAGAAGACAAGAAACTGGCCCAAATACTCAAGCAGGGCGCACATGACCCGGGCGAGAACCCCTGGTTCACCCGTCGTGTGCTCAACAAACTGCCGGAGAAACAGGCGCGTGGCTCGTGGGCGATGACGATAGTCTATGTCATCGCATTGGTCGTGTGTGCCATCGGCTGGCTGGTGATGCTGCGTGGCCAGGACTGGGGAGCCATCACCGTGCGCGACATCCTGTACAACGCCGCTATGGCCGTGGTGACCCTCACCGTCCTGTGGCAGGCCATCACGTCCATCCTGCACGCCGCCGACGTCTAACCATCACATCGCCACACGCTATTCATTACAAAAACTACGGATTACGCGAATTTGACGAATCTAGATTTAAAGACAACTCAAACAACTTTAACGACTTGACTTTAATGCTGTTGTAAGAGTTGTTCGAGTTGTTTTTTTATTGACAAGAAACGGATGCACATTTGTACTCACTGTATTTCTTGTTTTCCATTTAAATTTTTCCAGGAGTGCGGCGAAGATAGGCGGCACCTCGGGATAAAAAACAAAAAACTTTGTTTTTCGTTTTGTTCTCCGCTCGGTTTGCACTACGCTGCCTGCGGCGAAGATAGGCGGCACCTCGGGATAAAAAACAAAAAACTTTGTTTTTCGTTTTGTTCTCCGCTCGGTTTGCACTATCTTTGCAGGATAGACAAACCGACTATTTTGTAATCTGATGAGTGACAAGTATATCGTTTCGGCGCGTAAGTACAGACCCTCGACGTTTCGCAGCGTGGTGGGACAACAGTCATTGACCCACACCCTGAAGACGGCTATCGCCAGCGGAAGGTTGGCGCACGCTTACCTCTTCTGCGGCCCACGCGGTGTGGGCAAGACGACGTGCGCCCGCATCTTTGCCAAGACCATCAACTGTGAGCATCCCACGCCCGAGGGCGAGGCTTGCAACGAGTGCACCTCGTGCAAAGCCTTCAACGAACAGCGATCCTACAACATCAACGAGTTGGATGCCGCGTCCAACAACAGCGTGGACAACATCCGCGACCTGACCGAGCAGGTGCGCATTCCGCCGCAAACGGGACGCTACCGCGTCTTCATCATCGACGAGGTGCACATGCTGTCACAGGCGGCCTTCAATGCCTTCCTCAAGACCCTTGAGGAACCGCCCGAGTATGCCATCTTCATCCTTGCCACCACCGAGAAACAGAAAGTCATCCCCACCATCCTGTCGCGCTGCCAGATTTATGACTTCGCGCGCATCACCGTGCCCGACATCGTGCAGCAGTTGCAGTACGTCTGCGAGCAGGAGAGCATCGAGGCCGAGCCCGCCGCCCTCAACGTCATCGCCCAGAAGGCCGATGGCGCCATGCGCGATGCCCTGTCCATCTTTGACCAGGTAGCCGCCTCGACCCAGGGCCACATCACCTATCAGAGCGCGCTCGAGAACCTGAACGTCCTCGACTACGACTACTACTTCAGGCTCGTGGATACATTCCTGGGCGGCAATGTCAACGAGGCTTTGCTGATTTACAAGGAGATACGCGACAAGGGCTTTGACTCGCAATTCTTCATCAACGGTCTGGCACAGCACATGCGCGACCTGATGGTCGCCAGCACCCCCCAGACGCGCAAACTGCTCGAGATGAACGACGAGGTGGCTCAACGCTACGGCCAGCAGAGCGCCAAACTGTCGCCAGCATTCTATTACCGCGCTTTGGACCTGTGCAACACCTGTGACCTGAATTACCGCAATGCCAGCAGCAAGCAGTTGTTGGTGGAACTGACGCTCATCAAGTTGTGCCAACTGGTAACGCCACAGCCCCAACAGGCAGCCCAGCCGCCCATCCAGAAGATAGCCGCTCAACCCGCTGCACAGCCCCGCCCGGCTACCCCGTCCCAGGCATCACAGCCGCAGGCGAGTCAACCGCAGGCTGCGGCCCCTCAGGCCACGCAATCCGCGCAATCCGCGCCACCGCCCGCAGCACCCCACCCCGCTGCCGCACGGCCTGCAGCCCCGGCACAACGCCCGGCGCCCCGTGCCGCAGGTAATGCCCCGCGCATCATGGTCAACGTCCCTAACCCCACCGTTGCTGCACCGGCGCCTGCAGCCGTAGCCGCCACGCTACGCAACGAGCCGTTTACCGGCGAACAGTTGATGGAGGCCTGGAACGGCTACATCAACGCGCACCCGCAGGAGAGGGCACTGGTGACCACGATGTCCTATTCACAGCCCAAACGCGGCGACAGCGATGTGCACTACGTCATGACCGTGGGCAGTCCCACCGAGCAGAAAAACGTCGAGGAGCACAAGACGGAACTGATGAAGTTCCTGTGTGATGCCGTGAAGAATGACAGCCTCATGCTCGACGTGAAAGTGAGCGAAGTTCCCATCGACACGCCAAAGATTCTGTCACCGCGCGAAGTCGTTGAGCAAATCAAACAGCACAACCCCAACTTCACCCACTTCATCAAAGACTTCGACCTGGGCCTCGCTTGAACGTAAACCGACATCATAGCAACTGCCCCCGCTGAACTGAACAGCGGGGGCAGTGATTTTTTTGCCGGCAGGCGATGCGGCTACGGCAGGGCGTTGATCGAGGCGGCCTTGGCGTTGAAGAAGTTGTCGTTGTTGTTCTTCAGCAGGTTGTACTCGCTGTGGTTGCCCCACGGGGCAGGCTTGTCCTCGAGAAAGGTGTCCTCGCCCGTGTCGTTGTCGACATAATGCCCGATGAGCGCCTGCCACGAACGGATGCGCGCCTGGGCTGACGCACGGTCCATCAGGGCCATACCCGGCTTCACCAGTTCCTTCAAGCAGGCCACATACTTGGCCTTGAAATCGTCATACTTCAGTATCCTGGCGATGAGCCGGTTGTTGTCGACACCCCAATGCAGGGGATCCTGGCGGCCAGCATCACTCTGGTTGCCGCACCCGAGGCTGGTGCCGAGCGTGTTGTCGTAGTCGAACGGAATGAAGTAGAACTTGTAACCCGTCAGATGGGTGCCGTTGAAGTAAAGGTAGTAGTTGTTGGCATTGTTCCAATAGTCATCCCACATGCCCACAGCGACATTGACAGCATAGGTCTTGAGCAGCAGGTCGATATCGGTCACCTGCTGAATCCAGACGTAGAACTCACTGTCGTTGAGGTTGGTGATTTTGTTCATGAAGTCCACCAACTGCACGCGTGCGCTGTCAAACTCCTCGGTCTGTGTCTCGAGCGTGTAGGCATGGCGGTCATCGCTGTCGTCGTCATACCAGATGTCGCCATTAGGGTTGTTGAGGCCCGCTGCGCCGTTGCGGCACTTCCACAGGTAGCCGTTGCTGGCGCCGAAGCGTTTTTTGCGGTCCTTGAGGTAACGCTTGTCGATGGGTTCCATCAGTTCATACACGCCATAGTAGGCCTCCTGGCTGTCGCCCTCGACATGCAGCCACAGGCGGCAATAGTCGTTACGCACGGCGGTCCACACGCCGGCGCGCTTGAACAGTTCGTAGCAGAATATCTCCCGCACACACATCGGGTCGTCCTTGAACCACTTGAGGTGCAGTTTGCGCACGCCCTGGATGGTGTGGTCATCGTCGTCGACATATTTGCGCAGGTTCACACCGAAGTGCGCATGGTGCCAGTCGGTGTTGTCGCGCTGATGGGTCTCGCCCCACCGGCCCTCGGGGCGGCGGCGCGAGGTGTTGCCCTTGATGCGCAGGCCCACGCTGTCGACGACGGTGGTCTCACCGTCCTTGACAAACGACATGGTGGCCATGACATACTGGGTGGTGTAGGCATTGGCGTCATAGAGTGCCAGCAGCCTGTTCCACTCGCTCAGGCTCACGCTGAGGTGTACCTCGGGCATGGCGCCACGGTCCCACACATAGTCGTAACCATCCTTGACATGCTCGGGGAATGAACCACCCAGCAGATAGGCAATCAGGGTGGTCACGTCGCCGATGCTCGTCTCCAGGTCATAGTCGACGTCGGCGCGCTGCCGCGTGTCATAGTTGGCAAAGCCACCCAGCAGGATGTTGATCAGCGCACTGACATCGGCAACGGTGATTTCGCCGTCGGCATTGACATCTCCCACCTCAAAACCGAACGGGTCGGGCATCACCGGCTCCTGATACTCGGCAATCGAGAAGGTGAGGTTGTTCAGGTTGAACGTGAAGGTGTAGTCCTTGCCCTGGCCCGTGAACTTATAGGAGTGGTTGTTGTTACTCTTCTGGGTCGTGTGGGTCTCACCGACGGCGACCTCCTCGGTGCCGCCAGCGGGGCCGTAACGATAGGTGGAGTTGAAGACGCTCCAGTCACTGTCCTGCCCGTCGGCAAACACAAACCACACGGTGCCGCCCACGTTGACGGTGAACGTGTAGACGCCGTTGCCCTGGTCGGTCATCTCGACACCACGGCCCGGATTCCAGTCACCGAAGGGCGTGTTGCCCACCATATAGATGGCTGCCCGTGCCGGCAACACAGCCAGCACGAGAGCCAATACGGTCATCAAATAATACTTCTTCATCTTGAATTCTGGTCAATCCTGTCCTCCGGCCTTACAGCGAACAAAAGACTAATCCTCGTACCAGGTAGAGTACATCAGGTAGTTCTTGGCGATTTTCACGTTGATTTCGCTGGCCTGCTTGGGGTCAACCATCTTCTTGAACTTCGCCGGCGAACCTGCCCACAACTCGTGGGGACCCACCTTGGTACCGCCCAGCACAACGCTGCCGGCAGCGATGATGGCACCCTCGCCTATCTCGGCGTGGTCCAGGATGACGCTGCCCATGCCGATGAGGGCCATGTCACCGATTTTGGCACCGTGGACAACCACGTTGTGGCCGATGGACACGTCGTTGCCGATTTCGGTGACCGATTTCTCATAGAGGGTGTGTATCACGCTGTTGTCCTGGATGTTGACGCGGTTGCCGATGGTGATGGTGTTCACATCGCCGCGCAGCACTGCGTTGAACCAGATGCTGCAGTCACGGCCCATGGTCACGTCGCCCACAACGACGGCATTGTCGGCCAGGAAGCAATTATCTCCGATTTTGGGCTCGAAGCCCCTCACTTTCTTGATGATAGCCATTGTTTTAGTTTTTTTGTTTCTAGTCCCTAGTCCTTAGTTTCTAGTCCCTAGTCCTTAGTTTCTAGTCCCTAGTCCTTAGTTTCTAGTTATGATAATGTAGAGGAAAATTCCTAATTTCTAATTCCTAACTCCTAATTCCTAATTCCTAACTCCTAATTAATCTCACGGGTCTTGGCAGCCAGCCAGGCGGCCTCGTCGGCGTTGAGCAGCGGGGTGATGCGCTCACGCACCATGCGGTGGTAGTCGTTGATCTGCGCTACCTCCTCGCCGGTGAGCATCGAGCGGTCGATGAGTTCCAGGTCATAGGGGTAGAGCGTCAGCGGCTCAAAGGTGAGGAAATTGCCGAATTCCTCGGTCTTGTCGGCCTCGACAACGAGCAACAGGTTCTCGGTGCGGATGCCGTACTCGCCGGTCTTGTACAGTCCAGGCTCGTTGCTGGTAATCATGCCGGGCATCAGTTTCACGTCGACCAGGTTGGTGCGGACGCTCTGCGGACCCTCATGGCAGCAGAGGAAGTGCCCCACTCCGTGGCCGGTGCCGTGGCCGTAGGTCATAGCCTCTTGCCACAGCGGCAGACGTGCCAACACGTCGAGTTGACAACCGGTGGTGCCCACGGGGAACTTGGCGCGCTGCAGGGCCAGGTGACCCTTGAGCACAAGGGTGAAGTCGTGCTTCTCCTGTGCAGTGGGATTGCCCAGGGTGATAGTGCGGGTGATATCGGTGGTGCCGTCCAGGTACTGGCCGCCGCTGTCGACGAGCAGGATGCCCTCGCCGTGCAGCGTCGAAGCGCTCTCGTCGGTAGCCTCGTAGTGGACGATGGCGCCATGCTCCTTGTAGCCGCAGATCATGCCGAAACTGTCCTCACGGTACAGGTCGCCGCGGGCGCGCAGTTCCTTGCCCTTGTTCCACACGTCCACCTCGTTGATTGAGCCCGTGGGAGCCATCTGCTCAATCCACATGAACAGGCGCACAAGGGCGGCGCCGTCACGCTCCATGGCATGGCGGAAGCCCTCGATCTGCACCTCGTTTTTGATGCTCTTGAGGTCGGTGATGGGCGAGCGGAAATAGACCTTCTGGCAAGGCAGTGCAGCCGACAGCGTATCGCTCACGCGGTTCGGGTCGACGAGCACCACCTCGTGGTCGCTCACGCGCTCCAGGAAGTGCTGTATATCATCATAGTCGCGTACCTTCACGTCACAGGCCTTGAGGTGGGCGCTCACCTCGTCGGTCACCTTGTCCTGGTCGATGAACAGGACCCTGGTATCATGCGAGATATAGGCAAACGCCGTCACTACCGGCGTGAAATCCACGTCGCTGCCGCGCAGGTTCAGCAGCCAGGCGATGTCGTCGAGAGCCGTTACCAGCATAGCGGTGGCCTCGTTATCGTCGAGGACCTTGAGCAGGCGCTCAATCTTGTCGGCAGCCTCCTCTCCGGCATACTGCACGTCGTGGACATAGGCCGGGCCGGAGGGACGTGCCGGACGGTCGGTCCATATCCTGTCGGCAGGGTAGAACTCGGTGACGAACATGAATCCGTTCTCGCCGCAGAAACGCTCCAGTTGGTTGGCTTCGAGGGCGCTGTACAGGCGTCCGTCGATGGCGATGACCGAGTCCTCCTCAAGTACCTCGCTCAGCCACTCGTGGATGGTGGGGTCGTTGCCCATGTTCTCTTTCATCATCACAAAACCGCTGTCCTCCAACTCGATGCCGGCCTGCAGGAAATAGCGCGAATCGGTCCACAGGGCTGCCTTGTCGAGGGTAACGACGGCCGTGCCGTTGCTGCCGGTGAAACCACTGATCCAGTCGCGGAATTTCCAGTGGTCACAGATGTATTCACTCTGGTGCGGGTCGGTGCCGGGAATGATGACGGCATCGACATTCACACGGCGCATCTCCTCGCGCAGTGCCTCAAGGTGCGGAAAAGTCTCTTTACTCATAATGTTATGATTAGTTTTTTGTCGTTAGATTGCATATTTCTAAACCGCAAAGGTAGTGCAACCACGGCGTAATGGCAAATTTATTTGACCATTTCACAGGTGCCTGGATAATAATTATAAAAAAAGAATAAAAACTTTTTGTTCTGTGCAAGGCTTTAACTACCTTTGCACCCAAATTTGAACGATTACATTATTAAAAAAGATGAAAAGATTTAACGAACATAACGGTTTTAACCTCTCCGACATCAACAAGGAAGTCCTGCAGCAGTGGGACAAGGAGGACGTCTTCGGCCGCAGCATCAGCGAGCGCGAAGGTGCGCCCACCTATGTGTTTTATGAAGGTCCCCCCAGCGCCAACGGCATGCCCGGCATCCACCACGTGATGGCCAGGACCATCAAGGACATCTTCTGCCGCTACAAGACGATGCAGGGCTACCAGGTGCCCCGCAAGGCCGGTTGGGACACCCACGGCCTGCCCGTGGAACTGGGCGTGGAAAAGGCCTTGGGCATCACCAAGGAGGATATCGGCAAGAAAATCTCGGTCGATGACTATAACGCCACCTGCCGCAAGGAGGTGATGAAATACACCCGCGAGTGGGAAGACCTGACCCACCGCATGGGCTACTGGGTGGACATGAAGCACCCCTACATCACCTACAAGAACAGTTACATCGAGAGCCTGTGGTGGCTGTTGAAGCAACTCTACAACAAGGGTCTGCTCTACAAGGGCTACACCATCCAGCCCTACTCGCCCGCTGCCGGCACCGGCTTGAGCAGCCACGAGTTGAACCTGCCGGGTTGCTACCGCGACGTGAAGGACCAGACGGTCACCGCCCAGTTCACCGTGTTGAGCGGCGACGAGCATCCCGTCATCAAGAAAATCCGCGAGGCCGCCGACGAGGGCTTCAACGACACCTATGTGCTGGCATGGACGACCACCCCGTGGACCCTGCCGAGCAACACCGCCCTGTGTGTGGGCAACAAGATTGACTATGTCGCTGTCGAGAGTTTCAACCCCTACAGCGGCAAGCCCGCCATCTACCTGCTGGCCGAGGCCCGCGTCGATGCCTACTTCAAGGCCGACGGCAAGGACCAGCCGCTGGAGTACAATGCCGGCGACAAGGTGGTGCCCTGGAAGGTCATCGCCTCGTTCAAGGGTCAAGACCTGCTCGAGTTGCGCTATGCCCAACTGTTCCCCTGGGTGAAGCCCGTGGACAAGGTGGACGGCAAGGTCGTGGGCAACGACAACGGCTTCCGTGTCATCCCCGGTGACTACGTGACCACCGAGGACGGTACCGGTATCGTGCACATCGCACCCACCTTCGGTGCCGACGATGCCCGCGTGGCCAAGGCCGCCGGCATCCCCGCCCTGTACATGATCAACAAGAAGATGGAGACCCGCCCCATGGTGGACCTCACGGGTAAATACTACACCATCGAGGACCTGGACGAGGAATTCGTCAAGAACTTCGTGAATGTGGACCTCTACAGCGAGTACGCCGGCCGTTGGGTGAAGAACGCCTACGACCCGCAGTACACCGTGGGCGGCAAGTTTGACGAAGTCGCCGCCGCCAAGGCCGAGGACCTGAACATCTACATCTGCATCCGCATGAAGCAGGAAGGCACCGCCTTCAAGATGGAGAAGCACACCCACAACTATCCCCACTGCTGGCGCACCGACAAGCCCGTGCTCTACTACCCGCTCGACAGTTGGTTCATCCGCGACACTGCCTGCCGCGACCGCATGATTGAACTCAACCACACCATCAACTGGAAACCCGAGCACACGGGTACCGGCCGTTTTGGCAAGTGGCTGGAGAACCTCAACGACTGGAACCTGAGCCGCAGCCGCTACTGGGGCACCCCGCTGCCCATCTGGCGCAACGAGGACGGCGAGGAGAAGTGCATCGGCAGCATCGAGGAACTCTACAACGAAATCGAGAAGGCCGTGGCCGCCGGCGTGATGAAGAGCAATCCCTATAAGGACAAAGGCTTCGTTCCCGGCGACTACAGCGAGGAGAACTACAATAAGATCGACATCCACCGCCCCTACGTCGACGACATCATGCTGGTGAGCGATTCGGGCAAACCTATGAAGCGCGAACTGGACCTCATCGACGTGTGGTTCGACAGCGGCGCCATGCCCTATGCACAGTTGCACTACCCGTTCGAGAACAAGGAGGCTGTGGACAACAACGGTTTCTTCCCTGCCGACTTCATTGCCGAGGGTGTGGACCAGACTCGCGGCTGGTTCTTCACGCTGCACGCCATCGCCACGATGGTGTTTGACAGCGTGGCCTACAAGAACGTCATCAGCAACGGTCTGGTGCTCGACAAGGTGGGCGCCAAGATGAGCAAGCGCCTGGGCAACGCCGTCGACCCGTTCAAGGCTATCGAGGCCTACGGCAGCGACCCCTTGCGCTGGTACATGATCAGCAACTCGTCGCCCTGGGACAACCTCAAGTTTGACGAGGCCGGTGTAATCGAGGTGGCCCGCAAGTTCTTCGGCACCCTCTACAACACCTATTCGTTCTTTGCCCTGTATGCCAACGTGGACGGCTTCGACCTCGAGGCTCCGCAGGTGCCCCTGGCCGAGCGTCCCGAGATTGACCGTTGGATCATCTCGCTGCTCAACTCGCTTATCGCACAGGTGCAGGCCGACCTGGAGGACTACGAGCCCACCAAGGCCACACGCGCCATCAGCACCTTTGTCAACGACCACCTGAGCAACTGGTACGTGCGCCTGAACCGCGCCCGCTTCAGGGAAGGCAAGGAACTCACCCGTGACAAACTGGCCGCCTACCAGACGCTGCATCAGTGCCTCACCACCGTGGCCCTGCTCATGGCACCCGTAGCCCCGTTCTACAGCGACCGCCTGTACCGCGACCTGACACACAGCACCGACTCGGTACATCTCGCCGCCTTCCCCAAGTGTGACGAGGCCGTCATCGACAAGCAACTCGAGAAACGCATGCAGGCCGCCCAGGATATCACCTCGATGGTGCACTCGCTGCGCCGCAAGCAGAACCTCAAGGTGCGCCAGCCGCTGCAGGCCATCATGGTGCCCGTGCTCGACGAGAGCCAGCGCGAGGATATTGAGGCCGTGGCCGACCTCATCCGCAGTGAGGTCAACGTGAAGGAAATCAAGTTGGTGGGCAACGACGCCGGCATCCTTGTCAAGCGCGTGAAACCCGACTTCAAGAAACTCGGCCCGAAGTACGGCAGAATCATGAAGGCGCTGGCCGCTAAGATTACCGGCTTGTCGCAGCCCGAGATTGCCCAATTTGAGAAAGACGGCAAACTGGACATCGACGTTGACGGACAGATGGCGACCGTGGAACTCGGCGATGTGGAAATCATCAGCGAGGACATCCCCGGCTGGCTCGTCGCCAACGACGGCAACCTGACCACAGCCCTCGACATCACCGTGACCGAGGAACTGCTGCAGGAAGGCATCGCCCGCGAACTGGTGAACCGCATCCAGAACCTGCGCAAGAGCAAGAAGTTTGACATCACCGACCGCATCAACGTCACCATCGCTCCCGACGAGCGCACCGACGCTGCCGTCAACGCCTACAGCGACTACATCGCCCGCCAGGTGCTGGCTACCAGCATCAAGGTGGCGCCCGTTGAGCCCGGCGAAGCCGATGAACTGGACATGGACGGCTGGACGCTGCCCGTCAAGGTCGAGAAAGTGTGACTTATTATGACAATATCAACCTAAAACTTATCATAATGGCCAACAAACAAGAAAAGACAAGATACAGCGACGAGGAACTGCAAGAGTTCAAGGAACTTATCCTTGCCAAAATCGATCAGGCACAAGAGAACTACAAACGCTTGAAGGACACCATCATGGTGGACGAGTCCAATCCCACCTTCAAGATGATGGAGGAGGGTGCCTCGACGCTGCAGAAGGAGGTATCGAGCCAGCAGGCTGAGCGCCAACTGGACTTCATCCGCAAGTTGCAGGCTGCGCTGGTGCGCATCGAGAACAAGACCTACGGCGTGTGCCGCATCACGGGCAAACTCATCCCCAAGGAGCGCCTGCACGCCGTGCCTCACGCCACCCTGTCCATCGAGGGCAAGGAGATTGAAGCGCGCAACAAGAAGAAATCCTGACGCCAGAGAGTCCTTCAGATGAAAATCTCCAACGGCAAACTTGCAGCGCTCATCATCGCGCTGGTTATTGTCATCGACCAAGCCGTGAAGATTTGGGTCAAGACCCACTTCTACATTCATGAGGAGGTGCAGGTGACATCATGGTTCAGGCTATTGTTCGTCGAGAACAACGGCATGGCCTTCGGTATGGAACTGGGCAGCAAACTGCTGCTCACCCTGTTCCGCATCGTTGCTTCGATTGCCTTTATCTACTACCTGTGGCGGCTGCGCAACCGCAGCGACATTCCCAGGGGTTATGTCGTGTGCATCGCGCTGATTACCGCAGGAGCGCTGGGCAACGTCATCGACTGCATCGCCTACGGCCTGATATTCAACGCGCCCGCACCGCCCCAAGTGGCACAGATGTTCCCGCCCGACGGCGGTTACGGCACGCTGTTCAACGGACGCGTCGTGGACATGTTCTACTTTCCCCTATGCGAGTGGAACTGGCCGCAGTGGATGCCCTGGATCGGCGGTGACCACTTCGTTTTCTTCCAGCCCGTATTCAATGTTGCCGATGCTGCCCTCAGCGTGAGTGTCATTCTGCTCATCCTGTTCTATGCACGCTATCTGGCCGACGGCAAGACAGGCGACGACAACGAGGCCAAGACTGCCGAAAAGCCTGAGACCGACGAGACACCGCAAGAGTGACCCAGTTGAATCCCCACCACTAAGAAAAGATGCGCCGTATATCGCTCCACATAACGCTGCTGCTGGCCGTGGCCCTGTCGCTGCTGGCCTGTGACAAGACGCCAGGCGGCGTGTTGAGCGTCGACGATATGGCCGACCTGATTGTGGATATGCAACTCGCCGAGGCCTACATCGACCACCATCACGAGGACTTCCCCACCGACTCGGCCAAGATGGTCATGAAGCAGTCGGTGTTCAAGAAACACGGCATCACCCAACAGGATTACGACTCCTCGCTGGTGTGGTACGCCCACAACATGGAGGACTACACCAAGGCCTACGACAAGGCAATCCTTAAACTCAACAAGCGCTACGAGAAAATCAAGTCCGGCGGCAATTCCATGCCCGGTGACCTGACCGAAGGTCCCCGCGGTGTCGACGGTGCCCCCACCCACCAGATTACTCCCGGTGACGCCAAAAATTCGCGGACAAAGAATTACGGCAAAATCACCAGCGACGCCAATAGCGACAGCACCGACCTGTGGCAAGGACGCCGCCACTACACGCTCACCCAGGGCGCCCAACGCGGTTTCCTCACCTTTGACGTGCAGCCCGATGCCGCCAAGCAGCCCGGCGACCGCTACCAACTGGCCTACAAACTCGTGAGGGGAGGCAATGACTTCAAGGTGAGCCTGAACGTGGATTACACCGACGGCGGCACCTCCCAGATTACCCGCAGCACCAACAGCGACGGCTGGGTCATCATCGACGTGCAGAGCGACACGGCCCGACAGGTGCGACGCGTGTATGGCTACGTGGGGTACGACATGAAGCGCGGCCAGGCGGCCTATGTCGACAGCCTGATGCTCATCCGCACCCACCTGAACAAGAGTAACTACGGCTTTATCAGAGCGCAGCGCCTGCTGGAACGCCAGCCCGGCAAGTAAGCCCTCTTCCCCAGCCCGCCCCATGAACAACCTGTACCTGCAACTGTTTCTCACCTTTGCCAAAATCGGTGCCTTCACCTTTGGCGGCGGCTGGGCGATGATCAGCATCATCCAGCGCGAAATCGTCGAGAAGCACAAGTGGATCGAGGAGGCCGAGTTCCTGGACCTGCTTGCCGTGGCCCAGTCCATGCCGGGCATCCTGGCGGTGAACATCAGCGTGGTCATCGGTGACAGGCTGCGGGGGCTCAAGGGGAGCATCTGCGCCGCCATCGGCACCATCCTGCCGTCGTTCCTGATGATTCTGGCCATCGCCATCTTCCTCACCCCCGACACTATCAAGAACAATGCCGTGGTAGCACGCATCTTCAAGGGTATCCGCCCCGCTGTGGTCGCCCTTATCATCGCACCGGTTCTCACCACGGCCCGCAGTGCCGGCATCAACTGGAAGACCGTCATCATCCCCGTGGCCGTGGCCCTGCTCATCTACAGCAAGATTCCTTACATCTCCAACCCCATCGTCTATATCGTGCTGGGGGCCATCGGGGGATACATCTATTATATGCACACGTTGTTGAACGGAAAGAGCGGAAAGGAGCCCAACGATGCTTAACGAATACCTGAAACTCATCTGGGCCTACCTGAAAATCGGCCTGTTCGGCTTTGGCGGGGGTTACGCGATGCTCTCGCTCATCCAGCGCGAGGTGGTGGACTCGGGATGGATTTCCAGCCAGATGTTCACCGACATCGTCGCCATCTCGCAGATGACGCCTGGCCCCATCGGCATCAACAGCGCCACCTACATCGGCTATGTCGTCACGGGCAGCGTGCTCGGCTCGCTGGTGACCACCCTCACCGTCGTGCTGCCGCCGTTCATCCTCACCCTGATTGCCGCACACTACATCGAGCGCCATCGCCAGAGCCCGTTCATCAAAGGTGCCTTTATGGGACTACGCCCGGTTGTTGTCGGACTTATCGCATCGGCCGCCCTGCTGCTGATGAACAGCGAGAATTTCGGCTATGAGGTGAGCGAGCGCCTGATCACCATCGCCATCTGTGCTGCCTCGTTCTGCATCGTCTACTTCACCCGCGTCCACCCCATCCTGGTCATCATCCTCGCCGGCATCACCGGCCTGCTGGTATTCTGACGCAAGCGCATGCGTGGCCGCAAGACACACGATGCCCCCGCAGTTCAATCGGGAACCGCGGGGGCATTGCTATCAGTATACCTGTTACTGAGTTGTTATTTTCCGAGCACGATGTCGATGAGCATGGTCAGGTCATCGATATTGACCGCATCATCGTTGTTCACGTCGAAGCGCTTGAAGTTGACATCGTCAGATTTTTCCTCGTCGTTGGGCTCTCTACCCAGCAAGTAGTCGATCATCATCGTCACGTCGTCAATATTGACGAATCCATCGCCATCGATGTCGCCCTGGACAACCTCTTCGACATCGTCCACTTTCACTTCGCCCAGCAGCACAGCCGTCACGTCCTCGGGCAATTCCAAGCCGTCAGTGTTGAGCCATGCCATGTTGGCAGCCATATAGGAGCCTTCTTCCTGTGCAAAGAATCCAAAGCGTCCCTGCTCGTCGATACCCAGAGCCAGGTCATGGCCTGTTGCCAGGGTGGCCTGTTCGGGGATATAGTCGGTCATTGCGGTGATGTCGGTCGCTGAGCAATGGTTCTGGAATACGCTGAAGTAGTTACCCATCAACAGGTCGCTGGCGATGGGCATGTCGCGGTGGTTGGCGATGTCGCCCACTGGCAACAGTTTGTTCTCGCTCATATAGGGCGAGGTGCAGCGCAGCAGCACGGGAGTGGCGGCGGGCACGATTTCGCCGCGGTCATAGACCTTCTCGGGAACGGCTATGTACTGTCCCTCTTCATCGCCGTTCACCTGGGTGACGGTATACGCTCCCTCGACGCCGCCCTCGACAGGAATCAGCACGGGGAAGTCGCAGCACAGCGAGGTCCAGTAGTAACCGTCGGCATCCACCATCAGGTCACTCGCGGGCTTCACGGCAAAGTAGGAAGTATCCATCGAACCCTCGTTCACCGGCTCAATCCACCAGTGCGACTCGGCACGGCGGGGGCTGCTGCCGGCGGTCATGCCGAAGCCCTTGTCGCGGAAGTAGCACGGGAACATCTTGCCCGGATTGCCGATGGGATCAGGCTCATACTCGGTGTAGGCCACATAGGTCGGCAAGCCGTTCTGCATCACGGGGGCGGGATGCACGTCGAGCAGCAAATGGGTCAGCGTGTAGGTGTCTACACCCTGGCTGTACAGGCCCACCTGGATGGTGTCGGGGATGTAGATGATCGAGCCGGGGTCATTGACCTGGGCCGAATCCTTTTGCATCAGGGCACAAGGCCAGAAGGCATCGGGACCCGTGGTTTTCTCAAAGTGGGTTCCCTTGATGCAGATGTAACTGTCCGTGTTCACGTTATGTACACGATAAAAACCTGGTCCGGTGTATTGAGCCATACAAACCAGAGCCAGCAACAGAGTGCTCAGTAAACAGGTTAATTTTTTCATTTTTTCTCAGGTTAAACACTATTCCTCATTTAATGCAGCGTATACTAAAGACACCAAGCGCGTGCTTCACGTGCATGGCATCCATCATAACGCGACTGGTGCGATAAAAGCCCATAAAGCACCAGACATATCGCTTCAAACTGCGACAAAGGTAGACACAATAATCCGACTTTGCAATAGTTATCAACAAAAAATATAGAAATATTTCCATATTTCACCACTTCCAATCAATCAACGATGTAGCGAAACGGTTTTTTTTACTATCTTTGTCACTATAGATTAGAACCTTGCGAAAACAATCACGACAATGACGTTCAAGACACAAAAACAACCGATATCCATCAACCGCCGGCTGCTGGCAGCCCTGGCTGCTGCCCTGTTGCTGGCCGGCCTGCAGCACCTGCATGCCGCAGGGTGGATACGCGTCAACCAGTTGGGATACCTGCCCGACGCCACCAAGGTGGCTGTCCTCATGAGCCAGGACAAGGTGCAAGTCACTGAATTCGTGCTGGTGGATGCCTACACCCAAGAGACCGTCTACCGCTCGACCGCGACCCGCGACATGGGGCCCTGGGGACAGATGGCGGCGACTTGCCGTCTGGACTTCAGCGGATTCCACGGCGAGGGGGCCTTCCGCATCGTGGCTTGCGGCATTGAGTCGCCGGTATTCCCCATCAACGACCGGGTGTGGGACGGCACAGCCGACTTTGTGCTGAACTACATGCGGCAGCAGCGCTGCGGCTACAACCCGTTCCAGCGCGACAGTTGCCACACCAAGGACGCCTATGTGCGCTACCACCCCGACAAGGAGGGACAGCGCATCGACGTCACGGGCGGCTGGCACGATGCGGCCGACCTGCTGCAATACACCACCACAAGCGCCAATGCCATCTACCAGATGATGCTGGCCTGGCAGCAGTGCCCGTCGGCCTTCGGCGACCACTACCAGGCTAACGGCCTCGAGGGCACCAACGGCATCCCCGACATCATCGACGAAATCTACTGGGGCCTCACCTGGCTCGACAAGATGAACCCGTCAAAAGGCGAATTATACAACCAGATTGCCGACGACCGCGACCATATCGGCATGAAACTGCCCAAGGACGACCCTGCCGACTATGGCTGGGGACCCAACAACGGGCGGCCCGTCTACTACATCGACGGCAAGCCGCAGCAGCGCGGCAAGTTCATGAACGCCACGATGGGCGCCGCCAGCACGGCAGGCAAGTTCGCCAGCGACTTCGCCCTGGGGGCCGAGGTCCTGGAGCCTTACTACCCTGAGTTCGCCGCCCGCATCCGCGCCAAGGCCGCCGATGCCTATCAGGTGGGCGTCGACAAGCCCGGCAATGCCCAGACGGTAAGCGTCGTCTCGCCCTACATCTACGAGGAGGACAACTGGGTCGACGATATGGAACTGGGGGCCGTGGAACTCTACCGCATGACGGGCGACAGCAGTTATCTCGCCCAGGCCGTGGAATACGGCCGCCGTGAACCCGTCACGCCGTGGATGGGCGCCGACAGCGCACGCCACTACCAGTGGTACCCTTTCATGAACATGGGACACATCCGCGTGGCCCAGCAAGCCGATGGCAACCGACGGCTGCAGGCCGAGTTTGTCCGCAACATCCGTGCGGGCATCGAGCGTGTGCAACAGCGTGCCGAGCAGACGGGCAACCCCTTCATGTGGGGCGTGCCCGGAATCTGGTGCAGCAACAACCTGACCACGGCGATGCTCACCCAGTGCATCCTCTACCGCCAGATGACGGGCGACCGCCAGTTCATGGAGATGGAAGCGGCCTTGCGCGACTGGCTGCTGGGCTGCAACCCCTGGGGCACGAGCATGATTGTGGAACTGCCCCGCGGCGGCACCTATCCCCATGCGCCCCACAGCAACTATGTGATGGAACGCGTCGGAATGCCCACAGGCGGACTGGTCGACGGTCCCGTCTATGCCACCATCTTCAACAGCCTCAAGGGCGTGAACCTGGCCGATGACATGCTCAACATCGAGGGCAACACCTACGACCTGTTCCAGCCCGGCGACGTGGTATATCACGACAACACCCACGACTACAGCACCAACGAGCCCACTATGGACGGCACCGCGGCGCTTACGTTCCCCTTCTCGTTCTACGAGACCGAGGGCCACGGCACCAGCGGCGACTTCTTGTGGGACGAGGGCGCCATCGTGCGCGGCGATGCTACCAAGAAGCAGATCTGCCTCGTCTTCACCGCCGACGACCGGGCCGACGGCGCCGACCGCATCATCACGACGCTCAAGAAAAACGGCATCAAGGGGGCCTTCTTCTTCACGGGGCGCTTCTTTGACATGTACCCCGACGTGGTGCAGCGGCTCATTGCCGACGGCCACTACGTGGGCAGCCACAGTTACGGTCACCTGCTCTACTGCGACTGGGAGAAGCGTGACTCACTGCTGGTCAGCAAGCAGGTATTCCGCGACGACCTTGTCAAGGGCTATGCCAAACTCGCCCAATTCGGCATCACGCCGCAACAGGCACCCTACATGATTCCGCCCTACGAGTGGCACAATGCCACCATAGCCGCATGGGCACGCGAGATGGGCGTGCAACTCGTCAACTTCTCGCCCGGCACCGCCAGCAGCAACGACTACACCTACCCCGGCATCACCGGCAGCAACCCCTACCGCGACAACCGCTGGCTGTGGGACCGCATCATGCGCTGTGAGCGGGAAAAGACGCTCAACGGCCACCTGCTGATGATACACTTCGGGACCGACGAGCGACGTACAGAAAAATTCTACGACCGCCTGCCCGCCCTCATCAAGGAACTCAAGCGCCGCGGCTATTCGTTCGTCTCAATCGACGAAATGCTGCAGAACAACAAATAAGGGATTGATATCAATTGCCGGCCTCGGATTCGTCGGCGGCCGCTGCGGTGCGTTTTGTCCGCTTGCGCCAGTCCATCCGGCTGATGGTGTAGCAGATGCCCAAGATGATGATAAGTACGAAGAGGACGATGGGGATATTGAGGAAAAAGACCCGTGCCATATCGCCCTGCTGCTCGCGCAACAGGTGAATGGCATAATTGGTGTTCAGCAGGGCCGACAGTAAGGTAAAAGCACACACGAAGGCCGCTATCACGCGCCACAGGGTGCCCCACACGCTGTAGCCGAACAACTGCCTGTAGGTCATGAAAACCATGACGGCTCCAAGCAGCACCACGAGCCAGCCCAGTGCGGTGATATCGTATAACATGTTCAATATCATGAACACGGCCGAACTGAACACCTGGACAAAGAAACCCTGAGGCAGGGTGTGAAACGTGTTGCGCGGTGCAAAACGGAAGATGAAATAGTTGGGGATAATCAGGAACGACAACAGTATCAGCGACAGAAGGTCAGGGTGGGTATTGAGCCACATGAACACATCGTTGAGGTAATCGCTGGGCGGCGGGAAGGCGCCGTTGAAGTGGACATTAAGCCACTCGAACACGTCATTGATGTAGCCCAGCCTGTCGTTATGCGCCATGTGCACCATACCGTGGATGGCACCCGTCAGGAAGTCGACAATCACACCAAGCACAGCGATGATGGCCAGCATCTTGACAGGCGGGAAACTCACCTGACGCCTACCGCTGATGTAGTCGCTGATGAAGTAGCCCGGGCGCAGGAACAACTGAACCAACGAGTAGAGCAACGAGCGGTTGTGCATGCCCCACACCTCGCCGATGCTCCTGAACACACTTTTCCATGTAATAGGTCCCAGGCCCGACTTCTGTGAGCAGTAAGGGCAGTAGTTGCCCACAAAGTCATGGTCGCAGTTGCTGCAATGCTGCGTGTCGTGGGAACTGAACTCGTTATCATGCGGTTTCAGTTGCCAACGCTTGAAGCGCTCATATGTTTTCCTGATATCCATTGTCGGCCAAAGTCTAAACAATCATGTTCCTGATGAAGCAAAAAACCTTTTAAAGATGATCTATACATCGGAGTTGGTCAACATCCTCCCGAGCAGTTTCACAAAGAGTTTAAAGCCAGAGACAAAATTGTCGTCTCCCACCTGTATCATGTGGATGCTGAAGTCGATGCCCAACATCAACAGCGCCAGCAGGTGGGCACAGACCAGTGTTGCAACCATGCGCCACAGGGTACCCCAATAGCCGTAGCCGAAGAGTTGCTTATAAGCAAAGAATTGCCATAGATTTCCCAGCACATACGCAACCCAAATCAGTGAGGTGAGGTCATAGAATATGTTGATGACCAGAAACGCTATCGCAGTGAACACCTGGATAAAGAAGCCCTGCGGCAGGGTGTGGCGCGTGTTGCGCGGCGCATAGCGGAAGATGAAGTAGTTGGGCAGGACCAGATAGCACAGCAAGATCAGCGACATCACATCGGGGTGCAGGTTCATCCACTCGAAGGCATTGTCGATGAACAGCATCTTGTCGCCAGCAAAATCGAAGTCGTTGTTGAACACGCCGGTGATGGGAGAGCCGATAAGATAGTCGACCAACACCCCAAGCACAGCGATGAGAGCCAGCATCTTGACGGGCGGGAAACTCACCTGCCGCTTGCCGCTGATGTAGTCACCGATGAAGTAGCCCGGACGCAGGAACAGTTGCACCAGCGAGTAGACCAGCGAACGGTTGTGCAGTCCCCACACCTCGCCGATGCTCCTGAACACACTTTTCCATGTGATGGGACCCATGCCCTCACGCTGCGAGCAGATGGGACAGAAGTTGCCCACGAACTCGGTGCCGCAATTGCTGCAACGGTGCGACGACGGACTTTTGGCCTTGTACTCAAACGGGTCGAGTTGCCATCGCCTGAAACGCCGATATGCTGCCTTGATATCCACTCTTGCTTGATGAAAAGGGAGGAAATGCCACTATTCGGTCATGCCATTCCCTCCCCGTGTGATTGTTACTGTAACGGGATTAGTCGTCGTAGTCCACGCCGATGAACTGGAAATTGCGGTTGAACTCAACCTCCAAGCCATTATTGAGCTTCACCTCAAAGATGCTGCGGTGGCGCTCAATTTTAACGACAGACTTGCCAGGATAGTTCTGGGTAAGGTAGTTGCTGATCTGCTCAGGGATAGCGCCAGTGGGGACCTTGGTGTTGTAGCACTCGATCTCCTTCCACTCTCCATTCCTGTCAAACTCTATTTTCTCACCACTCTCATACCTGATGGTGAAATCGTCCCAGTCGGCGGTCACCAACAAGGGAGCCTTAGCAGCAAAATGCGCCTTGTGAAACGCCTGTGCAACCTGCGGCAACTGGTCAAAAGTAATTACGCGGTCGTCGTCATCGGCACTCATCGTCAGGCTCATGGTCATGACCATAGCCATCAACAGTAAATACTTTAAATACTTCATTGTTTCAGTTCTATAAAAGGTGATTATTATTAGTTTCTAATTATTCTCTCTAACCTTTAACCTCTAACCTCTAAACTGCGAGCAACGCGAGCATCAACGCGGAGCCACTCTAACCTCTAACCTCTAACCTCTAACCTTTAACCTCTAACCTTTAACCTGCGAGCGCAGCGAGCATAACTAATCGTCCATTTCCATCAAGGCACCCGCCTGGTTGAACTTGAGTTCAAGTCCGTTGGCCAGTTCAACCTCATAATCTGTATTATCCTTATCAATCTTGAGAACCATCACCGCGGGGTAATTGCCCTGCAGATAGGTCATGATGGGTGCAGGAATCAATGCAGCGGGAACAGGTTTCGTCATCGGGCTCTGGATTTTGTCCCACATCTGGTCGGTGTCAAACTCAATCTGCGTGCCATCGGCAAGCACCACATCATACTGCCAGCCAGTGATTTCAAGGTCCTTCTGGGCAAATGTGATAGCCTGATCAGGGAAATTCTGCTGGATGAAATTGGTAATGGCCCCAGGCAACTGGGCAGGAGCAACCGGCTTGTCAGAGCAAGATGTCATCAATAAAACCAAGGCGAAAAAGCCAGTCAGAATATAACTCTTCATCTTTTTAGAAAGTTTTAAAATTTCTGCAAAAATACACTTTTTATTGATAACAACACAAGAATCTCACAAAATAGTGTAGTATTTCCATCATGAGGCCCCGGGAACGCCCGTCCTGCGCCACAGGATTCTCTTGTCAAGGTAATTGCTGCACAATTGTCGGTTTTTGAGGGATTAAGGGTTGTTTGCTGACGATTTTTGTGTAATTGTGCAATGACTAAAAATTCAAGCGCAAGATATCCAATGAACCTGCAACGACTGAAAAGAGGCTTTGAGCGCTACAAGCGCTGGGCACGACGCACTCCCGCGTTCCGTCCCTTGAGCGAAGAGGAGCAGCAATGCCAATGCTGTGGGCACCGTTATCAGGGGAACTATTGCCCACGCTGTTCCCAAAAGGCGGGGCGCGGGCGCATGACATGGAGCAGTGTCGCCAAGGGTGTGATGGATGTCTGGGGGTTGGGGTCGCGAACGATGCCTTTCTCAATCTGGCAACTCTTGTGTCGCCCGGGTTATTTCATAGGCGACTATATCAGCGACAAGCGGCAGTTGTGTTTTCCGCCAGTCAAGATGCTGTTTATCATCACTTTTATCTATGCTAATATCTACTATTGGTTTTTCCCCGAAGTGTTGAGCCTGCCGTTGGAGGAACAGGGAATAACGGGGTATAAGTTGTGGATCAGGGAACACTATAGTTTGGCCATGCTGGCTATGTCGGTTCTTGCCATTGTCCCCACATGGGTCATCTTCAGGAACTCGCCACGCAACTCACACCACACGATTCCCGAGGGTTTCTTCGTCCAAGTGCTCCTTCAAACGCTCACCATCGTGGTGTCATTACTGACAATACCGCTTGATTTCACCCAATCCTTATTCAGCACTGCTGTTTACGACTTGATTATTATGGCCTATTATTTCATCAGTTATAAGCAATTGTTCGGTTATGGGATATGGGGCACCCTGTGGCGCCAAGGTTTGGTTTCAATCTGCATCGTTCTTTCCTTTATGCTATTGATCTGGTTGTTCTTCCCCACGATGATAGACTCGATTATCGAAGCGCTGGACATCGTCGGTTATTATACCGAATATATCTTATAAACCCATTGTGGTTCCAAGAATTGTTGTAACTTTGCCACATTAACAATAATATTCAAACAGATGAAAAAGTTTAGTTACATGATCTTATTGGCCATTGGCCTGCTTGCCTGCACAGGCAACAATAACAACCAACAGATGCAGCCGCAGCAAGCCCCTGCGCCGACAGTCCAACAGCAACCGGCACAGACTCCGCCCGCTGACGCCCAAGCCCAGGCCGTGCCCGAAGCCATCAACGCTTTTGTCAAGCAGTATTTCCCCAATGCCACGATAGCCGGCGTCGAGCCCGACAACGATCATGGCGGTGTGGAATATGACGTCCATCTGAACGACGGCACCGAGGTCGACTTTGATGCCAACAACCAGTGGGAAACCATTGAATCCAGAGCAAAAGGCGTTCCCGCGGCATTTATCCCGCAGGCTATCGCCACCTATGTAAAAAGCAACTATCAGAACATGGCCGTCGCTAAAATCCACAAGGAGCACTATGGCTATGAGATAGAGCTGACCAACGGGCTTGAGCTGAACTTCGACCAATCAGGCCAATTCATGGGAATGGACGACTAATGCTCGCTGCGCTCGCAGTTTAGAGAGGGCATCCGCGCTCTTGAGATTAAAGACAACTTAAACAACGGTTACAACTGTTCTCAATCATGTTGTGACCGTTGTTTAAGTTGTTTTTCAACCATTGCCACGCACCGCATGGTTAGCATTTCTTGCTTTTCTTGTCTTTTTAAAAAACGGTGGATGGCAGACAGAAACTCAATAAGACAAATGGATAATCCGAAATACCTGATTGTCAGTATCTTCAGATTATTCAGTTGCTATAAAAAAGTTGTAAGAGTTGTCCAAGTTGTCTTTAATACCAGGAGCGCGGATGCCCTAGTACTTCTTGTATTTCTTGTTTTTTATTTGAAGGGATGAAAACAAAGTGCCGGGGCTGTGTAGGCCTCGGCACTTGCTATTGTTAAATGTGTTGTCGCAGGATTACTCGTCGTCGCGACGGTCGTCACGGCGGGGACGACGGGGGCCGTTGGGACGGGGACCGCGGTTGCCACCCATGGGACGGTTACCGCCGCCATTGGGGCGAGGACCACGGTTGCCACCGTTACCATTGCCATTGCCGCGGGGGCCACGGGAGCCGCCACCCTGGCGACGCTCGTCATAACCCTCGGGCTTGTCCTGCAGGGCACGCATCGACAGGCGGAACTTACCGGTCTTCTTGTCAATCTCGATGAGCTTGACGGTGACCTCGTCGCCCTCGTGCAGGCCGCTGGCCTCCATGTTCTCGAGGCGGTCCCAACTGATCTCGCTGATGTGCAGCAGACCGTCACGGCCAGCCATGAACTCAACGAAGGCACCGAACTCGAGGATGCTGACCACCTTACCGGTGTAGATCTGGCCCTCCTCGGGAACTGCAGTGATGGCCTTGATGCGGGCCACGGCAGCCTCGATGCTCTCCTTGTTGGCAGCAGCGATCTCGACGATTCCCTTGCCGTCAACCTCCTCGATGCTGATGGTAGTACCAGTCTCCTCCTGAAGGCCCTGGATAACCTCGCCACCCTTGCCGATAACGGCACCAATGAATTCCTTGTCGATCTCCATGGTGACGATGCGGGGCACATGAGGCTTGTAGTCCTCGCGGGCTGCGGGAATGGCCTCGTTGATGAGGTTCAGGATGTGGAGACGGCCTTCCTTGGCCTGGTGCAGAGCCTGCTCGAGAATCTCGTAGGGCAGACCGTCGCACTTGATATCCATCTGGGTGGCAGTGATACCGTCGACGGTACCCGTCACCTTGAAGTCCATATCGCCCAGGTGGTCCTCATCACCCAGGATGTCGCTCAGCACGGCGTGCTTCACATTACCCTCGTCGGTAATCAGACCCATAGCGATACCGGCAACGGGCTTCTTCAACTTGATACCGGCATCGAGCAATGCCATGCAGCCGGCGCACACGGTAGCCATCGATGACGAACCGTTACTGCTCAGGATGTCGCTGACGATGCGGATGCAGTAGGGATTGTCCTCGGGAATCATGCGCTTGAGGGCGCGGTGTGCCAGGTTGCCGTGGCCCACCTCGCGGCGGCTCACGCCACGCGGTGCGCGGGCCTCACCCGTCGAGAAGGCGGGGAAGTTATAGTGCAACAGGAAGCGCTCGTTCTCGTGACGCAGCACATCGTCGATGAGCTTCTCATCGTCCTTGGTGCCCAGGGTGACCGTGGCCAAAGCCTGGGTCTCGCCACGCTTGAACAGGGCCGAACCGTGGGGATAAGGCAGATAGTCGGGCTCGCACAGGATGGGACGGATCTCGTTGGTCTTGCGACCGTCCAGGCGGATGTGCTCGTCGAGGATGCAACGGCGAACGGCGTCGCGCTGCACTTCCTCGTAGTAGCGCTTGATCATCGGTTCCTTCTCCTCACGCTCCTCCTCGGGGATAGTCTCCATGAAGTCGTCATAGGCCTTCTGGAAAGTCTCGTTGCGCCACTGCTTGTCGGCCTTGCCGGCCTGAGCCACAGCATAGCACTTGGGATAAATCTCCTTGCGCACGCGCTCGTGGAGTTCCTCGTCGTCGGTCTCGTGGCAGTACTCGCGCTTGGCAACGCCCAGCTCCTTAGCCCACTCCTTCTGGATCAGGCACATGGGCTTGATAGCCTCGTGTGCAGCCTTCAAGGCGGCAATCAGGTCATCCTCGCTCACTTCGTCCATTTCGCCCTCGACCATCATAATATTATCGTAAGTCGCACCTACCATCAATTCCATGTCAGCTTTCTCAATCTGCTCAAAAGTCGGGTCGATAACGAATTCGCCGTCGATGCGTGCTACGCGCACCTCGGCAATGGGCTCTTCAAAGGGCACATCGCTCACTGCGATGGCTGCCGATGCGGCCAGACCGGCCAGGGCATCGGGGGCGTCAACACCGTCACTCGAGAACATCAAGATGTGAACGATGGTGTTAGCGTGATAATTGGAGGGGAACAGCGGCCTGAGGACACGGTCCACAAGGCGGGCGGTCAGAATCTCATAGTCGCTGGCGCGGCCCTCACGACGGGTGAAACCGCCAGGGAAACGGCCATAAGCAGAGAATTTCTCCTTGTATTCAACAGTCAGGGGCATGAAGTCCACACCCTCGTCGGCCTCCTTGGCCGAACATACGGTGGCCAACAACATCGTGTTGTTGAGCCTCAATTCAACAGCTCCATCGGCTTGCTCAGCAAGCTTTCCAGTCTGCAGAGTGATCTCGCGTCCGTCACTCAGTACGATGGTTTTGGTAGTAGGTGTCATAAAAAATTACAGATAATAATGTAAAAAATCGCGCAAAGGTACAAAATATTTTCCACATAACCGCCATAAAATCCGTAATTTAAAGACAATTCCACATATTAAAAAAAGAAAACAAGAAACATAACAATCACAACTTCCTTTATTTCAGCAAGTTAAAGACAACTTGAACAACTCAAACAACTTGATGGCTCTGATTATTCTTAATCTGACGCGCTCGAGGCGGGTGCTATTACTTGGGACGCGTTCTTTTGATGCCAAAGCAAAAGATAGGCAACCAACGCTATCAAAAGACCCGTCACAATGGCACACCAACCTTGATTACACCACCTAATATAAGGGAGAGTACTGATTCTACTGTGCACGCACAGCACGGACGGTATATCCAGCGCTGCGGCCTGAGCTCCAGTAGCCCCGTAAGTAGGAAATATACTCGTCATTGAAACAAATATAGAAGGCAAGAATCGGTATGTCTGGGTTAAGTGTGCGCGTCCAATAGTAGCCATACGGATAGATTGGGTTTGGACCATAATTTTCAAAGTAACAGCCCGCGGCAGGCAAGAACAAGGTTTTTCCGTTGGGACCAGTAGCAAACTCACCAATCACACCGTTCATTGTCGTCCACTGCCATGAGCAACAAGTCACCAATTCTTTACTCTGTTCCTCTGACGGCATGCGCCACGACGGGCCCCAGTTAACATAGGCAGCATCGTCTTCGGGGTCCAACTCTGTCTTATTATCAATAATAAGGTTAATGCCGCCCATATCATGGGTATCGACATCAGTGCAATACTTGCACAACAAAAAATGGGGGGCACCGATGTACCACTTGTAGGTACCCCAGCTGTATAACTCTTTGGGCTCGATCTCGCCCCAGGCAAAGTAGTCGCCATAGTCCTCGGGGTTATCGGCGCCAATGTTGCAGGTCGCCCACAGCGTGCCGCTGGGCAAGCCCAGGTCAACCCATTCATGAGGATCCTCGGGCCACGCACCGCGCAGGACATAATCAATCAGGCAGGTCACATCGCTGATGTCTATCTCGCCATTGAGCGTGCAATCGGCATTGGCAAGAACGAGCGAAGAACCGTTACCAGTTAGCACATAACTAATCAATGCAGTCACATCACTGATATCAACCTCGTTGTTACCATTCACATCGCCACGCAGGTTGCTGGCGGCCGATGCCGGAAAAGTCACCGCCGACATCATCAAAAGCACAAAACACAAGGTAATCTTTTTCATAGTGGTATTCGTTTAAAACATGTGGCAAATATAACAAAAATCCCCATACCATACAAAGCACACAACCCCAAAAGAGCATATTTTTAATGCGAATTTCGCTAATCAAAAACCAATTCCATAAAGCATTAGTTTCTATTGTTCATCAATAAGTTCAATTCGTGTAATTCGCATTAGCCCCGCAGGGTTCAGGTCAGCGGCTCTATCATTTACTAAATAAATCGTCCAAAATCGTGACATACATCACTATTGTGGAAAAAAATTCCTACCTTTGCCAACAATTAACCGACACAAACTTTAATTCAATTTATTTAGACACGATGAGAAAGTTTTTAATGATGATGCTGGCTGCGCTCGCCTGCTTGGGTGTGGCCGCACAAACACCCGTGGCAACGACGGTCCCTGGCGACCCGATGGCCACACAATGCTACACCCTGAGCAACGGCCTCAAGGTGTTCCTGAGCGTTAACCACCAGAGTCCTCGCATCACGGCCCATATCGCCGTGCGCACCGGCTCGCGTAACGACCCCGCCGAGACCACCGGTCTGGCCCACTACCTGGAGCACCTGATGTTCAAGGGCACCCAGCAGTACGGCACGAGCAAC
>Ga0256407_10001068_pt1 | contig 60946 bp, 61 predicted proteins | sample RumenRJG_04DNA_FD_193489 | JGI IMG/M metagenome (GOLD analysis project Ga0256407, IMG submission 193489) | Bovine rumen microbial communities from Lethbridge, Alberta, Canada - RJG_04 | ecosystem: Host-associated > Mammals > Digestive system > Stomach > Rumen | place: Canada: Alberta... | reverse complement strand
AAAAACCACGGAAAAAAACAGAAAGGGAAAAAGATTATAGGAAGCAAAAAAGAAAAGAAAGAAAAGGATGGAAAGAAGGAAAAGAAACAGCGAGTTAGGGAACCGGGAAAGAAGTCCCCGGTGGATTACTTGATCTGGACCGGGGCAGCGGCGGTTATCCTCTGGCTGGTTTATGATAATCTCTTCCGGTCCATGGGACGTATCGGGATAATCGCAGAGATTGTTCTGGGGCTTATAGTCCTTGGAGTTTTAATCAGCTGTATGACCGGAGGAAAGAAGAAATCAGAGAAACCTGAGCAAGCTGGGGCCGCTGTAGAGCATGAAAGCCATGATCGATTCAAAGACTATTCCCTTAAGGAAAGAACCATGGAACCGGCCCTCTCGTATGATTATCACGGAACCGGGCTGCTTCGGGAGGAAGAAGAAAAAACAGGTCTCCTTGAGAGTGAGACTTATGAGAAGACAGGCCTCCTTCGTGAATGCAATGATCTGACCCCGGCCCTCATTTCCGTGAGAGACTCCATGAAGCAGCCCCTGCTTATTACCCATTTTCCCTTTGTTGTAGGCAAGTCCTTAAGCTATGCCGACGGCAAGATCGACGACTCCTTTATAAGCCGGGTTCACTGCCGATTTGATAAAAAAGGAGATGTCCATACGCTTGTGGATCTCGCAAGTACCAACGGAACTGAGCTGGACGGGGAACTCCTCACCCCCAACATCCCCTACGTCATCCGTGAAGGCGCCGAGGTTAAGCTGGGGAAGAGCCTCTTCCGCTTCGAGATGGTGTGAGTCAAAAAGAACCGTCCCCATTGACTCCCCATTGACTCACCCATTGACTTAACGAATGACTGGTTGACATATACACGCGATACGTGTATAATATCAGATATGATAAAGAGCTTTTCTGATAAAGAAACGAAAAAAATATATAATCAAGTCTTTTCTAAGAAGCTGCCAAATGATATACAAGGCATCGCGCTCAGAAAGCTCATAATGATTGATAATGCAACATGCCTGGATGACCTGAGGATTCCCCCTTCCAATCATCTTGAAAAACTATCCGGGGATAGAGAAGGTCAATACAGTATCCGGATAAATGATCAGTATAGGATTTGCTTCAGGGAAGAGAATAATGATTATTATGAGCTTGAAATCGTAGACTATCATTGAGACATTAAGTGAAATAGTTTTGCAGAAAGGAGATTTGGCATGGCAGATTTAATGATAAAAACACCTAAAATGGGTGAGATATTGGTTGAGGAATTCATGAAGCCCATGGGGCTGTCCGCATACAAGCTGGCACAAGAGATACACGTTCCGACATCAAGAATCCAGGACATTATTCATAACAGAAGAAAGATTACAGTTGATACGTCACTGAGACTTGCAAAGTATTTCGGAGTATCGGACAGGTATTTCTTGGATATACAGAATGATATAGATTTCAGAGAAATGAAGATGTCATTGTCAGCGGAGATAGAAAGCATTAAACCATATAAAACGGTTGCAATGTAAAGCAAAACTAAAAGACAAGGGGACTGACCCCCTGTCATAAGGAACCGTCCACATCTGTTGCAAAAAAGAGGCGCCGTATGCGCCTCTTTACCTTTCGTGTACGTATCGCCTGGTTTCAAACCAGTGATCCACTCTCTTGTATGCTTCCTTTGCGAATTCGGGAGCATCCTTTCTTAATCCACACCCCTCTTTGTATGGTTCGTAGAGTTTAACGAGTTCCTTAATTTCTTCAGGTATAATTACTAGCATAAAATCAGTCCTTTCCCCTAAGACTATTATAGGCACTCTTTAAAATAAAAATCCAGAAAAATTTTTAAAAAATCCAAATTTTATTACAACCCATTTTATAGTATAATAGATATGTTAAGTTATTTAAAGGAGGAATAAGCATGACCGGAAGAATTGAAAGAATGCGTAAAGCAGCCACTGAGACCCCTATCGTTATAGGGCTGGAGAAGTTGCGTATAGCCATGGATACTTTGGAGGAGTGCAGGAATCTGCCGACTATCACCTACAGATCTACTCTCCACGCTAATTATTATAACAGGATGCCTATATCCATCCCGGATGACGACCTTATCTGCGGAACCGGATCTTCCCACCACAACGGGGTTGAGCTGGATTACGAGATGGGAGTATGGTCTAAGGCCGAGCTTGATCATTTAAAAGAAGAGACCGGTGATATGTACTATATTTCCCCGGAAGATGAGGCTGAGCTTGAGATCATCAAGGATAAGCTGAACGTATTGGCTAAGAATTATCGTATGAGTGACTACCTGGCTGAGTTTACCTGGGATAATCCCAGAATGAACGATTTCATCCGTTCCGGTGTTACCATGCCCATATGGAAGGACAGGAACTCCGGTGCGACTAATGGTATCGGACAGACAGGTATCGGCCTTGGCCCCGGATTCGTTCTTAAATGCGTTGAATATGAGAGAATATTGAATGAAGGCGCAAGGGTTATCATCGACGAGGCTAAGGAGTGCCTTGAAAATGAAAGGTGCATTACAGATGAGGATTTCAATAAACATAACTACTGGGAAGGCGTAGTAAGAGTCTTCGAAGGCTTTATCAACTACGCTCACCGTCATGCAGACCTGGCAGAAAAGATGGCCGGTGAATGCAAAGACGAGACCAGAAAGAAGGAGCTTTTGAAAATGGCGGAAACCTGCCGTCGTGTTCCCGAGTTTCCAGCCCGTACATTCTATGAAGCGATTCAGGCCTTCTGGTTTACTTTCCTGTCCATGGCGTCAAATACCATGTCCGCAGGCCGTATAGACCAGTATCTCTATCCTTTCTACAAGGCTGATAAGGAAGCCGGACGTATTACAGATGATGAAGTGCTTGAACTCTTGGAGCTCCTCAAGGTTAAGACTACCACATTCCATACGGCAAGAGGCGGATTGGGCAGAGGCCGTCATTCCGGCGATTCCAGATGGCTTAACTTCATTTTGGGAGGGTGCGATCCCAAGACTGGAGCTGACGCTTCAAATGAGCTGACCATGCTCTTTATCAAGGCTTCTACAGAGATGGTTACACCCCACCACACTATTACTCTTCGAGTAGGTAAGTATACACCGGCTGAGGTAGTGAAGGCGGGAGTTGACTGTGTGGCTACAGGCTGCGGTATGCCCGCATTTGTAGCTGATGAATCATATATCAAATTCTTTACGGATAAGGGTTATGCCCTGGAGGATGCCAGAAATTATGCTATTTGCGGCTGTCTGGACGCAGTCATTCCGGGGAAGGCACGAACCATGGGTGTTATCTTCTATAACCAGTGCCAGGTTCTGGATGCATTCTTACATGAAGGATATATGTCTACCCTTGGCAAGAAATACGGACCGGAGCCCAAGAGCGTCTATGACTGTAAGACATTTGAGGAATTCTGTGATGCTTACTATGAGTATCAGAACTGGTTTACCGGCATGGTAAATGAAAGAAGCGCCATCGACTCCGTAATGAAGATGAACGTTATCCCGGATGTATTTCCAAGTGCTCTTATGCATGATGGTGTTAAATGCGGTATTCCTTATGAAAAGAGGCATTTTAAACCCTTTGATACAGGCTCTACGGTAATGACCGTAGGCGGTGTTAATGCCATTAACTCCCTTGTTGCCATTAAGAAGCTGGTATATGACGATAAGAAATATACAATGAAGGAGTTTATAAAGGCCCTTGATGATAACTGGGCAGGCCATGAGGACATTTTAAAGGATGCCCAGGATGCGCCGAAATACGGTAACAATGATGATTATGCTGATGATATCGCAGCTGATTTCTATCATCATTTTGCAGAGCAGGTAGAATCCTATCCCAGCAGTTGGGGCAGCACATCCATCCCCAGTGGAATCTCCATTTCCGCGCATCAGCCCTGTGGTAAATGCGTGGCAGCCACAGCTGACGGAAGACTGGCCAACACCATCCTCGCCGATGGTATGATATCACCTGCCCAGGGTACGGATACTAACGGACCTTTAGCGGTATTTAACAGCGGACGTAAGATAGCCCAGGATGAGTTCTCAGCTACCCTTCTTAACATGAAGTTTAATCCGGATATTTTAAAGACTGACGAGGATAAGGCTAAGCTTGCTTCTGCCATTAAGGCTTATCTTACCAATGGCGGCAAGCAGGTTCAGATGTCTGTTGTTAGTAAGGAGACATTGATGGCTGCTCAGGCAAAGCCCAAGGACTACAGGGATATCATAGTTCGTGTTGCAGGATACTCCGCATACTTCGTCACCTTAACGGACATGATGCAGAACGAGATCATCGCCAGAACGGAAAACGACCATATAGACTAATCCATGGTTTTTCATTATAATGTAGATTGTGTAGGACAGGAGGTATTATGAAAGTCAATATATACTACGGGGGACGTGGGATTATAGATGACCCTACGATCTATGTTATTAATAAGATGCAGGAAGTATTTGAGGAGCTTAGGGTGGAAGTTACCAGGTACAACCTCTACGAGCAGAAGAATGCCATAGCCACCCTGCCCCAGACCTTGAAGGAAGCTGACGGTATCATCCTTGCCTCCACAGTGGAGTGGTACGGTGTGGGAGGATATATGTATCAGTTCCTGGATGCATGCTGGCAGTACGCGGATAAGACTAAGATTGCCACCATGTATATGCAGCCTGTGGTTATGTCCACCACCTACGGGGAGAAGGAGGGCAAGCTGACTCTTGAGGCCGCATGGGAGCTCCTTGGGGGACTTCCCTGTGAGGGCCTGTGCGGATATGTATCAGATCTTATGTCATTTGAGATGAATAAGGAATATACCGCCATTATCGAGAAGAAGGCAGAGAACCTTTATAGGGCCATTTCCCAGAAAGCCAAATCCATGCCGGGAAGTAACCAGGCTGTGAGACAGACAGTGCTTAAATCCAACGGTCTGGACTTAACACCCCAAGAGACGGAGCAGCTCTCCAACTATGCTTCCGATGATTCCTTTATTAAGCGCCAGAAGGAGGACATCGAGGAGCTGGCATCCATGTTTAAAAACAAGCTGGGTCAGGCTCCCGCAGATGACAACTCCAAGATCGTTAATGCATTTACCAAATCTTTTACACCGGTAAAGGAGTTTGCGGCTAATTACATGCTTATTATCGAGGGCAGTAATAAGAACCTGATGATTAAGGTTAACGAGAAGGATTTTTCCTGTTACTTCGGGCCTACGGAAGAAGATGTGGATGTTATCGGCAAGCTGCCTATGGCTTCCTTAGAGAAGATCATGGCGGGCAAGCAGACCTTCCAGGGGGCATTTATGACCGGAGCCATGAGTGCAAAGGGGAATTTTAAGACCCTTAAGACCTTAGATCAATTATTCAGATTTTAGGAGGATATCATGAGAAAAGATGATTGTATTTTCTGTAAAATAGCAGCAGGGGAGATTCCCTCCGGGACCATATATGAAGATGATGATTTCAGAGTAATATTTGACCGGGGACCGGCTTCTAAGGGTCATGCCCTGATCCTGCCCAAAGAGCATTTCGCAAATATTTATGAGATCGATGACGGGGTTCTTGCCAAAGCAGCAGCTCTGGCCAAGAAGATGGCTAAGGAGATGACGGATGTACTTAAATGTGACGGCTTCAACATCGTTCAGAACAATGGAGAAGCCGCAGGACAGACTGTGTTCCATTTTCACATGCACCTTATTCCCAGGTATAAGAATGACGATGCAAGGATGGGATGGAAGGTACATGATATCACGGATGAAGAGATAGCAGCTCTCGTAGCTAAGTTCAAATAGGCTATTTCAGGGCATTCTCTTCAATAAGTTTAAGGATTCTTTCGGTGGCGTCAAGCTGGCTTGATGCCGCCATTTTTTTAATATAATGTTCGCTGTTTTTTAACACATGTTCTATTGAGTTAAGAAGGTTGATATTCGTAAGATTCTCCTGCTCCAGCACAAAGGAGTACCCCTGACTCTCAAAAGATGAGGCATTAAGGAGCTGGTCGCCCCGGCTGGACTGGGCCGGCAGGGGAATTAAGATATTGGGCTTATTTAAGGCCAGTATCTCGTAAATGGTGTTGGCGCCTGCCCGGGATATTACTACGTCTGACATGGCAAAGATATCCGGCAGTTCTTCCTCTGCGAATTCAAGCTGGATATAGCCGGGTTTGCCGTTTAAACTCTCATCGGTCTTGCCCTTACCGCATATATGGAGCACCTGATATCTCTTAAGAAGTTCCGGCAGAACCCCTCTTATTACATTATTAATAGCCACAGCCCCTGAGCTTCCTCCGGTTATCATAATCACGGGCCTGCTCTTATCAAAGCCGAAGCGGGAGAGACCGCCTTGTGCAGAACCGGACAAAAGCTCCTTTCTTATGGGAAGCCCCGTAAGTTCTGCCTTCTTGGCCGGGAGATAATCCATGGTCTCGGGGAAGTTACAGCAGATCTTGGTGGCAGCGGAAAAGGACAGCTTATTGGCAAGTCCCGGAGTCATATCCGACTCATGGATAATGAGGGGAATCCGCTCTAATCTGGCTGCTCTGGAAACGGGAACGGAAACAAAGCCCCCTTTGGAGAAAATGATGTTGGGGCGAAGTTTACGTAAGATTCCTCTTGCTTCGATGCCGCCTTTCATAACCCGGATGGGATCGCTGAAATTCTTAATGTCAAAGTACCTGCGAAGCTTTCCCGTAGGGATGGGGTAGTAGGGTATACCCAGCTTCTCTATCATCGTACGCTCAATCCCTTCGATGGAGCCGATGTAGGATATCTCGTAGCCCAGGTCCTTTAATCCGGGTATCAGTGCAATATTAGGTGATACATGTCCGGCGGTTCCTCCGCCTGTCAGTACGATTCTTTTCATAGCAATCCTCCGGGTAGTTATCTTAAGACTAATTATAGCATTTCTTCAGAGAATGGAATAGGGAAGAAAAATGTCAGAATATTTGACATAACAGGGGGAAGAAATATATAATATTCAGTACGTGGACAATAAAAAAGATTCCGGAAAAGAGAGGAATCTTATAATACATGGGAGGAGTTTATTATGGGAAAGGTTACAATTGATAATACTAATCTGAAAGGTTTTATTAGTGAAGATGAGTTAAAGCCCATGGCCAGGATGGTTGAGACCGGACGTGACGTGGTTTTAGGTAAGATAGGTGCAGGGGCGGAGTTTTTAGGATGGGTTGACCTTCCTGAGAATTATGACAAGGAAGAGTTTGCACGGATTAAGGCGGCTGCCGAGAAGATCAAATCCGATTCGGAAGTCTTCATCGTTATAGGAATCGGAGGTTCATACCTGGGAGCCAGAGCGGCTATCGAATTTCTGCGGCATTCCTTCTATAATAATGTAAGCAAAGAGATCCGAAAAACCCCGGAGATCTACTATGCGGGCAATAACATCAGCAGTGCATATCTTCAGGGCCTTATAGATGTTATAGGAGATCGGGATTTCTCCGTAAATGTTATATCCAAGTCAGGAACCACCACAGAGCCCGCCATTGCTTTCAGGGTATTTAAGAAAATGCTGGAAGATAAGTACGGAGCTGAGGACGCTGCGAAGAGGATTTATGCGACCACCGATAAGGCTAAGGGGGCTTTAAAGAGCCTGGCAGATGCCTGCGGATATGAAACATTTGTGGTGCCTGATGATGTGGGAGGCAGATATTCCGTTCTTACGGCAGTAGGACTCTTACCTATCGCCGTAAGCGGCGCAGATATTGACAAGCTCATGGCAGGAGCACAAGCAGCCAGAAAGGCCGCTTCAGGCAACACCTTCGACAGCAATCCTGCCCTGCAGTATGCGGCGTACAGAAACATCCTTCTTCGTAAGGGGAAGAGCGTGGAGATCATGGCAAACTACGAGCCAAGCTTCCATTACATTGCTGAGTGGTGGAAACAGCTCTTCGGAGAAAGTGAAGGAAAGGACCAGAAGGGCATTTTCCCCGCATCTCTTGATCTTACAACTGACCTGCATTCCATGGGACAGTTCGTTCAGGACGGAGCAAGGATTATGTTTGAGACCGTGGTAAATATAGAAGACGCAGGCGCTTCCATAGTTATCGAGCCTGATGAGAAGGACTTGGACGGGTTGAACTACCTGGCCGGAAAGACTATGGATTTCGTTAACAAGAACGCTATGAAGGGTACCATCCTGGCCCACACCGACGGAAATGTGCCCAATATCGTGATAAATGTGGCAGGACGTGACGAGGAATCCCTGGGAGAGCTCTTCTATTATCTGGAGTTTGCCTGCGGTGTAAGCGGTTATGTTCTTGGAGTTAATCCTTTTAACCAGCCCGGTGTTGAAAGCTACAAGAAGAATATGTTCGCTCTTCTGGGTAAGAAAGGTTATGAGGCCCAGAGAGAAGAACTTTTGAAAAGGTTGTAGAATATGAATATTAATCAGATCAAATATGTACTTGAGGTGGCGGCTTCCTCTTCCATGAGGGAGGCAGCCACCAGGCTTTATATCTCCCAGCCCGCACTTTCCGCCAGTATCCGAGAACTGGAGGAGGAGCTGGGGATACTTATTTTTGAAAGGACCAATAAAGGAATAACCCTTACGGATGAAGGCCGTGAGTTTATTACCTATGCCAAAAAAGCGGCTTCCCAGTATGAGATACTGGAAGATCGGTATCTTTCCGGTAACAGGGGCAAGGAGCGGTTCTCCGTGTCCACCCAGCATTATAATTTCGCAATTAAAGCCTTTACGGCAACCATTAAGGAGATGGAGCCTGAAACTTACGTTTTTTCCATACATGAAACCAAGACCAGGGAAGTGCTGGAAGACGTGCGGTCCATGAAGAGCGAAGTGGGAGTGGTTTCATTTTCCGGGACCAATGAAGGGGTTATAAAGAAGCTTTTTAAGGAATACCAGCTGGAATTCGTTCCACTTATGCGAAAAGAGACTTACTGTTATGTCTGGAAGAACCACAAATTCGCCGGGAGAAAGGAGATATCCTTAGAGGAATTAAAGGACTATCCCTGCATTTCTTTTGATCAGAGCGATGATTCTAATTTCTATCTTAATGAAGAGGCCATGGCAGACTATGAGTTTGAGAAGATGATCAAGTCTGATGACCGGGCCACCACCATGGAGCTTATAGCGGATCTGGGAGGTTACTCCGTGGGATCCGGTATGCTTTCGGAAGATGATGCCCTGCTTCAGGGGCTGGTTTCCATCAAACTTAAGGAGGAGGACCCTCTCACCATCGGGTACATAACCCGGCGGGGCAGCACCTTGTCAAAGTACGGGGAAGTGTATGTGGAGGAACTCCTGAAATACAAAGAAATCTAAAGAAGCTGACAGGGGGACGAAGCTGACAGGGGGACGTACCTTTTGTCATGTTTTTGTGAAACAGAACATTGTTTTATTTTACTATCGAAAACATGACAAAAGGTACGTCCCCCTGTCAGCTTTTGCGATAAGCAACGGTTATCACACACAATTAAATTCCCGTAATATTCAAATACCTACCACCGTGATAAGATTTCCTCAACAAAAAATAAATGCATCTGGGCATTTAAAAAGAAAGGACGAGAACTATGAGGAAATCAAAAATCTTTACTCTGATCGCATCAACAATAGCAGCAGGACTGGTGCTGACAGCCTGCGGCAGTGCATCCACAGCAGGATCAAGCGCAGCTGCTTCATCAGCCGGTTCATCTGCAGTATCAAGTGCAGCATCATCCACAGCAGATAAGAAGGTGATCATTGCAGCCACAGGCGGAAAGCCTAAACCCTATTCCTTTGTAAATGACAAAAATGAACCGGACGGATATGATACCGAGTTTATAAAGCTTGTATTTGAACAGCTCCCCCAGTATGAACTTAAAGTTGAAGTAACAGACTTCCAGTCAATCTTTACCGGACTTACGGCAGGTAAGTACCAGATTGGTTATAACAGCTTTACTTATAATCCAAAAAGAGCAGAGTCATACCTTTATTCATTCCCATATGATCTGAATGCATATGTGGTTGTTCAGAAAAAGGGTGCAGCACCAATTGACTCTTTTGAAAAGCTGGCAGGAAAGTCATTTGAAACAGGAGCAAGCAATGCTATAGCCAATGGAGTTGAAAAGTGGAACGAGGATAATCCCAGTAAGCAGATCAAGATTGACTATACAGAAGCGGACACAACAGTTCTTTTACAGCATGTAGATGACGGATCCAAGGAATTTACCATTATGGACCCGGCAATGTTCAAAGTATACACTGAAGAGTTCGGATTCAAGAACCTTCAGGCAACAAACCTTGACGAAGTCAGCACAAAGTTCATTTCCGACAACTTAAATGCATACTTCCTTTTCCCTAAGGATCAGGATGCTCTGCGTCAGGAGATTAACGTAGTGGTTAAGAAACTACATGATGACGGAACCATCGCAAAACTTACAAAGAAGTGGTTTGACCGTGAATTGGTTCCCGATGATAAGCAGTATGAAAAGACATTAAACTAATTTCACCAATCTTTAAAAGGCTTAAAGGAGAATGGAAATGAGCGGGATTCCCTTTTCAGAAGAAGAACTGGATATAAAATACAATATACCGAATTTCAGAACAAATGTTGATATACCTCATTTTCATTCCCCTATTTCGGCCGGAGAGAATCTGACCAATGCCATATTTAAGAAGAGCGCAGCATTTTTTCCGGATTTTAAAGACCTTTTAATGTTTATACCGAGAATCATCCCGGATTCCGTGGCCAGAAGCTTGGTAATAGACGGAGGAGAGAGAGTTTCTCCTTCCCGGGCACCGGATATGTTTGGTACGGAATGGGTATATGTTGAAGTGGCAAAGGGCTCCATGGTTAAGCCCGGGCGTCCTTTGTTTACTGATATAAATGAGTGGGAAGATAAAGTGACATGGCCCGACATTGAAAGTTGGGACTGGGATGGACAAGAGAAGTTAAGCAGGAGTTTTGTGACAGATACAGAACTTGCCCTGGTACCCCAGCTTTTCAGCGGATATTTTGAAAGACTTATTTCTCTTATGGATATGGAAAATGCCTGTGTTGCCATGATAGATCCGGATCAGGAAGAGGCATTAAAAGCCTTTCTTGATAAAGTAGCAAACCTCCATATAGCGATAATAGATAAGTTAGTAGAGCATTTTCCGGTTAAGGGAATAAGCATACATGATGATTGGGGCGGAAAACTGGCCCCATTCTTCTCACTTGAAACTGTAAGAAAAATATTAGTCCCGCCGGAGAAAAAGGTGGCAGACCATATACATGAGCTGGGACTGTTTTATGACTTTCATTGCTGCGGCAAGGTGGAAAGCCTTGTGCCTGCAATGCTTGAGATAGGGGTTGATGTGTGGTCGGGACAGCCTCTGAATGATAAGAAGAAACTTTATGACGAATATGGAGATAAGATTCTTCTTGGGGTAGAACCACCGGAGATCCCACCGGATATTTCAAGGGAAGATGCCGAGAGGCTGGCAGGAGAATTTGTTGATAGATTTTTCAATCCCGGAAAGCCAAGCATGATAGGGGCTAATTCATCCATTAAAAGTCCGTTGTTTTACAAATTGATCTACAAGTACTCCAGAGAAAGGAGTTTGTCAAATGGAAAAGCTGTTTGATTTTGAATTGGTATTCACCCAGATTCCCACATTGCTTCAATATTTGCCTGTAACACTGGAGATAGCTGTTGTGGCAATGATTGGAAGTCTGGTGCTGGGGCTGATACTGGCAGTGATAAAGATTAATAAAGTACCGGTGCTTCGGCAGTTGGCGGCGGTTTATATCTCCATCATCAGGGGAACCCCAATACTGGTTCAGCTTTATGTAACATATTTTGGCATTCCCCTGATATTAAAGGCAATCAACCAGGCTTATGGCACTGACTTCGCCGTAAACGGGGTAGCTCCCATAGTATATGCATTTGTAGCCCTGGCGGTTAACCAGTCGGCATTTAATGCGGAGATTATAAGGGCATCTTTAGAATCAGTGGATCATGGACAGCTGGAGGCAGCCAGTGCCATGGGAATGACCTATCTCCAGTCCCTGCGACGGATCATTATCCCTGAAGCATTTGTTGTGGCACTGCCCTCTCTTGGAAATGCTTTTATTGGACTTATTAAGGGGACTTCTCTTGCCTTTGTATGTTCTGTAGTTGAAATGACTGCTGAAGGAAAAATCCTGGGAGGAAGGACCTATCGGTATTTTGAAGTATATATATCCCTGGCTTTAATCTACTGGGTTATTACATTTATTTTAGAAAGAATACTTATTCTTATAGAAGATAGGATCAAGGTGCCTGTTGAAGCACCGCCGCTTATAGAAGTCGCGGAGGAGGAAGAGACATATGATAGAAATAAAGAATCTTTCAAAGCAGTTCAAAAACAATGTGGTGCTTGACGGCATCGACCTTTCCATTAACAAAGGGGACGTTGTTGCTATTATAGGACCTTCCGGAACAGGTAAGTCAACCCTTCTTCGCTGCATTGACAGGCTGGAGAAGCCCGAAAAGGGAACCATAAGTATTGACGGTGAAGAGATCGATCTTTCAGAGGTAAGGGGAAAAGAACTGGTGGAGCTTAGGAAGGGAACCAGCATGGTTTTCCAGAACTTCAATCTTTTTGAGCATAAGACAGCCCTGGAAAATGTTATGGAAGCCCTGATCGTGGTTAAGAAGGCTGATAAAAAGGAAGCAAAAGAAATAGCGGTAAAACACCTGAAAAATGTGGGACTCTTTGACCATTCCAATCATTATCCAAGGCATCTTTCCGGTGGACAGAAGCAGCGTGTGGCAATAGCCAGGGCACTGGCAATGGAACCGAAGCTGCTCCTTCTCGACGAGCCTACTTCGGCCCTTGATCCGGAGCTGGTGGGAGAGGTTTTGGATACCATTAAGAAAGCAGCATCAGAAGGATATACCATGCTCCTGGTCTCTCATGAAATGAGTTTCGTAAAGAACGTGGCAACCAGGGTCATTTTCTTGGATCATGGTAAGATTCTGGAAGACGGCTCTCCGGAGGAGGTTTTTTCCCATCCGAAGAATGAAAGAGTACGGGATTTTATCAATAAGATAAACCGTCTGGAAGGACCGGAATATTCAATATAAAAAAGGGAGGCAGACCATGTCATACATAGTTCCGTTTCAAAGCATCGCTTTATTTGAAAATACATTTAAACATCAGATAAATAAAAGCACCGGAAAGATAGAAAACAGAGCCTTTGTATTTAATAAAAGATTTGGGGAGGGAGAAGACAAGCTCCCCTTAGAGGCTGACAGGTACAGGCTTATCTGGATGCCGGGCTGTCCCCATTCCAACAAGGCAGTCATCACCCTTCGCCTCTTAGGACTTGACAGAGTTATAAGCATCGGTGAGGCAGGAATCCTTCGGGACCCCAGAGGCTGGGTCTTTTCCGAGGACATAGGAGAGGTTGATCCGGTACTGAAGATTCACTATCTGGACGATGCTTATCTTAAGGGTGATCCGGATTTTGTGGGGAGATCCACAGTACCGGCCATAATAGATGTAACTACGGGAGCCACTGTTCAAAACGAGGCAGTGGACATTCCAAAATATCTGGTGCTGGACTGGAAGAAGTTCCACAGGGAAAATGCGCCGGATCTCTACCCGGAAGACCTTCGAGGGGAGATAGATGAGTGGAGCGAGTTTATAAATAAGAATGTAAACGCTTATGCCTGCGGATTTGCCAGAGATCAGGAGAGCTATGACGCAGGATACAAGATGTATTTCGAGACCCTGGATACCTTGGAAAAGAGGCTTTCAGACAGGAGATTCGTAAACGGTGATTTCATAACCCTGTCAGACATTCATTTATATGTTGCCCTTATCCGTTTCCACCTGATGTATAATCTGGTGTTCGGCGTTAATAAAAAGAGGCTTCAGGATTATCCCAACCTCTGGGGATACACGAGAGACATATACCAGACAAGGGGTTTCTACGAATTCACCAAGCTTGAGTGGATCAAGAAGCATTACCAGCTCTCTCCCCATATGAGGGCTAAGCAGGGCAACGTATTCGGCCTGGTGGGGGTGGGACCGGACAACAGAGAACTCCTTGCCCCAACGGGACGTGAGAGATTATCTGACCATCCTAAACATAAATTCCGCCATGAAAAGAGCAGTGATGAATTATTTGCTCACACTGATGCGGAAAAGGAGAAGAAGTTCCTTCAGGAATACCTTATAAGGCCCATTGAAAATGCGGGAAATGCCACATATCAAAACGAGCTTGAGAGATGGGCCCATCAGATTGAAGATGTGTTCATTTCCTTAAACCACAGATTACGCAGAAAGAAGTACCTCTTGGGAAGTGAGTACAGCAAGGCAGATATACTCCTGTATCAGACCTTAAAGCGTTTTGATGCCATTTATTACTACAGATACAAACTAAACTTTGCGAAAGCAACGGATTATGATTATATCCGGGAATATTTAAAGGAACTGGATGGGATCGCCGAGGTGGCAGGCTCCATCAATATCAAGGAAGAGGTGGAGAAGACCTACCGGGAGCTGGAAGACGACCGCAATCCATACCACATCATATTCAAGAGCTAATATAAAGCTGTCAGCTTATGACAAAAGGTACATCCCCCTGTCAGCTTTCTGCGATAAGCAATGGTTATCACACACAATAAAATCCCCGTAATTTTCAAATACCTACCACCGTGATAAGATTTACTCAACAGGAAACAAGGAAGGCGGTGGAAGGTATGATCGACAGAGAACATCTCATTAAGAAATTCATAGAGTATGCAAGTATCGACAGTGAAACCTTCCATGAGAAGCAGCTGGGACAGACAGTTGTCCGGGACCTTGAGAACCTGGGTCTGGAAGTGAGAACAGATACTACAGACGAAGATTTCATTTTCAATTTTCCTCAAAGTTTTTCCAACATATACGGTTATTTAAAAGGAAACAAAGCAGGTGGGCCGTTCCTCCTTTCGGCTCACCTGGATACCGTATCACCGGGAAAGAAAAAGACACCCAAGGTGATGGAGGGCAGGATATCTTCAGTGGGAGAGACGGTGCTGGGAGCAGATGATGTAAGCGGTATCGTATCCATCATGGAAGCCATAAGGACCCTAAAGGAAGAAAACCTCCCCCACCCTGACATAGAAGTACTGATAACTACTGCAGAAGAAGCCTTCTGCGAGGGAAGCAAGTACTTAGATTATAAGATCATAAAGTCAAAAAAAGGATATGTACTGGACTTATCCGGTCCCGTGGGAAGGGCGGCCATAAGAGCCCCATCCATCATTTCCTTTGAGATAGACATAAGAGGCAGGGCGGCCCATGCGGGGTTCGAGCCCCAGGCCGGAATTAATGCCTTAAAGATCGCAGCAGAAGCCATAAACGATTCTCCTACGGGATGGGTTGATGAAAAAACTACTGTCAACTTCGGAATCATTTCCGGAGGAAGCGGGATCAACACCGTACCGGAGAGTGTAAACATAAAAGGTGAAGTAAGAAGCTTAGACCACACTCGGGCAAAGAAAGAGGCGGAAGAGATATTTAAAAGGTTTGAAGAAACCGCAAGAAAAGCCGGCGGAGTTGCCTATTGTAGCAGCAATGAGCATATAGAAGCATACGAAGTCCCGGAGGACTCGGTTACGGCAAGGCATTTCCTTAAAGCAGCAGAAAGAGCTGGCCTTGCATCAGAGCTGGTAACGACCTACGGAGGCAGCGACGCCAACAGGCTTAATGAGCACGGGATAGAAACCATTGTTTTATCCTGCGGCATGGAAAATGCCCACACAAAAAATGAGTACATCGAAATGGATGAACTTGAAAAAAGCGCAGAGCTTACGCTCTCGTTAATCTTAAATTGAAAATCGGGAGGAACTAGAAATGAGAAAGAAACTATTTACTATTTTACTTACAGCAGCATTAGCTGCAGGAGCAGTTGCAGGATGTTCAACACCTGCCACACCATCATCAGGATCAAGCAGCGCAGCAGGTTCAAGCGCAGCAGGAAGCAGTGCGGCAGGTTCAGGCGCAGCAGCATCAGGAGATAATAAAACATTGGCAGTAGCTTTCCCTACGGGAAACATCCGCATTGCCATTAATATCTTAGCCCAGCAGCTGGGATTCTTTAAAGAAGAAGGGGTAAAGGTAGAGGAAGTTAACCTTCAGGGACCGGATGCTCTTACAGCCATAAACGGGGACGGTAATCTTGACATCTTAACAGTCGGATTCGTACCGGACCTTCAGGCCATAGGTTCCGGATATGACCTTAAGGTAGTTGCCGGAACAGCAGTAGAAGGCGGCGCCATCATCGCAAAGAAGGGCAACGCAGACAAATTCAAGGATGCTTCCAAGAAGATCAATATCGAAGAGATCAAGAAGGCATCAAAGGGATTGCAGAGAAATGAAGCAGCCTGGGTTATTACCAGACAGTATCTCCTTGACAACGGGGTATCTGCAGATGACTTAAAGAAGATCGAGGACGAGTCAACAGGAAGCCTTAAGTACTACCAGGATCAGACAGCAGTAGCTCAGGCAGTTCAGAAAGGTGAGGTTGAGGTAGCATTTCTTCCTCACGAATATGCTCTTCTCTACGCTGATTCCTACGGACTTGAGATCATCGCCAAGGCCGGAGAGTTACAGCCAAACTACGTATGCTGCCGTGAGGTAACCTCTACAAAGAGATTATCCGAGAAAAAGGACGCATTTACCGCATATGAGATCGCAAGACTTCGTGCATTTGAATACTACAAGAAGGGCGAGACTGATAAGGAGACAAGGGACAAGGTAGTAGATATCGTTACAAAGTGGTCAGGAAAAGAGAAGGACTATGTTGATACATACCTCTACGGCGGTGTTACAAAGTATGACACAGACCCCAACACCACAGGAATAGTTAAGTATGTTCAGGCAGCTTACAACTCAGGACTTTTATCAAAGGCAGGAGTGGACTTCTCCAAATATGACATTAAGCAGAACATTGACACAGACTCCTACAAGACGGCTCTAGAGACCCTTGTTAAGAGGGATTCCTCTAACAAATTCTTTGCAGGACTCTTAGACCAGTACAAGAAGGATAACGCGTAGTGACTTGAGAGGATAACAGCATGGGAAAAATATATGATAATGTGGCCCAGCTCATCGGCAACACACCAATCTTACACCTAAACAGAATAGAGAAAGAGGAAGGCCTGGAAGCGTCCCTGTACGCCAAGCTGGAGGGGTTCAACCCCGGAGGAAGTGTTAAGGATCGGGCGGCTCTCAATATGATAATCGAAGCCGAAAATGAAGGAAAGCTTAAACCCGGCGGCCTGATAGTCGAGGGAACTTCAGGAAATACGGGAATAGGAATAGCCCTGGTTTCGGCGGTGAAGAAATATCGTGCCGTTATCTGCATGCAGGAGGGCGTAAGCCAGGAAAAAATAAGGATACTTAAAGCATATGGTGCCAAGGTGGAGCTTACTCCCAAGGAGGAGGGCTTCGCCAGAGCCGGGGGAAGGGCCAAGGAGATTGAAACTCAGGAAGGTGCCTTCCGCCCGGCTCAGGGGGAAAACCTCCATCACCCCGAAGCGCATTTTAAATATACGGGACCGGAGATTTGGAATGCCATGTCAGGAAAGATAGATATCTTTGTTGCAACTGTAGGAACCAGCGGAACTTCAGGTGGGATCGGACATTTCTTAAAGGAACAGAATCCCGATATAGAAATCTACGGAGTGGAACCTGCCGGATGTCCGGTGCTTAACGGCGGAGAGCCGGGACCCCACAAGATACAGGGGATCGGGGGTGGAATGATCTGTCCCATTACGGACCTGGCTCTATACAAAGAAATCCTTCTTTGCACGGATGAAGATGCATATAAGTATGCAAGGCTCTGCCCCAAAAAGGAAGGCCTCCTGATAGGAATATCAGCGGGAGCAGCCCTCTGGGCAGCAGTAACCCTGGCAAAGAAGCCGGAGAATAAGGGAAAGAACATAGTAGTCCTCTTCCCTGACGGAGGTAATAAATACCTTTCCAGTGATCTGTATGAGGAGGAAGAATAAATGGCAGATGCATGCTCAATATTAAATAGACCCGGGTATACCGACGAGGAAGCCTTAGAACACGCAAAAGAAGTAGGGGCAGACCCCAGACCAAAGGAAACAAAAACAGAGATAGATGAGCGGGGAGCCTTTATCAGGCAGCCAAACGCTTTTATAAAGCCCTTCGGGGATGGAGAAAATGATAACCATGCCGAGGCGGACAGATTCGCAATATACTGGGCCCACGGCTGCCACTGGAGCAACCGGCCGGTTATCGTAAGAGATATCTTAGGCCTTACGGATAAGATAAAGGACATAGCAGTAACCCATTCGGGCGTATCCAATATTTACGGATGGGGCTTCGCAGACAGGGAAGGGCACAAGGATCCATTTACGGGAGCATACTTCTTAAGTGAATTCTATAAGAGAGCCAATCCGGACTTTACGGGAAGGGCGACCACCCCCACCTTTGTAGATATTAAAGAGAAGAAGGCAGTAAACAATGATTATCACAGGCTGACAAACTATATAGAGGTTCAGTTCAGAGCCTTTCAGCCTGAGGATGCTCCGGACCTTTATCCGGTTAAATACAGAAAAGAGATAGACGAGTTTAACGACTGGCTCTTCCCCACGGTTAACAACGGACATTACCGTATGGCTTTCTGCCAGTCCTGGGAGGCCTACAATGAGGCCTATGAAGACTTCTTTGAGTCAGTTGAGAAGCTTGATAAAAGACTTGAAACCAACAGATTCATTTTCGGCGATTATATTACAGATTCCGACGTAAGGCTTTATGTGACCCTGGTTCGCTGGGAGACAAGTTACTATCATAACGTAGGACCCATGAAGAAGAGGATCACGGAATATAAGAATCTCTGGGGATATGTAAAGGACCTTTACTCCCTGCCGGTATTTAAGAAGTATACCTTCTTTGAATTTCCGAAGAAAAAGGGAGATGGGATATTTGCTCCATACCCGGAGCGGATCGCAGCCCAGGTGCCCTACGAAGAGTTGTGGGCAGCTGATGGAGAGAGAAAGAAACTCTCAAAGGATCCGGAAAATGTCTTTAAGAAGCACCCGGCAGGAGAGTCAGTGGCAGATTATCAGTCAGTGATCACCGCCACGAAATGGAACTCCCCGGACCGGGCAGACCGAAATCCCATGGAGAGAACCCTTTCCGCGGATGCAAGCATCAACCCCATAGAATCAAAGCTTAGGGACTAATGTTGCTGTGAGAGGTATTAGCATGAATGTATATGAAAATGTATCGGACCTGATAGGAAGAACTCCTCTTGTACGGCTTAATTCATACTGCAGGTATAAAAGGCTCAGGGGAAATATCTTAGCCAAGCTGGAGTACTTTAATCCCGCAGGCAGCATAAAAGACAGAATTGCCCTGGAAATGCTCCTTGAAGCCGAAAGCAAGGGACTTATAAATGAGAATACCCTTATTATAGAGCCCACCAGCGGCAATACGGGAATAGGCATAGCATCCGTAGCGGCTGCCAGGGGATATAAAGTCATTATCACAATGCCCGACACCATGAGCATTGAGAGACGAAATATCCTGAAAGCCTTCGGAGCCAAGCTTGTGCTTACGGAAGGGGCTAAGGGAATGAAGGGAGCTATAGCGAGGGCCAAGGAACTATCAGAGGAGAATCCCAACTCTTACATTCCCGGCCAGTTTACCAATCCTGCCAATCCCCAGGCCCATTACAAGACTACGGGACCAGAGATATGGACTGACACCGACGGAACCATAGATATCCTGGTAGCCGGGGTAGGAACCGGAGGAACATTATCGGGAGCAGGTAAATATCTGAAAGAGCAAAATCCTGAGATCAAGGTTATTGCTGTAGAACCTAAGGACTCACCGGTGCTGACGGAAGGAAGAGCCGGAAGCCACAAGCTCCAGGGAATAGGAGCAGGTTTTGTACCCTACACCCTGGATATGGACATTTACGATGAAGTAATAGATGTAACTACGCAGGAAGCTTATGAGGCGGCCAGGGACCTGGCAAGAGAGGAAGGAATCCTTGCGGGAATATCCGCGGGAGCAGCACTTCATGCAGCAGCGGTTCTTGCAGAAAGGCCCTACGGCAGAGGAAAAAACATAGTTGTAATAATACCCGACAGCGGGGAGAAATATTTATCAGAGCCTGTATTCGGCTAAAAGCGGATGAGGAAGAGGAAATGAGCAGCACAAACAAGATTGAGATTCAAAACATTTCATTTGAATATGTGGATAAGAAGAACCGGTTCACGGCTTTAAAGGACATAAGTCTGGATATCCGTGAGGGAGAGTTTGTATGTATCCTGGGCTCTTCAGGCTGCGGCAAGTCCACCCTGCTTAGTCTCCTCAACGGGTTAAACACTGCGGGGTCAGGAAGGATCCTTATAGACGGCAAGCCCATTTCCGGGCCGGGGCCTGACAGAGCAGTGGTTTTCCAGCAGTATTCGCTTTTTCCCTGGCTTACGGCAAAGGGAAATATTTTATTCGGAATAAAGCAAAGCGGCAAGGGATATGGCAAGCAGGAGAGAGAGGCAAAAGCACAGGAGTATTTAAAAAATGTGGGACTTTTGGAAGCGGCGGACAAATACCCTTCCCAGCTCTCAGGCGGAATGAAGCAGAGAGTGGCTGTGGCAAGGGCCTTAGCCCTGGAGTCGGACGTGCTGCTTTTGGATGAGCCCTTCGGGGCCATTGATCCCAAGCTCCGTCTGGAACTCCAGGAGCTGGTTTCAAACCTGTCAAAAGAGCATAACAAGACAGTGGTTTTTGTAACCCACGACATAGATGAAGCCATTCTTCTTGCGGACCGGATAGTGGTAATGGAGCCGGGAAGGATCAAAACCGTGGTTTCCGTGGATTTCCCCCAGCCCAGAAAGAGGGATGCCCTGGTGGGGACTTCAGGGTACGAGAAGCTGCACAGACTCCTTATCGCCAGCTTCTTTGACCAGGTACAAGACAGTATCGATTCGGAGGTGGCATTATGAAAAAGTATTTACTTGAGCCCGGTATGTATATAGAATTCGGGATCGCCACCCTGCTTTTCCTGGCAAATGTGATACTGGCGGCAGTACTTCCCTATTTTACGGTGCATAAGGCGTATTTTGAACCGGCACCCTACATAATCGTTCTGGTGATCATTTACCTCCTCTATGTCATAAGAGTTCATGTCAGCAGGAAGAAAAGCGCATCGGATATAGCGGTTCTGGTAAATGCATTTTTTCTTTTGTGGGAACTATCTTACAAGGTGGGACTGGTGCAAAACGACCTGCTCATTCCCTCTCCGGAAGGCCTATTCCACGTATTTGTTGAGAAAAATGAGGAGATCATCCCGGACGTTTTAGGGTCATTGCAGTTGCTTTTCTGGGGCTTCTTACTGGCCATAGTATTCGGAACATTACTTGGGCTGCTGGCAGGATGGATACCCAGGGTGAGGGAAGTGCTTATCCCCATTTCCAACGTGATCATGCTGATCCCACCCCTTATGTTCTCGGCTTATCTGATCATGATCATGGCCACGTTTCGCGATGCGGCTATAGCGGTTATCTTCTTCGCGGTCTTCTGGCCTACCTTTCAGGGTATGGTGGCCAGAGTGGGAAATATAGACACGGCGGTTATAGAAGCGGCCCGCACCATGGGAGTAGGTACCATCGGCATGCTTTTTAAGGTAATTATGCCTTATTGCCTGCCGGAGATAATAAAGAGTATCAGCAAGAGCTTACGTGGCGCATTTATGTGTCTCGCCGGAGCTGAAATGCTGGGAATCAATCTTGGTATAGGATATTTTATTGAGAAATATAAGAGTTTTGCCGATTACCGCTGTGTAATGGCAGGAATCGTTACCGTGGGAGTCATTACTACCACCATAGATATCATAGTAAATAAGGTGAAAGGCTCAGTTATTCGCTGGCAGGAGTGAGGGATTTATGAAAACATACAGAGTAAAGGAAGAATGGCAGAGAGCGGGAGTGTACTATGTGCGTACTCAGGCCATGGTATACGGATTTAATCTCACCCTTCAGGGGGAGTTTGCCGATGACACGCCTGAGTCTGAGTATATTCTGGTAACGGATGATAATGACCGTCCCTTAAGCACCAACCGGATCCATGTCCTGCCGGAGCGGGGCTTTGCAAAAATCGAGAGGGTGGTTACCCTGGAAGAGGCCCGGGGAACCGGTGCCGGAAGGGCGGGAATCCTGGCTGCGGAAGAATGGATTAAGGAAAAGGGTTTTAACAAGATAGTTATTACCAGCAGAGAAGAAGTCGTAGGTTTCTATCAGAAACTGGGCTACACAGTCCGGGAGGATATGAGTACCCAGACTTTAGAACCCAAGAAACCCGGAGAAGTAGTAGAAGTATTTGACCCGAGATTTGTGTGCGTATACACCGAAAAGGAGCTTTAAAATGTACAAAGTCGATACACTGTGTATTCATGGAGACAAACATAATAATAAGGATTCAAATTGCGCCATCAGTTTTCCCATCTATCAGACGGCGTCATTTTCCCATCTCACACCCGGTCATAATCCCACCGGGTTTGATTATTCCAGGGAGTCCAATCCCACCAGACGTTATCTTGAGGAGACGGTGGCAGCTCTTGAAGGGGCCCTGGATGCCGTGGCCTTTACCTCGGGAATGGCGGCCATATCTACCTTTTTCGAGCTCTTTAAGCCCGGGGACCATATTATAGTGGGAGAAGACCTCTACGGCGGGGTTGTAAGGCTTATCGCCCAGGTCTCTACCAAGAACGGCTATGAGGTGGAATTCGTGGATACCTCGGATCTGGGGGCTTTGGAGGCTGCCATTAAAGATAATACCAAGGCCATTTACTTTGAGACTCCTACAAACCCCATGATGCATCTGACGGATATCGCCGGAGCAGCCCGCATAGCCCACGGGAAAAATGTGCTGCTGGCGGTGGATAATACATTTATGACACCATATTTTCAAAATCCCATAAAAGAGGGGGCAGACATAGTGGTTCATTCCGGGACCAAATACCTGGCAGGTCATAACGATACTGTGTGCGGCTTCTTATGCAGCGCAAGGCAGGACCTGGCGGATAGGTTTCGCCTGCTTTCCAAGACTACCGGAGCAGTTCTGGGACCCTTCGAGAGCTGGCTGGTGCTCAGAGGGTTAAAGACCCTGGCTATCAGGATGGAACGCCATAAGGAGAATGCCTGTAAGGTCAGAGAGTGGCTTGAAAGCCGGCCTGAGGTGGAGAAGGTCTACTACGCCGGAAGCGGCATGATCTCCTTTACCCTTACTTCCAAGGAGAAGGCCTTAGGCCTACTGCAGAATATCAGGCTGATAATCTTCGCGGAGAGTTTGGGAGGGACGGAGAGCCTGCTGACCTATCCCATAGTCCAGACTCACCCGGATGTGCCTGCAGTCCAGAAGGAGAGGCTGGGGATAAATGACCGGCTGCTGCGGATGTCTGTAGGGATCGAGAATCCTCAGGACATTATAGATGACCTGGAGCAAGCGATAACCTCTCCTTATCACACATAATAGACAGGCTGTAATTTTCAACCTCTGCCGATTCTGTTATTATACTTGTAACAGAAGAAGCGGAGGTTTTTATTATGGGAGAAAGGAATTTGGATTTCGATAAGGTTGTTAACAGAAAGGGCACTAAGAGTCTTAAATATGATTTTGCGGTAAAGAGGGGCTATCCCGAGGACGTGCTGCCTCTGTGGGTGGCGGATATGGATTTTCCCACCAGCTCATATGTAGAGGATGCCCTGGTAAATGTGGCCCGACACAACATTTACGGCTATTCCAATACTCAGGAAGGGGACGGGTTCTTTGAGGCTGTCTCCGGCTGGATGAAGAGGCACCACGATTTTGAAGTGGAGCGGGAGTGGCACGTAAAGACTCCGGGAGTCACCTTCGCCATAGCCCATGCCATCCGCGCCCTGACCAAGCCCGGTGATGCAGTGATCATACAGCAGCCGGTATACTACCCCTTCTCCAGTATAATAAGGGAGAATAAGAGGAAACTGGTAAGCTCCGACCTTGTGATAGACGAGGAAGGCCGCTATCACATGGATTTTGAAGACTTTGAGAAAAGAATAGCAGAAAATGATGTAAAGCTTTTTATCCTCTGCAGCCCCCACAATCCCGTGGGAAGAGTCTGGACAAAGGATGAGCTTATTACTGTGGGAGATATCTGCAGTAGACATGGGGTTTATGTCTTCTCGGATGAGATTCATTTTGACTTCGTATGGAAGGGACCCCATCACGTATTCCAGGACTTAAAGGAGGAATATAAGGACTTTACCATAACTGCCACAGCTCCCAGCAAAACCTTTAATCTGGCGGGATTGCAGCAGTCAAATATATTTATTCCAAATGAAAGCATCAGGAGGAAGTTTAAGGCCGAGATCTCCGCTACAGGTTACGATGAGCCCAATATCTTCGGCATTACCGCGGCCCAGGCGGCTTATGAGTCGGGAGATGAGTGGTATAATGCTGCCACGGCTTATATAAAAAGCAACATTGATTTTGCAGCTGACTTCGTAAGAAACAATCTTCCCGGGGTGAAACTTATCGATACCCAGGGAACATATCTTATATGGTTGGATTTTAGAAATCTGGGAATTAGTGCTGTTGAATTAGACGATATTTTGATAAATAGTGCGAAACTCTGGCTGGACTCCGGAAAGATCTTCGGCAAGGCAGGAGAAGGCTTTCAGCGTATTAACACCACCTGCCCCAGAAGTGTCCTTAAAGAAGCACTATCTCGCATCGCAAAGGTAATATCTTGAACTTTCCTCGCCAGTTTGTTATCATTTCTTTAGTTATGGCGAAGAATACATCCAACAACAATTCTTATTTTAATATAGGTAACGAGATTAAAGAATCCCTCACTGAATCCCTGAGAACCGGGGATTTCAGTGGGCTTAATGATGCTATCAATAATTCCGTTAAAACTGTGGTAAAGGAAGCCACCGGCGGGCTCTTTGCAGAGACCAATGAGGATTTCCTTAAGACCACCACAGGCAGGAAGCCCTATTCCAACTACGAGGAAGCGGAAGCCTACGCTAAGATGCTCCAGGAGAGGCGCAGAGCCCGGGAGGAAGCCAAGAGGCAGCGCAGGGATCAGGAAAGGATGAGGCAGGAGGAGAGAAGGACGGAGGTTTCCCTTCGTAAGGAGAACCTTCCCGTTCCCTTTAATCCCGTGGGCAAGACATCGGGAACTGCCTGTATTATAGGCGGAGCGGCCGGGGCTATCGTCTTCGGCGCCCAGACCATTAAGGTGGGGCTGGGACTGCTCTTTGGTTCGGCGGTTCTGACTTCCCTTGTTTTTCCGGGAGTTCTTTTTGCCGCAAGCCTCGGGGTACTCCGGTACGGATTTGCCCAGAAAGGAATGCTGGACCGGGCCAGAAAGTATGCCAGACTGGCCGGGGAGAAGATGTATGTGGGTGTGTCTTCATTGGCAGCGTCTCTGGGCTTTAATGCGGGACGGGTTCAAAAAGACATAAAGAAGATGCTTCAAAAGGGCTATTTTCCGGAAGGATACCTGGATGAGCAGGGAACCACACTGATGCTCTCCAATGACGTATACAAGCAGTATGAGCAGACCATGAAGAATGCGGCTTATGAGAAAGACGAGGAACTGGAGGCTGCTGTCAGTGAAGATGAGGCGTTAAAGAAGGCCCTTACCCGGCTTGAACCTTCCCTTCATGAAGAATTCACTTCCATGGTGACTTACGGAAGGCAGGCCATCAGGCGTCTTCACAAGCTTAACGATGACATCCCCGGAGAGAATATTTCAAAGAAACTCGACTCCTTAGAGATCATTTTAAGGGAGATTTTTGACAGCCTCTTAGACCATCCGGAGCAGATGAACCGCATGCAAAAGCTTATGGATTATTATCTTCCCACTATGATCAAGCTGGTGGAGGCCTATGCGGAATATGACAGGGTGTCTAATCCCGGTGATGATATTATAGAAGCCAAGAAGCAGATAGAGAATACCCTCGATACCATAAATGAAGCCTTTGTTGTGCTGCACAATAATCTCTTCCGGGATTCGGTATGGGATGTGACCACGGACGCAGAAGTTTTGCAGACAGTGCTGAAGCAGGATTTGTCATAAGCTGTCGATGCAATCGACTGATTGCTTATGACGCGGCGACATGCCGAAGGCATGTTGGGAAAAGCTAAATAAAATATACCTAAAAGGAGAATGGAAAATGGATAAGACTATGGAAGTGGAAGTAGTAAAAGAGTCTGAATTGGAGCCTGCATTGCAGCCCGCTATGCAGCTTAGCGAGGAGGATAAGAAAACCGTTGCGAATTACGTCTCCACCATCGATATTTGCGATACACAGATGGTGATGCAGTACGGCGTGGGGGCTCAGAGACAGATAGCAGACTTTTCCGAGCATGCCTTAAGCACCGTAAGGACAAGGGATTTGGGAGAAGTGGGATCCGCACTTTCAAGTCTGGTTACAGAGCTTAAAAGCTTTGACGTAAATGAGGACAAGGGGGGCGGAATCTTCGGATTCTTTAAGAAGAGCGCCAATAAAGTAACAGCTCTTAAAGCTAAGTATGATAAGGCAGAAGCTAATATCGACAAGGTAACCAAGGTTATGGAAGGCCACCAGGTTACCCTTCTTAAAGACATAGCCATGCTGGATAAGATGTACGATACCAACCTTGATTATTATAAGGATCTTACCCTTTATATCATGGCAGGTAAGGAGAAGCTGGAAGAGGCTAAAAGTGTAGAGCTTCCCAGACTTCTTGCTGAGGCAGAGAAGTCCGGACTGCCGGAGGATACGCAGAAAGCCAAGGATTTTGCTGAGAAAGTGGATCGTTTTGAAAAGAAGATATACGATCTGGAACTTACCAGGAACATTTCCATGCAGATGGCTCCCCAGATCCGTCTCATACAGAACAATGACACCACCATGTCAGAGAAGATCCAGTCCACCCTTCTTAATACCATTCCTTTGTGGAAGTCTCAGATGGTCATCGCCCTGGGAGTGGAGCATGCAGGCCAGGCAGCAAAAGCTCAGCGTGAAGTTAACGACATGACCAATGAGCTGTTAAAGAAGAATGCGGAAGCCTTAAAGCAGGCCACCATTACCACAGCCAAGGAATCAGAGCGCGGCATAGTTGATATCGAGACCCTGACCAAGACTAACCAGATGCTTATCGAGACCCTGGATGAGGTGGTTAATATCCAGCAGGAAGGCCGGGTTAAGAGGAAGGAAGCTGAGGCTGAACTTGCCCGCATAGAGGACGAGATGAAGAATAAGCTTCTGGAGGTAAGCAACAAATCTGTGGCGAACATAGCTCAGTAGTTGACAAGGCTCCGGTTCTGTGTTATAAATTTAACTAACCAATCAACTTGCACTGCATATGATATTGCAATTTTTACAATTCATACCTACAGTACAAACTGAGCAGGCGGTGCTTTAAGCATTAGCCGGGTCGAATGCGACAGCAGAATCTAATATATGACTATCATATATCTGCGGGACAGTAGTTACTTATTGTTTCGCAGATGTTTTGTACCCCAAGACAGACTGCAAACATACCTGGATGCAGTCTTTTTATTTGCAAAGATGCTTTGCATCTTCACATTAGGAGGTACATTTATGGCAAACAATGATTCTTTTGAAAAAACATCCCTTGAACTTGAAAAAGAAACCGGACGTGCTATAGCAAAGATGACAGGCATGGGGGTTATCGGCAACGTATTTCTTGCGGTATTCAAGATGCTTGCCGGAACCATCGGTCATTCAGCAGCTATGGTATCCGACGCGGTACATACCTTATCGGATGTATTCGCCACCATTATAGCCTTTGTGGGGGTTACCCTCTCCCGAAAGGAAGCGGACAAGGAGCACCCCTATGGTCATGAGCGTATGGAGTGTGTGGCATCCATTATGCTGGCCACCATCCTTTTCCTTACAGGTGCCGGCATCGGAGTTAACTGTGTCAGGACCATTGCAGACGGAAGCTACTTAGAGATGGAGATCCCGGGGCTTATCGCCGTTATCGCTGCCATCGTTTCTATCGTTGTTAAGGAAGGCATGTTCTGGTATACCATGTTCTATGCCAAGAAGTACAAATCCAGTGCATTTAAGGCAGACGCCTGGCATCATCGTTCAGACGCCATCTCTTCCATTGGCGCCCTTATCGGTATTATAGGGGCAAGAAGCGGTCTTCCCATTATGGACCAGCTGGCAGGTATCGTTATCTGTCTTATGATCATCTGGGTTGCTTTCGGCATTTTCAAGGATGCCGTGGGGAAGATGCTGGATACATCCTGCGATCCTGCTTTCGAAAAAGAACTTATGGATTATGTTATAGAAACTGCAAGAACTGAGGATCACGAGATCGGAGTGGACCTCATACGAACGAGAAAGTTCGGAGAGAAGATTTATGTAGAGCTTGAGCTTTGCGCCGACGGGGAATTAACCCTGAACGAAGCACATCATTTTGCAGATTATACTCATGATGCCATTGAGGAGAAATTCCCCGACGTTAAGCATGTAATGATACACATGAACCCTGCGGAGGATGACCGCGACCCTTACTGTTATCACGGAGAGTAAGGAAAGCTGTCAGCTTTCCCCCTGTCAGCTTTAGCTTTCTATAGCTTCGCTCCGCAGAAGGGGCAGAATTCAGCATTCTGGCTTATGTCACCGCCGCATTTGGGGCAGGTACTAAGGTGCTTGATATCCCGGATATTCTCCCTCAGGTCCTCGATATGGCGCTGGGCAGCCTTGATTTGTGAAAGATAATTGCTGTATTCGGCCTCTGCTTCCGTGGGGTGAGCATTCACAAAGCCCCTTCCGATCTGGGCGTAGAGATCCTCGATACGTCTTTCCTCTTCCTTAATGTCCATGTTAGCTTTCTGAGTGTCGGCGAAATTCTTACCCTTTTGGTATACATTTTCCCCTGCGTCAGCTATTTTCTTGCCTAAATTATCAAAAAAATCCATAGTTTTTGAATACTCCTCCTTTTCCTCCTATTTTCTAACTCTCCTCCACATTATACAATTATTATTATAGATTTCAAACCCTACAGGCTGGTGATATAGTAAGTATTTCTGGTGGCCTCTGCTACAAGCCCTTTTATCTCCAGGTCCATGAGGATCCCCATGACTTCGGAGAAGGGAAGAGGGCATTCCTCTAAGATGCTTTCCAAACGCTTGGGACGAAGGTCCAGACAGGCATAGACTTTTGCCTCTTTTTCGGAAAGCTCCGGGGAAAATGAACTGCTCTTTCCATAATCAAATACAAAACCCCCTCTTCCGGAGCCGGATAATTCCTTTATGATCCTCTCTAAGGTTTCCGGACCGGTATAAATCTCCGCCCCCTGGGCTATAAGTTGGTTACATCCTTCGCTGGTTTTGTCCGTAATCCGCCCCGGCACGGCAACCACATCCCTGCCTTGTTCCAGAGCCATATCAGCAGTAATCAGGGACCCGCTTTTTTCTTTGGCTTCAACCACTATGACAATGTCCGAAAGGGCTGAGATTATCCTGTTTCTCGCCGGGAAAAATGAGGCTATGGGCTGCATCCCCGGAGGTTGTTCGGAAATGATGCCTCCCTTTTCCTCCAGCTCCATATAGAGGTCGATATTGCTTGCGGGATAGCAGATATCTGCCCCGCAGCCTAAAACCCCGAAGCTTTCCCCGCCTCCTTCTAAGGCTCCCCGCTGGGCTATGCCGTCTACTCCCTTTGCCAGACCGCTTATGACATTTACCTTATTTTTCCCTAAGATACGCCCGATTTCTTCAGCTATGGCTTTGCCGTAGGGCGTGGACATCCTTGCCCCCACCACCCCGGCAGAGAGCTTATCTTCACCGGGAAGATGCCCTTTATAATAGAGCCCAAAGGGCATATGGGGCAGCTTGTGCATCCGGTCAGGATAATCCGGATCGAGCATGGTTACGTACTTAATGCCTTTCTTTTGCAGTGCATCCCACTCCGACTCTACGTCCCACAGCTTCCTGCCAAGGATTATCTTCTCCGTGGTAACCTCACCGAAAATGCGGCGTAGTTCTTCGAACTTCATAAAATAAGCATCTTGAGGTGTCAGGCCTGCCTCCTTTATCTTTAACCTGGTTTTGGGCTCAAGCCCCTTTATATTTCCGTACCAATATGTATATTTATCCATTAAAACCTCTCCAAATACTTCTTATCCAGTCCGCGAAACATCAGGGCCTCACGGAGATGATCCAGGGTAATGTCCGCTGCCCCTGACAGATCTGCAATGGTCCTGGCCACCTTCAATGTTTTATTGTAACTGCGGGCGCTGAGCTCCAATTGATCGAAGGCCCGCTCCATGTAGTCCGCCGACTCCTTATCAAGCTTGCAGTATTTCTTTATGTGCCTTGAGGGCATAGCTGAATTAAAGGAGTAGTCGAAAGATTTAAACCGCTCTTTTTGAATCTCATGGGCGGCTTCCACCCGTTTCCTGATCTCGGAAGAGGACTCATTTTCCCCGGTGTTTACTATGTCCTTGTATTCCACCTTGGATGTTTCCGTGCATATATCGATTCTATCCAGCATGGGACCGCTGACCTTTGAGAGATATTTTCTTATCTCAGAGGAGGTGCACCTGCACTTGTCCAGGTCGGGGTAGTAACCGCATTTGCAGGGGTTCATAGCCGCAACCAGCATAAAATCCGCCGGATAATCCAGATGGAGGGCCGCCCTTGAGATGGTCACCTTTCCGGCTTCCATGGGCTGCCGCAGGGTCTCTAAAACCCCTCTTTCAAATTCCGGAAATTCATCAAGAAACAACACTCCCTTATCTGCCAGAGACACTTCTCCCGCCTTTTCCCGGCCGCCGATCATGGCCACTTTGGTGACGGTATGATGAACTTCCCTGAAGGGGCGCTTTGCCAAAAGGGCCGTCCCCGGAGGAAGCATGCCGTTTACACTGTAAAGTGACGTGATCTCAATGGCTTCCTTGAGGGAAATGGAGGGCAATATCCCCGGAATCCTCCGGGCTGCCATGGTTTTACCGGATCCCGGAGGGCCGATAAAAAGAATGTTGTGCATCCCTGCCGCGGCTATCTCGCAGGCGCGTTTTAACACGCTTTGACCGTTAATATCCGAAAAATCCTCCTCAGGCCGGCTGCTTTCCTTTAAAAACACCGAAGTGGCATGGCACTGTGCAGGACTAAGATCAAGGTCTCCGTTCAGAAAATCCACGGTCTCCGCCAGACTGCCCACACCGTACACTTTGATGCCGTCGATAATGCTGCCTTCTTTTATATTATCCCTTGGGATGACACACCGCATAAATCCCCGGTTTTTTGCCTCGGTAACTATGGCCATTACCCCGTTAATGCCGCCCACCCGGCCCTCTAAGCCCAGTTCTCCCACAAATACGGTGTCCTTAGTACTTTCTCCGGAAATGATACCGTGGCCCGTAAGGATCGAAAGGGCTATGGCAAGGTCCATGGATGAACCCTGTTTATGAATGTCAGCAGGACAGATATTGATCACGGTTTTCCTGGCTTCCAGCTCAATGCCGGAATTCTTCACTGCCGTTCGCACCCGTTCCTTAGCCTCCCGCACCTGGCCGCTTAAATCTCCAACCATATCAAAAGCGGGAAGTCCATTTGAAACATCTGCTTCCACCCGGACTATATTGCTTTTTATTCCACTGATAAACGCAGAGCATACTGCTCCGAACATAAATATATTCCTCCCTGTTATTAAATTTTTAGCTACTTGTTTTGGGATTAATGCCTGCAGGAAATGCAGGGCATGACGGCTGAGACGCCGCCTCTCAAAATGGGATTAACATTTACATTATAAGAAATATTTGGAATTTGTCAAGAAGTTATTCAGTCTTCGTCGATTACATGGATTTCCAGGAAGTCGAAGTCGATGGATTCCACGAAATTATCGGCGTAGAAGCGGGTTTTGGCGAAGCGCTTGAATTCGGAAATGTTTTTGTCCAGCCAGAGGGGCTTACCCAGGTCGAATTCTGTGCAGATTTTTTCTACGGCATTAAAGACCTTATGGGTGCGGGTATCCTCAGTCCCGTCTTCCACAGTAAGGTCTTTTATCATTCGTGTATCCTTAAAAATCTTTGCCCACAGCCTAAACATAAGTATCTCCTTTTTGAACATTATTACTATTCAAGGGAGGTATGTCAAGGGGCCGGGGACTACCTGACAGGGGGACGTACCTTTTGGCCAAAAGGTACGTCCCCCTGTCAGGCAAGCACTACTTGCAAAATAAAACTTCTTAGTGTATAGTTGTTTACGTTTACAATCCGAAACTGGAAAACCACACAGTTTTAAAAGGAAAGAATGTATGTCAAAATATCTTGTTATAGTTGAGTCACCTGCAAAGGTGAAGACAATTAAGAAGTTTTTAGGGAAGAATTATGATGTGGAGGCGTCTAACGGACACGTAAGAGACCTCCCCAAAAGCTCCATGGGTATCGACATGGAGAATAACTATGAGCCCAAATATATAACCATCCGGGGTAAGGGGGACCTCCTTGCAAATCTTCGTAAGAAGGCCAAGAAGGCAGAAAAAGTATATCTGGCAACTGACCCTGACCGTGAAGGAGAGGCCATATCCTGGCATCTGGCTGCGGCCCTTGCCTTAGATCCCAAGAAGACCAGACGTATCACATTTAATGAGATTACCAAGAATGCCATTAAGGAGTCTTTGAAAAACCCCAGGGATATTAATATGGGCCTGGTTGATGCCCAGCAGACCAGACGTATCTTAGACCGTATGGTGGGATACTCCATCAGTCCTCTCCTTTGGCAGAAGGTTAAGCGGGGACTTAGTGCAGGCCGTGTACAGTCAGTGGCCCTGCGCCTTATATGCGACCGCGAGGACGAGATAGGAGCATTTGTCCCGGAGGAGTACTGGACACTGGATGCCACCTTTGATGTTAAGGGTGAGAAGAAGCCTCTTGTGGCCAAATTCTACGGCAACGCCGATAAGAAGTGTGATATTCACTCCGAGGATGAATTAAATGAGATCAAGGGTGCTCTCAAGGGAGCGAAATACAGTGTAAATGAAGTAAAGAAGGGTGAGCGTACCAAGAAAAGCCCTCGTCCCTTTACCACATCCACACTCCAGCAGGAGGCCAGCAAAGCCCTTAATTTTCCCATTGCCAAGACCATGCGTATAGCCCAGCAGCTCTACGAAGGCGTCGAGATCAAAGGGGAAGGAACAATGGGTCTCATTACATACCTGCGTACCGACTCCATCCGTATATCAGATGAGGCGGCAGCAGCAGCTAAGACATTTATTGCAGATAATTACGGGGATAGATACATCGGAGAAGCGCCTACAGCTTCAAAGAACAAAGGAAATGTTCAGGACGCCCATGAGGCCATCAGACCTACGGACGTTGCCAGGACACCGGTTATGGTAAAGGATTCCCTTTCCAGAGACCAGTTCAGACTTTACCAGTTAATATGGAAACGTTTTGTTGCAAGCCGCATGTCACCGGCAGTATACGAGACCACATCCGTTAAGATCAAGGCGGACAAGAAGGATTACATTTTCACAGTAGCTTCTTCGGCATTGAAATTTGACGGTTTTATGTCGGTTTATGTGGAGTCGGATGATGAGAAGGAAGCAGCCAATGCCCTGGTTAAAGGGATTGACAAGGACACTGCCCTTAAATTTAAGGACTTTGACGGTAAGCAGCATTTTACCCAGCCGCCGGCTCATTTTACCGAAGCCAGCCTGGTTCGAACCTTGGAGGAACTGGGGATTGGCCGTCCCAGTACATATGCCCCCACGGTAAGCACCATTATTTCCAGAAGATATATCATAAAGGAGGATAAGAACCTTTATGTTACCGAACTGGGAGAAGTGGTTAACGACATTATGAAGAAGGCTTTCCCCAGCATAGTGGATGTGAATTTCACGGCTAACATTGAGATGCTTCTTGATAATATCGAGGAAGGCTCCATTAACTGGAAGACTGTGGTAAGCAATTTCTATCCGGACCTGGACGAGGCCGTTAAGCAGGCCACCAAGGACCTTGAAAAGGTTACCATAGCCGATGAAGAGACTGACGAGGTGTGCGAATTCTGCGGCCGCAAAATGGTTATCAAATACGGCGCTTACGGCAAATTCCTTGCCTGCCCGGGATTCCCGGAGTGCAAGAACGCCAAGCCTTACCTTGAGAAGATCGGGGTAAAATGTCCCAAGTGCGGTAAGGAAGTAGTTATTAAAAAGACTAAAAAAGGCAGAAGATTCTATGCCTGCGAGGCAGGACCGGAATGTGATTTCATGTCATGGAACCGTCCCGTGGCTGAAAATGTAAATCGTAATTAAATAAAATACTGACAATTTACGAAAATCTTTTAGAATTGTGTTGAATTTTTAATAACTGTGTGTTAGAATAAGGTTTGGAATTGTTATTTTGTTATGATTAGGTAGGGAGGTATTCGATGAACGTTCAATTACTTGATAAGACACGTAAGATCGGAAATCTGCTGCACAATAACAGCACATCGAAGGTCGTTTTTAACGACATCTGTAACGTTCTCACAGGGATTCTCGATTCCAATATCCTTGTTATCAGCAGAAAAGGAAAAGTTCTCGGAGTAGGCAAGTTCTCCGGCGTTGACGAGATTAAAGAGTTAATAGATGCCAGCGTAGGCGAGTACATAGATGCGCTTTTAAACGAGCGTCTTTTAGGTGTTCTTTCCACCAAGGAGAATGTTAATCTGGAGACTTTAGGCTTTTCGGCAGATAAGGTTAAGGATTATAAGGCAATTATCACACCCATTGATATTGCAGGCGAGAGACTGGGAACACTTTTTGTTTACAAGTCCGGAACCCAGTACGAGATAGACGACATTATCCTCAGTGAGTACGGATGCACCGTTGTGGGTCTAGAGATGCTTCGTTCCGTTAACGAAGAGAATGCCGAAGAGAATCGTAAGGTCCAGATAGTCAAATCAGCCATCAACACCCTTTCGTTCTCAGAGCTTGAGGCTATCACCCACATCTTCGAGGAGATGGACGGCAAGGAAGGTATCCTTGTTGCCAGCAAGATCGCTGACAGAGTGGGCATTACCAGATCCGTTATCGTTAATGCTCTTCGTAAATTCGAGAGTGCAGGTGTTATAGAGTCCAGATCTTCAGGTATGAAGGGTACTTACATCAAAGTACTTAATGATGTGGTATTCGACGAACTGGAAGAGCTTAAGAAGCAGAGCAAGAAGAAGAATTAATCTTAAGAAAATGAAGGAATCAGCCGATATTATACTCGTAACAGTATAGTATCGGCTTTCTTTAAATCTATAAGGAAAACTATAAGGATTAGGTGAAAATGCAGGGAGGCGTCCATATGATGTGCCCTGCAGATTTTTTTTCACTAGATAATGTGTTTTTTTATAAAAATCACTTGTCATTTCTCCCGAAAAAAATTATAGTATATTGTGAAGGTGTAGAGGAAAAGAAAGCTCAAAAATAGTTTTAGGAGGCAGCAATTTGTTTAAATCAGGAGTATTTGACTATGCTGACGTCATTAATAAAGCCGCTGATGCCAGCTGGCTGAGACATCAGGCCATTGCCAATAATATCGCCAACATCGATACCCCGGGCTATAAGAGGGTGGATGTTGATTTTGAAAGCGTCCTGGAATATGAGCTTAGACATTTTCAATATGAACCGCTTGATGTGAAGGTTAAAAATGTCCACATGAACAGGCTTGACGTAGGAACCTACGTTGATGCCCCGGATTATTCCTACAGGATCGACAAGAACAATGTAGACGTTGATCAGGAAGCTTCTAACCTTGCCAAGAACCAGATCAAGTACCAGGGTCTGATCAACAGCATGAGCAGTGAGTTTTCCAGAACCAGGACCGCTATAGGCGGCAGCGGCCAGTAGTAAGAGGGGTGAGTAAGCATGTCAATTTTTCGAGCATTTGATATAAGTGCCTCAGGTATGACGGCACAGCGGTTCAGAACAGATGTTATCGCAGAGAACGTGGCAAATGAGACCACTACCAGAACCCAGGACGGTACACCCTACCGTCGTAAGGTTGTGGCTTTTGAAGAGAAGACCATAACCGATTTTTCTCATGTCCTTGACAGCGTAAGAGAAGGGGACAAGATGATAGGCAACGGTGTTAAGGTCCGCGGAGTAGGTGAAGATTACAGCTCCGACTTCATTATGAAGTACGATCCCTCCCATCCGGACGCAGATGAGAACGGATATGTAAGCTATCCCAATGTCAACATCGTAACCGAGATGACCAACATGATAGATGCCAGCAGGTCCTACGAGGCCAATGTAACCGCCTTTAATGCCATTAAGAGCATGGCGACACAGGGCCTGAACGTAGGCAAGAACTAGTATGACAAGGGGACTGTCCCCCTGTCATAAAACAGACTGAGAGGATAAATAATGGCAAGAATAGATGTTTTGACAAATGTAACATCTGATTACATAAAGGCTGCAGCCAATGCCCCCACTAAGCTTCAGGAGAAGAATGAGGACTTTGGCGCCGTGTTCAAGGCAGCCATGGGCCTTGTAAATGAGACCAACGACATGGAGACCCTGGCCAAGTCGGAAGAGATCAAATTCGCTCTCGGCTATTCCGAGAACACCCACGACTTAGCCGCAGCCATGACCAAGGCCCAGCTGGCTCTGCAATACACCGTGGCCGTCCGCGACCGGGCCATGACAGCATATAAAGAGATTATGCAGATGCAGGTATAGTAGTATAGAATAGACTGAGTAGAGTAAAGGAACTGTTTTAGAGTAGCAAGGAGAAGTAAGGAGAAGGAAGATGCTGGAGAGGATAAGGGAGATACCCAAACGTATTCTGGAATGGTGGAAGAAATTCACCCGCCGCCAGAAGATTCTGATCATAAGTATTACAGGAGTGGTAGTCATCGCTCTTGCAATACTCATTTTTGTGCTCACAAGGCCCAAGATGATCACCCTGGTTACATGCGATTCCGTTAAGGAATCCAAGCAGGTGGTGGATCTTCTTACAGGTGAGAACATCGGCTATGAACTGGCAGAAAATGACCTGGTAGTTCGTATCAATGAAAAGGACAAGTCAGCAGCCATTATGCTTTTGGGTTCTAACGGCATCCCGGCAGATGAGTATGATCTTGAGAACGTGTTTAACGGCGGATTCTCCACCACAGAGGCAGATAAGAGCAAGAGATATAAGCTCTACCTGGAAGAGAAGATCTCCAATCATTTAAAGACTCTGGATAAGGTTGAGAACGCATCTGTTACTCTTACCATTCCGGAGAATGACGGAACCATCATTTCCCAGAACAAAGAAACCTATGCATCGGTACTCCTTACCACAAAGGATAAGATAGATGAAGATACGGCAGGAAGCATAGCAAGATATGTTGCAACAGCCGTAGGAGATAACACCACTAATAATATAACCATCATCGACGGTACCGGAAATGTTATATTTGCGGGAGGCGATACGGCCACCATTACAGGAACCGCAGCTTCGCAGCTTTCCATCCGTAATAAGGCAGAGGCTCAGGTTAAGAAGCAGGTTAAGGATATACTTCTCGGAAGCAAGTTATATAATAATGTAGAAGTAGGCCTGAACTTAAGAGTTGATTTCTCCAGCAGAGAGGTTACGGACCACAGATATTACGTGGATGACGGCCGAAGCGAGGGCTATATCCTGGAGGAGAGAAGATACTCCAAGGAAGCTGAAGGCGGTAACCGTGGTATTCCCGGAACGGATGCCAATAATAACGATAATACCACTTACGTATTCCCGGATACAGGATATTCATCAGAAGTTATTAACGAGACTGATATAAAGAGGGCTCCCAGTGAGACCATTACAAAGACCAATACACCGGCAGGAGTTATCGTTCCCGACCAGTCAAGCATTTCCGTAGTGGCAAGCAAATACACCATCTACAGAGAAGAAGACCTCCAGAGGGACGGAACCTTAAACGGTACCACATTTGAGGCTTATGCCGCTGCCAACTCCACACCTACCAAGATGGAGGTTGATCAGGATCTCATCACCCAGGTGGCTAATGCTACAGGTATTGCAGCAGAGCGTATCTCGGTAACGGCATATGATACACCGCTCTTCCAGCCCAGAGCAAACAACGGCCCGACTATTTCAGAGATATTACAGTACGTGCTTATGGGTCTTGTAATCCTCCTCCTTGGCTTCGTAGTAATAAGAAGCACAAGACCTGCAGAGGTTATTGAGACAGAACCGGAGCTTTCAGTGGAATCATTGTTGCAGAGCACTAAGGAAGAATTAGAAGATATCGGTCTTCAGGAGAAATCCGAGACCAGAGTTATGATAGAAAAATTTGTTGACGAGAATCCGGAGGCAGTGGCTAATCTGCTTAGGAACTGGCTTACGGAGGATTGGGAGTAGTAGTCTATGGAAGGCATGAGTGGGGTACAGAAAGCAGCGATACTGCTGATTTCCCTGGGACCGGAGAAGTCCGCAACCATATTTAAACATTTAAAAGAAGATGAAATAGAGGAATTAACCCTAGAGATAGCTAATACCAGAAGTATTTCGCCCCAGGTCAAGGAAGAAGTCTTAGAGGAGTTTTACCAGATCTGTCTGGCTCAGCAGTACATTGCAGAAGGTGGTATCGGCTACGCCAGAGAACTTCTTGAGAAGGCTCTCGGTAATGACCAGGCTCAGACGGTTATTTCCAAACTTACAGCTTCACTGCAGGTTCGTCCCTTCGAATTTGTGCGTAAGACAGAGGCATCCCAGGTATTTAACTTTATTCAGGATGAGCACCCCCAGACCATTGCCCTTATCTTAAGCTACCTTGCCCCGGGACAGTCGGCTATGATACTTGGTTCCCTTCCCCCTGAGAAGCAGGCAGATGTTGCCAAGCGTATAGCCATGATGGACAGAACATCTCCGGATGTTATCAGAGAGGTTGAAGGAGTATTGGAAAGAAAGCTTGCTTCACTTGTTAACCAGGATTACGCTATCATCGGTGGTGTGGATGCAGTTGTTGAGATCTTGAACGCAGTAGACCGTGCTACAGAGAAACATATCATGGAGACCATGGAGATCGACGAGCCCGAGCTTGCAGACGAGATCAGAAAGAAGATGTTCGTATTCGAGGATATCCTGCTGCTTGACGATAGAGCCATCCAGCGTGTACTTCGTGACGTTGATAACAATGACCTTGCCATTGCATTGAAGGGCTCCAACGAGGAAGTTCAGAATGCCATCTTCAATAACCTGTCCAAGCGTCTTGCTGCTATGATCAAGGAAGACATGGAATTCATGGGACCTGTTCGTATGAAGGATGTTGAGGAAGCTCAGCAGAAGATAGTTGGTATCATCAGGAAGCTTGAAGACTCCGGCGAGATTGTTATCTCCAGAGGTGGAGGTGACGAGATAATTGTCTAGTGTTTTCAGGGGTCCTAACCTCATAAGAAGGCATATGTCCGTTACAAATGAGGATGAGGCCAAAGTCATTGATAATAATGATGCTTTAAAAGAGATAGTCAGGGAGAAGATGCGGCGGATGCAGCAGGCTGACCCTGACGGTTTCATTCCCGGTCTGGGAGCCGAGGAGATAGATACGTCTTTGTATGATGAGGATGGTAACTACATCGGTCCGGAAGAGGGATACGAAGGGGGAGAGGGAGAGTATGTGCCTCCCGTTCCCGACATGGACATGTCCGCCTATAAAGAGATGGCGGACGGCATTATAAATGAGGCAAATGAAGAGGCGGCTGCTATCCGGGCCCAGGCCGAAGCAGAAGCCATTCAGATAAAGAATACAGCTAAGGATCAGGGCTTTGCGGAAGGTATGGCCCAGGCCACAGCCAAAGCCACTGAGGAAGCTGCCAAGCGTAAGCAGGAGTTTGAACTGGAAAGGGCCAGACTCCTTGCCGAACATAAAGAAAAGTTGGATGAGATGGAACCACAGGTTGTATCTGTGGTTGCTGATATTTTTGAGAAGGTTTTCAGGATTCAGTTTGAGGGGAAGAAAGACATTATTCTAAACCTTGTACGAGGTGCCGTGGACGGCATCGAGAACAGCAAGGAATTTCTCATTAAGGTTCCCAAGGAGAACCTTCAATTCATTATGGAGCATAAAGAAGAGCTTCAGGACAAGGTGGGGCAGTACGTTTCCATTGAGATAATAAGTGACGGTGAGCTTACGGATAATCAGTGTATTATTGAGACTGATTCGGGGGTTTTTGACTGTAGTTTGGATATACAGCTTGAGAATCTTGTAAGGGATATTAAGAGTCTTAGTGTGGTAATCAATAGTGAGAGAGAGTAGATATGAGTATTGATTACAATAGATACTTAAAATTAACAGAGAAGACCTACTATAAGCGGCTGGGGAAGGTTGTTAAGATAGTGGGGCTGACGATAGAGTCGTTGGGGCCGGAAGCCAAGTTAAATGACCTGTGTCATATTATTATTGACCAGGAGACGGGAAAGAGGGTCCTGGCGGAGGTAGTAGGCTTTAAGGACAAGAGCCTGCTTCTTATGCCTTATGACAGCGTGGAAGGCGTGGGCCTGGGGTGTATCGTTGAGAACACCAATAAACCCCTTAGCATCCCGGTGTCTAATAAGATGCTGGGGCATGTCTTAGACGGGGTAGGTCGGTGCGATGATATGGGAGATACTACCCTTTGGGAGGAGTATCCCGTTGAGGAAATGCCCCCAGACCCTATGAAAAGGGCCATTATAAGTGAGGTTCTTCCTCTTGGAGTTAAGGCGGTTGACGGACTCATTACAGTAGGAAAGGGCCAGCGTATCGGTATATTTGCGGGATCCGGCGTTGGTAAGTCAACCTTACTGGGTATGTTTGCAAGGAATACTACGGCCGACATCAATGTAATCGCCCTTATCGGTGAGCGAGGCAGAGAGGTTCGGGAATTTATAGAGAGAGACTTGGGAGAAGAGGGAATGAAGCGCTCTATCGTGGTGGTAGCCACCTCCGATAAGCCGGCGCTGATACGTAACAAAGCAGCAAAGACTGCCACAGCGGTTGCTGAATATTTCAGAGACCAGGGCAAGGACGTGCTGCTTATGATGGACTCATTAACACGTTTTTCAATGGCCCAGCGAGAGATAGGCCTGGCCTCGGGAGAACCTCCCGTTACCAGAGGATATCCTCCCAGTGTTTATGCTGAGATGCCCAAACTCTTAGAGCGTGCCGGCATGAGCCAGAAAGGGTCCATCACCGGACTTTACACTGTCCTGGTAGACGGCGATGATTTCAATGAGCCCATTACCGATACCGCCAGAGGTATCTTAGACGGGCATATAATGCTGTCCAGAAAGCTGGGACACAAGAACCACTATCCTGCCATAGATGTGCTCCAGTCCATTTCCAGAGTTATGAGCTCCATAGCGAGCTCGGAGCACAAAAAGATGGCAGGTAAGTTAAAGAACGTAATGGCAACTTATAATGAGGCAGAGGATCTTATCAACATCGGAGCCTACAAGGCAGGCTCCAACCCGGAGATCGATTACGCCATCAGTAAGATACAGGCTGTTAACGCATTTTTGATGCAGGGTACCGATGAGAAGTTTAGTTTTGATGAAGAAGTAAGACTGCTCTTCGAGATCTTCGGGGAGGTTCCTTCTGAGGGCGCAGCCCCCGAATCGGAGATGGCCCAGGAAGAGGCCTTCGAGCCGGAACCTGAGTATGAAGAGGTGCCACAGGAAGAGTACGAAGAAGTGCCACAGGAAGAGTATGTTGAAGAAACAGACACCGAGTGATTTGAGATATGGCAAGATTTATTTACCGGATGCAGAACATCCTTGATATCAAGTACAAACTGGAGGCGCAGGCCCGAAGCGACTACGCCGTAGCGGCAGCGAAGGTGGCTGAGGAAGAAGAAAAACTCGCTGCCCTCTTTCTGCGGAAGAGGGAGTACGAGCAGAAAAGCAAGCGGCTCTTAGAGGACAAGATCAGCGTCCAGGACCTTAAGCTCAATAAGAAGGCCATCGACGCCATGAAGTCCCTTATAAGAGACCAGTCCATCCAGGTCCACATGGCGCAGCGTGCCTTAGAAGAAGAAAGAAAGAAGCTCAGCGAGATTATGCAGGATCGTAAGACCCATGAGAAGCTTAAAGAGAATAAATTCGAAGAGTTCAAGGAAGAACTCAAGGCCGAGGAAAGTAAAGAGATCGACCAACTTGTATCCTTCACACATAATAATAATGAAGAGGAATAGCCCATGGCAGACGAAGAATTAGAAGAAAGCAAACCCACTAATGACAAGAAAGCAGAGAAGGAAGCAAAAAAAGCTGCAAAAAAAGCTGAAAAAGAAGCTAAAAAAGCTGCGAAAAAAGCCGATAAAGAAAATAAGAGTGATTCTGACGACGAAGAGTCAGGCGGCGGTAAAATATCCACAATTCTTTTAACATTGCTAATCATCATAGTATGGCTGGCGATATTATGCGTCCTTATTAAGCTGGACGTAGGCGGTTTCGGCTCCACAATTCTGAAGCCCATATTAAAGGATGTTCCTTATGTTAATCTTATCCTTCCGGAGACGGTGGAAGATAACATCCAGGAAAATGAACAGTATCCTTACGCCACCTTGGAAGAGGCTGTCGAGCAGATAAAAGCTCTTGAGCTTCAGATTCAAAAACTTCAGGAATCCAGCGGTTCCGCCGAAGTTGCCAACCTTCAGGCAGAGGTTAAACGACTGAAGGCCTTTGAAGAAGCTCAGACCAAATTCGAAACGGCAAGGAAGCAGTTTTATGAAGAAGTTGTTTTCGGGGATAAGGCCCCGGGAGCAGAAGCGTACAAAAAATACTACGAAGGTATAGATCCGGCCAATGCGGCAGAACTATACAAACAGGCAGTAAAGAAAATAGAGGAAGACAAGGAAGTCCAGGAGTACGTGAATACCTACGGATCAATGAAGCCGAAGCAGGCGGCAGCAGCCATGGAGCTTATGGGGGATAAGATGGATCTGGTAGCAAAGATCTTAAAGAATCTTCCCGTAGACTCAAGAGCAAAGATAATGGATGCCTTCACTTCGGAATTCGCAGCAAAGATCACCAAGATAATGGAACCCTAATGGGTTTTATTATAAAAAAACCGGTAGAGAAGGAGGACTTCAATGGCAGACTTAATGGTTAAAGGCCTGACCCCAAACGTTTCCAATGGTGTTAGTGAAATAAACGGGTCCGACAAAAAGACAAACAAGGATGCCGAACCGGTATTTGCTTCATTAATGTGCAACGTAGACAGCACAAAGACTCAGGACGGCGGAGTAGTTAACTTCGCAAAAGCAACCATGAAGAGCCCGGCGGAGAAAGGTTTTACCCCGGATACTCTCAAAAACAAGGTGGTTAAAGAAAAGCCTGCAGCAGACAGCAAGTTTATTAACGAAGACGTTAAGGGCAAGCTGCAGGAGCTTAATGACAAGATCAAGTCAGCGGTAATGGAGGAGTATGATATTTCCGAAGAAGAGTTAAACCAGGTTATGGAAACTCTTGGCCTTGAATACATCCAGCTCCTTCTCCCGGAGAATCTGGTTAAGCTTTCCGTAGAGATCACGGGAGCACCCGATTCCTTAGGTCTCTTATCAGACCCGGGCTTTAACCAGCTTTACGGCATGATGCAAGATTTAACAGCCCAGCTTACACAGGAACTTGACCTTCCCGTAACACTGGAGACTGTTAATACATTTGCTGAAATGTTAGCATCGGAGGAGAATACGCCGGTGATGACACTTGACTCAGCAGATACATTGGACATGGAGTCCGGCGATACACCCCTTTTGGCAGAAACACAGGTAAATGCCTATGCTGAAAGCGATACTTTATCATCCACTGAAGCTCTAAATATTACAGGAGAAAGTGCCGATATTAATGGTGTATCGGAAAATGAGTCAGCTGATACAGAAGCAAGTGCAGGTTTAGCAGAACAAGTGGAACAGGTTATTACGGAAGGTATTAAAGAAGGTAAGGTTGAAGTAAATGTTGAAGAAAATGCAACCAAACCTGATGAGAGCCAGGCGCAGGAAGTAGATGTTCAAGACCAATCTGAAAACACCATCAGAGTTGCAGGAAGCATCGAAGAGCAAGCCGAGACAAAAAATTCTTCCCCGGAACAGGAAGAAAGTTTTGGCTCACAAACCGGAAGTAAGGAAAAACCCCAGACCAACAAAGAAATTAAAATTGAACAGAACACCCAGACCATATCAGCTTTTGATAATTTCCGGAATATTGCACCGGAGACACCGGTAGCGGCAACGGAACCCCTGTCACAGGTTGATACCCAGAACATCATCAGGCAGATTAGCGATTATATGAGATTAAACGTTAGCGGACCTGAGACTTCTCTGGAAATGCAGCTTAACCCGGCTAACTTAGGTCGTGTGGGCATTAACATCAGCGTTAGAGAAGGTGCTGTTACAGCCCAGATCGCAGTTGAGAATGCAACGGTTAAGCAGGCCCTCGAGAGCCAGATGGTAACCCTTCGAGAGAACATGAACAATCAGGGACTTAAGGTAGAAGCTGTAGAAGTAACCATCGCAAGTCACGAATTTGAGCAGAATCTCGAGAACGGAGCACCTACAGGGCAGCAGCAGTCACAGCCCGGCGGCGAAGGCAGGCAGAACGAGAGAAACAGAAATCTTAACCTTCAGGACCTTACGGCAGAAGGACTTGAGGAGATGCCGGAAGAACAGCAGTTGGCTGCCAGGATTATGAAAGATAACGGCAACAGCATGGATCTTCAGGCCTGATGCGTGAAGACACGCAGTATCTTCAAATAATGAAAGGAGAAGACACATGGCAGATTTATTTGCACCCATTGTTGATGGAAAAGTCGTTGATACTTCATCCGCAAGCTCAAAAGAGAATAAGGAAAAGAAAGCCAACGACAGCCTTGACAAGGACGCATTTTTACAGCTCTTGGTAGCTGAAATGCAGTACCAGGACCCCTTAGAGCCCACCACCAACACAGAGTACATTTCCCAGTTTGCAACCTTCTCACAGTTGGAAGCAACCCAGAATGTAGAACTCTCCAATAAGATTTCCATGGCAAATGACCTGGTAGGCAAGCAGGTTATCATGAAATCAAAGAATGATACTACAGGGCTTATGGAGTATGAAGACGGTAAAGTTGATTACGCATACCTTGAGAACGGTAAAGTATTTCTTTCAGTTAACGGCAACCTTCATAACATAGATGATCTTGATTCGGTTATCGAGAATGAATACTTAGATGCAGTTAACTTAGGAAAGATGATGCAGACCGTTGTAGGCAAGCTTCCCAGCGCAGCATCCATCACTTTAGCTGATGAGGATAAAGTAGTTCAGGCAAGGGAATTATACGATTCCTTAACGGATTATCAGAAGAAATATGTACCCAAGGAAGCATTAACTAAATTAGATGAAGTAGGAAATGCAATTGCAGCTCTAAAGAAATCAGCCCAACCTGACGATGAATAATATGTAAGGCTAAAATGCTTTTATTACAGAAGGAGATGAGCGAATGAACGGACTCAATCCGAATCTTTCTTCCATCAATCAGATAGCTGATCAGTACCTTAAAGGAAAAGCGAAACCTGAAGTAATAGAAAAACATCAGGGACCGAGTTTCCAGCAGATACTAAATGAGAAGCGGGGAGTTACAACCACATCTGAATTAAAGTTTTCAAAACATGCAACATCAAGACTTGATTCAAGAAACATTGAACTCTCAACAGACCAGATAGCAAGATTGCTGGAAGGAACAAGCAAGGCCCAGAATAAGGGTATTAACGATTCACTGGTTTTGGTAGACGACCTGGCATTCATAGTAAACGTTCCCAATAAGACGGTTATTACAGCCATGAACCAGAAAGAATCAGCAGAGAACATATTCACCAACATTGACGGAGCTGTTATAGCTTAAGCCGGACCTAACGGAGGCTTAAATTTCCCCGACTGACTGAGGGGAATGTCCAAACTTACTGCACGTGGAACTGTTAGTATAAAACTACAAGGAAGAAATCCTAAACTAACAGCTCTGTCAATCACTCAAATCTATTATCCGGGAGGTCATTTATTATGATGAGATCACTTTACTCTGGTGTTTCCGGTCTTAAGACCCACCAGACCAAGATGGACGTTATCGGTAACAACATCGCTAACGTTAATACTGTTGCTTTCAAATCATCATCTGTTACATTCGGAGAATTAATGTATCAGACTACTTCTAATGCATCCAGCCCAAACGCAGATACAGGACGAGGCGGCGTTAACGCTAAGCAGATCGGTCTTGGTGTTCAGATGGGTGCTACGAATGTAAGTATCACCACAACAGGTGCTACTCAGACAACAGGAAATCCCTTCGACCTTAAGATAACAGGAGATTCATTCTTCATCGTAAATGACGGACAGTCAAACTACTTTACAAGAGCCGGCGCATTTTATGTAGACGCAGTTGGTAATCTTGCAATGACATCTACAGGTTATAACGTAATGGGATGGCAGGTAGGCCAGGACGGTAACATCATTCAGAATACCGTATCTCCTATCAAGATCTTATCTGCTGATCATATGTTTTCACAGCCTGAGGCAACTACCCTTGGTACATGCTCAGGAGTACTTGATAAGGCAGATCCTAACCTTACATCTCCCAATGGTAAGGTATTATCCTTAAGTGTTTATGATGATCTTGGTTATGAGTATACAGCTAAGTTCTCCATTAAGCCTTATGAGAGTGCTACTACAACCACCAAGCAGGTTACTCATACAACAACCACATATACCACGCTTCCAAAGATTCGTGAGACTTCCAATACTAAGTATACTTTCAGAATTAAGGCAAATGACGAGGATCAAGTTGGTAACGAGATTACAAAGTATACTACTCCGGGAAAACTCTATGATGCACTGAAAAAATATGCTGAAACAAACACTATAGGGGAAGGCGGCATCATTGAGCTCAACACAGCTACTCTTAATACGTTGGCGGGTGCCGGTTATATGGATCTCGGTACCGGTACTACCCCTACAGCAGAACAGTTTAAAACCGATCCCGATATTGTTGGGAAAAAGATCCTTGTTTCTAAACAGGATATTCTGGGATACTCCGTAGACGATGGCGGTACTCTTACACCTTTGGAAGGTATAGAGAAGGAAACGATGGAAGCTTTCGTAAAGGATGCAGGCCCCGGTGTTTATAAGATTACAAATGTGCCGGCTTCAGGAACAACACCCGCTTACAGAGTATTTGAACCGGAGTCCAGTGTTCATCTTATCAGAACAGAGACCCGTACTTATGACGGAGAAGCTCCTAAGGTAACCTATTATATGGTAGATAATACCAGCGGAAACAAGACATCAATGAACGACAAGCTGGCAGAAAAAAAGATCTCATCAGCTCAGATCGGACTTCTTCTTGGAGCAAGTAAAGATTCTGATGTTGCCATCTACGATGCAAATGAGCCGGATACAGTAACCCAGTTTATCCCGGGACAGTACAAGATAGAGCTCTTCGAACTGGTAGATATAGCCAATAATAAGACCGCAGTTAACCTTGATGCTCTCGGTGAAACGGAACAGGTACTCATGTATGATACCAACAACGGTAAATTCAGATACGTAGGTGACGAAGGAAACAATGATTATCAGCTTAAGCTTTCAGCCTTAGGAGGAAAGTTCAGAGATATAGCCATCGACTTCTCATCAACCCAGAACGTAAGTAACGAAGGAACTTCCACCATCGGTATGAAGGCCGGTGACGAAGACGGAAACGGCGCAGGTAAGTTACTTGGAGCACTTAAGGGTGTACAGGTAGACTCCGACGGTAAGATCTACGGTTCATACGATAATGGTAATACAGAGCTCTTAGGACAGATCGCAGTTACGGAATTTGCCAATGCATCAGGTCTTGAGAAGGTCGGAGAGAACCTTTACCAGACAACCCTTAACTCAGGAGAGTTCGACGGAATCGGAAGAGACATCTCTTCACTCTCAGGCTCCATGACCACCGGAGTTCTGGAAATGTCCAACGTAGACCTCTCAGCAGAGTTTACAGACATGATCACAACTCAGAGAGGATTCCAGGCAAACAGCCGAATCATCACCACATCAGACACACTTTTGGAAGAGCTTATCAACCTGAAGAGATAATAAGTATATAAAATAAATTTTCAGAAAATTACAACAGGCGATGGAACACAACATCTTGTGTTTCATCGCCATAGGTGTTTTGGAGAAAAAATATCAAAAAAGTATTGTAATTAAATAGCAAAAGGGGGAGAATAATGATTGAAGTAACAAAGATTAACGACGTGAAAATCCTTGTGAATCAAGATTTGATCGAAATCGTGGAGGAGACTCCCGACACTGTCATTTCTCTTACAACAGGCAAGAAATTAATTGTAAAAGAAAGTAGACAGGAAATCAAAAATCTAGTAGAATTATATAAGAGGGCAATTTTCGGGCGCTAAAGAGTCAGATAATTACCATTTTTGAATTTGATGTATGAGAATTCAACCTGAAAACGATATACAATATTTCGATTTCAGGACTAAAGTTTAAACATTCATTTAGGAGTGTGATAGATTTTGGATATAGCTTCATTGGCCGGTATGGTAGCGGGATTCGCGCTGATGATCTTCGGTATGGTATCCGGTGACCAGGGCTTCTCGGCTCTGGGTAACTTCATCGATATCCCTTCCGTTATCATCACCATCGGCGGATCCGTAGCCGGAACACTAGCATCCAACACCCTGCCTGATTTCATCAATGGCTTAAGCTCCCTACTTCTCGTTATCAAGCCGGTTAACGGCGACGTTGGCAAGACTATTTCAAGCATTATCGAGCTTTCCAACGTAGCGAGAAAGGAAGGACTTCTGGCCTTGGAAGAGGCAGCGAGTAATCTTGAAGATGAATTCCTCAAAAAAGGTATCATGCTTGTTGTAGACGGTACCGATCCTGAATTGGTTCGAGGAATACTTGAGACGGATTTAACATGTATTGAGACCCGACACAGCGTGGTTATAGGCTTCTGGACCAAATGGGCCGAGCTTGGACCTGCCTGGGGTATGATCGGTACATTGATCGGTCTCATTAACATGTTAAAGAACCTGTCCGACCCCTCATCCATCGGGCCGAACATGGCGGTTGCATTGGTTACCACATTCTACGGTTCCGTTATCGCTAACTGGCTTTGCGGACCTACGGCGGCGAAGCTGTCCCGTAACAATGACACCGAGATCATGATGAAGGAAGTTATCGTGGAGGGACTCCTGTCCATTCAGGCAGGTGAGAACCCTCGTGTTATAGAGGAGAAGCTTAAGAGCTTCCTGGCACCTAAGCAGAGAGCCAGCATGTCTGAAGAAGGCGGCGGAGGCGGAGGTGAAGAGTAATGGCACGAAAGAAGAAGGATTCCGGCGGCGGTGGCGGCGCTCCGGCCTGGATGGCCACATTTTCCGATCTTATGAACCTGCTTTTGTGCTTCTTCGTTTTGCTCTTCTCCATGTCTTCAGTAGACGCCGAGAAGTACGAGATGATTGTTGCATCCCTTAACAGCAGCTTTTCCATTCTCCCTGCCGGAGGTTCTGCCATTATAGATGCGGGTGACCTGGTGGGTATGGGAATCTCCCAGCTGAATAAGATGGACGTTATGTTCACTGCCATGCTTAACACCGGCGGTGAGTCCCAGGAGCATCAGGACAACGGTAATCAGAATCCTAACGATGGCAACCAGGGCCAGCAGAATGAGAAGACTGCGGAACAGCAGGTAGAGGAAAAAGCCCTTGCCGAGTCAGAGAAGATGGCTGAAGCAGTGAGGGAAGCCTTGGAACGGGCCGGTATACAAGATCAAGTGGAAGTTGACTTTAATGCCCAGTACGTTTTGCTGACCATGAACGGGGCCCTGCTCTTTGATTCCGGTTCTGCGGAAGTTAAACAAGAGGCCCTGCCCCTTATAGATAAGATAGGCGGTATATTGGAAGGTTATGATTCCAATATCATTGAGATAGAAGGTCATACGGATAACGTTCCCATGACGGGGACCGGGATGTACGCAGGTAATGATGTATTGTCCACCTTCCGTGCCCTGTCCGTAACCAACAGGATCAGGAGCGGATATCACATTAATCCGGCCCATTTAAAATTCTCCGGTAGGGGAGAATACCTGCCGGTGGCAGATAACTCCACGGCGGACGGAAGAGCCCGGAACAGAAGAGTTGAGATAAAGATATTTAACTCCATGAGCAGCAAAGAATAGTGGAACAAGGGAAAGGATATTAAACTCATGAAGAAGAACTTATTCAGTATTGTGATTATAGCATTATTGCTGGTTAATCTGGTGTTTACCGGTTTCCTTGCCTTTACCATTATACCGGCAGCCAGCAAGACCAATGAGCTTGTTACCAAGGTATGCGGTGCTATCGACCTGGAGCTTGAAGATTCAGATGCTAACGGTGTAGGTGGTGTAGGTATCGCCGATATCGAAGTGGTTGATATTCCGGATGACATGACCATTAACTTAAAGAAATCTTCCGATGGCAAGGATCATGTAGCAGTTATCGGCGTGGCATTGTCAGTTAATACGAAGCATGAGGATTACGGTAAGCTCAGCGAGAGTATAAACACAAAGACTTCCCTTATAAAGGATACTATCAGAAGTACGGTGTCAAGCTTTACACTTGAAGATATGCAGGACAAGCAGGAGACAGTCCTTAAGACCATCCTTACCAACCTGCGCAACCTCTTCCAGTCAGACCTGATCGTCTCCGTACACTTTAAGAGCGCCATTTACCAATAGTATATAAAGCGTCACTGGAATAATACAAGAAATAAGGATACAAAGGAGGTGAGGTTAGATGGGTGAGGTCCTCTCTCAAAATGAGATAGACAGTTTGCTGCAGGCCTTATCAAGCGGTGAACTGGATGCAGAAGAGATAAAAGACAACGGGGAGAAGCAGGTCAAGAACTACGACTTTGCCAGACCGGCGAAGTTCTCCAAGGAACATTTGCGTACCTTAGAGATCATCTTTGAGCATTACGGACGATTGTTATCCACTAACCTGCCGGTTTATCTTCGTAAAAATATACAGGTAGAGATAATGAACTCCGAGGCGGTTACCTACCTTGAGTTCTCTAACGCCTTATCTAATCCGGTGCTTCTTGGCATCATAAGCGCACCACCCTTAAAGGGAAGTATCATCATGGAGATGGCCTCCAACTTAGGCTACGCCATGGTGGACCGACTCCTTGGCGGAGTGGGAGCCCCCCTTGATAAGACCAGAGAATTCTCGGAGATAGAGCTTATCATTATCGAGCGAATGATGAGTATCTGCGTAGAGCTCCTGAGAGAGCCTTGGCAGAACGTTGTAAATATAGCACCCCGACTGGAGAGGATAGAGACCAACTCCCAGTTCGCACAGTTTATATCTCCCAGTGAGATGGTTGCCATCATCACTGTTAACCTAAAGATCGGAGATGTAGAGGGACTCTTAAATGTCTGTCTCCCCTACCTGTGCCTGGAAGATGTTATGGATAAACTGAATACCAAGTTCTGGTACGCATCCCTGACAGAGGCCGACGAGAACTCCTACAGCGAGCACATCGAAGGACTCATTTCCAAGGTATCCATACCCATTAAAGCCACACTGGGTCACAGTATTATCGATGTAAATGATTTTGTTAACCTCCAGGTGGGTGACATTATCAGGCTGGACAAGAAGGTAGACGAGGAATTAGAGGTCTACGTCGGCAACATTAAAAAGTTTCTTGCATTGCCCGGAGAATCCGGAGACGCATATGCAGTTAGAGTTACAGAAGTCTTGAGAGAGGAGGAATAGGAATGGACGGAGTTTTGTCCCAGGAAGAGATCAACGCCCTGCTTAACCAAAGCAATGCCGGCGGCGATGTTTCTGCCACAGCGGATGCCCCCGCTTCCGATGCACCGGAGAATGTTTTATCCGATGTTGAGAGAGATGCCATTGGCGAGATCGCCAATATAAGCATGGGAACAGCCGCTACTACGCTATTCTCGCTGGTTAACCAGAAAGTTGATATTTCCACTCCGGTTGTGAGGGAAGCCGGTTGGGATGACATTTCAGAGGCCTACGAGAAGCCCTGTGTATTTATCCAGATCGGTTACACAGTTGGTTTGGACGGAAGCAATGTACTTGTCCTAAAAGAAAAGGATGTTAAGATCATCACCGATCTTATGATGGGTGGTGACGGCACCAACACAGATGGAGAGCTTTCCGAGCTTCATTTAAGTGCCATCTGTGAAGCAATGAACCAGATGATGGGATCATCGGCTACATCTCTTTCTTCTATGCTGAATAAGAAGATCGATATAAGCCCCCCGTCGGCAAACATTGTGTCCTTTGACCAGGATATTATGGGAGGAGATATAGATCCCTTCCTGGCAGGACGGTTTGTTAGTATTTCCTTCAAGATGAAGATCGGAGATCTGATTGATAGTGATATCATTCAGCTTTATCCTTATTCATTTGCAAGGGATATGTTTGAGAGCTACAAGAAGAACATGATGGATGGAGCTGAAGAGGAGGCTGCACCGGAACCGGCACCGGAACCGGCACCCGCGCCTCAGGCAGCACCCCAGCCGGCACCTATGCCACAGATGGCCACACCTACACCGGATATGGCCCAGCAGATGCCTTACGGAGCACCTATGGCTCCACCGCCGGGATATGGCTATCCGCCTCAGGGCTATGCTATGCCGCCCCAGGGTTATGCGATGCCGCCTCAGCAGCCTGTTAATGTGGCACCGGCTCAGTTCCAGCCCTTTGACATGAGCTTCAACCCCATGCAGCAGCATGAGAACATCGATCTTATTATGGATGTTCCCCTGGAGGTTACGGTTGAGCTTGGTCGTACCACAAAATCCATTCAGGATATCCTGGATTTCTCACCGGGAACCATTATCGAGCTTAACAAGATAGCCGGTGAGCCAATAGACGTACTTGTTAACGGCAAGTATGTCGCTAAAGGTGAAGTAGTTGTTATCGAAGAATCCTTCGGTATCAGAGTAACTGAAATAGTTAAGGAGCACGGTAAAGAGTAGGAGTGCTTTTGACCGTGAGTTTGCAAGGGAGATTAACACTAAAAGGATTATTAGTTTCAAAGGAGATCAGTTATGGCAAAAAGGATACTTATCAGTGACGACGCAGCATTTATGAGGATGATGATCAAAGACATCCTGACAAAGGCAGGCTACGAGGTGGCGGGAGAAGCCGAGAACGGTGCCAAGGCAGTAGAGCGTTATAATGAGCTTAAGCCGGATCTGGTACTGATGGATATTACCATGCCTGAGATGGATGGTATCGAGGCATTAAAGGCCATCAGAGCTGCAGATGCAGGAGCCAACGTTATCATGTGTTCAGCCATGGGCCAGCAGGCTATGGTTATTGATGCGATCCAGTCGGGAGCAAAGGACTTTATCGTTAAGCCTTTCCAGGCAGATCGTGTATTAGAGGCAGTTAAAAAGGTAGTTGGATGATGTTACTTGCTATTACCGGCAGCTCGGCCTTAGAGAGCGGCATACAGCTTTTAGGTGTTGTGCTGATATTTGTGTTTGTCTTGGCAGCCACCTATTTTACCACCAAATGGATAGCAAATTATCAGCGCACAACTACTAAGAACCGCAATATCAGGGTTATAGAGACCTGCAGGTTAACATCAAATAAGTATATTCAGATTGTTCAGGTGGGTGAGAAGTATCTTGCGATCGCTGTGGCTAAGGACCAGATTACGGTTCTTGCCGAACTCAGCGAGGATGAAATAATCGATTTTTCTGCTGAATATGAGAACAACCAGAAAGACAGCTTCAGCAAAATATTGGAGAAAGTTAAGGAGCTGAAGCCAAAGAAGTAGGTAGCAGAATATGAATAAAGGAAATTGGAGAGAAAGGCTTAAACTATTCGCCAAGGCATGGACCTTTATTATGGTCATAGTGGTTACAGCCACCCTGTCCATAAGCACAACTGTTATGGCTGCTCCGGAGGATGAAGGCTTAAACAACGGGCTTACACAGCGGACTCCTACCATGACAGAGCCGAATGGTTTTTCTATTATATATAACAACAATGAAGGTCAGCTATCATCTAATATCAGGATTCTTCTTGTGCTGACCGTTATAGCACTGGTACCATCGATTCTTGTAATGCTCACATCATTTACAAGGATTGTTGTGGTGCTTCATTTTCTCAGACAAGCCATAGGAACCCAGACGGCCCCGCCCAACCAGGTTATGATAGGCTTGGCTTTGTTTTTGACGGTTTTTATAATGCAACCCGTCTTTACCCAGATTAACGACACGGCTATAAAACCCTTTGATGAGGGACAGATTACGCAGGAACAGGCTATAGAGATCGGCCAGAAACCCCTGCGTGAATTCATGTATGCCCAGACTCAGACCAAGGATATTAACATGTTCCTGGAGATAAACGGCATCGAGTCGGTGGAAAGCTACGATGACGTGGACCTTACCATCCTCATTCCAGCCTTTATCTTAAGCGAGCTGCGGACTGCCTTCATCATAGGATTCCTGATATACATACCCTTTATCGTAATAGATATGGTGGTGGCCTCCACCCTCATGAGTATGGGTATGATGATGCTGCCCCCGACCACCATTTCCATGCCTTTCAAGATCCTGCTCTTTATCCTGGCAGACGGCTGGAACCTGGTTGTAGGCAGCTTAGTAAAGACGTTTTACTAGATAAGGAGAGTGAGAGAATATGTTAACCCAGGAAGTTGTTATGGATATCGCGAAGAACGCCATATTCCACATTATCACATGTGCAGCCCCCCTGCTCCTTGTATCCCTTATCGTAGGTCTTGCGGTCAGTATCTTCCAGACCGTAACCTCCATCCAGGAGCAGACCTTGACCTTCGTTCCCAAGATCCTGGCCGTATTCGTTGCTATTATGCTCTTCGGCGGCTGGATACTTAATAACGTAAGTACATTTTCAGTAGAATTATGGCAGGATTTCAGCGTATACGTAGGATGACAATGTAAGGATATAAGGAAGACGTAAATGGTTAATTACACATTTACTTTTGATCAAATAGAATATCTGCTGATAATATTCGTCCGTATAATAACCTTTATTTCGGTGGCGCCTTTTTTCGGAAACACAGCCACACCAAACCGTGTAAAGATCGGGTTTTCCGCCTTTATAACCATAATGCTTTCCTTTGTGCTTCCAAGACCTGTACTGGAGTATAACACCATTATCCAGTATGCTATAATTGTCTTAAAGGAAGCCATAGTGGGACTGCTCATCGGCTTTGCCGCCAATATCTGTTCATCCATAGTTTTATTTGCCGGCAGACAGATAGACGTGGATATGGGTCTTTCCATGATGACCATGTTTGACCCCATGATGCGTGAGCAGGCCAGCGTTACGGGTCTTTTCTACAATTACCTGATAATGCTGATGCTTTTTATCACCTCCATGGACAGATTTATTCTTCGGGCACTGGTAGATGCTTATACCGTTATTCCCATTAATCAGGTGAATTTCCGGTACGACAGCCTCCTTAAGACCATGCTGGATTACATGGTGGCTTACCTTGTTATAGGATTTCGAATCGCCCTGCCGATATTTGCCAGTATCCTCATTGTAAATGTGGTGTTGGGCATACTTGCGAAAGTGGCACCCCAGATGAATATGTTTGCTGTAGGTATTCAGATAAAGATGCTTACGGGACTGGTTATAATGACACTTATAATTATGCTGATTCCCAACGTGTCCAACTTCATTTTCACGGAGATGCGGACATTGATTGTTCAGATGATAGAGGGTATGAGGCCTGTGTAGGGAGTTTCTACATTGGAGATAAGATATGACGGGGAATAATTTACTAAAATATAACCTTCAGTTCTTCGCTAAAGACGGCCCCGGCGGTGAGAAGACGGAACCCGCCACAGCCAAGAAACTGCAGGATGCGAGAGAAGAAGGCCAGGTTGCCAAAAGCCGTGAGGTGGGCAATGCATTTGGTCTTATCGGTCTCTTTCTGGTTCTGAAAGTATATGCGGAGACAGTGGGGATGAGGTTTTTAGAGACCTTCGGTACGGTGTATAACAGGATCCCCGAAGTTGTTAAAGACGCGGGAGCCAGGGTTCCGGTGGTTACATTTACCACCTTCCTGAACAACATGATCATATCCCTGCTGACCATAGTGCTGCCCGTATTCCTGGTGGGTGTGGTGATATCCTTTATCACAGAGGTGGTCCAGGTTAAGTGGAAGATTACCACCAAGCCATTGAAGCCTAAGTTTTCCCGTATGAATCCCATAAGCGGATTCAAGAAGATATTTTCAGCTCAGGCCCTTTTTGAACTGGTAAAGGCCATTATAAAGATATTTATCATACTTTTCGTGGCTTACAGGACCCTGGAGGGAGATAAGGATAAGCTCCTGCTCCTCTACGATATACCATTTTCGGAAGCCATAGCCTATATCGGCTCCGTAGCCATAAATGTGGGATTTACCATAAGCATTACCTACCTGCTTATAGCCTTCGGAGATTTTGTGTATCAGAAGCACAAATTCAACGAAGACATGAAGATGACCAAGCAGGAAGTAAAGGACGAATATAAGAATATCGAAGGTAATCCCGAGATCAAGGGAAAGCAGAAGCAGCGTATGCGTGAAGCTTCAATGCGGCGTATGATGAGCGACTTAAAAGAAGCTGACGTGGTAATCACGAACCCGACCCACTTAGCCGTTGCTCTCAGGTATGACCCGGACCGGGGAGACAAGGCCCCGGTGGTAGTAGCCAAAGGAGAAGACTTCCTGGCCCAGAAGATCAAAGATCAGGCTAAGGAATACAATATAGAGATCGTAGAGAACAAGCCCCTGGCTCGTATGCTTTACGCAAATGTTGACCTGGGAGCCCAGATTCCCCGGGAACTCTACCAGGCCGTAGCCGAAGTTCTTGCATCCTTGCAGAAGATGTCGGCCGCCCGGGCAGCCGCCCGATGAAGAAAGCGTCACTAGAATAGATTACTAAGACAGGAGGTGGAAGAATGAAAAAAGCAGATTTAGGCATAGCCGGATACTTACTTGCGGCTGTTGTATTCTTCATCCTTCCCATCCCCAGTTATTTTCTGGACGTCCTCCTGGCCTTCAACATCTCCATCGCCCTGATGATCATGTTTAACGCCTTGTTCGTAAAAGAAGTTCTGGACATGTCATTTTTCCCGACATTGCTCCTCTTCACCACTATTTTCAGGATATCCTTGAACGTATCTTCCACCAGACTGATACTTACCACAGGTGATCCAGGTAACGTAGTAGCTACCTTCGGAGAATTTGTCGGTGGAGGTAACTTAGTAATAGGTGCCATCATTTTCATCGTACTTATTCTGATCCAGTTTATCGTTATCAATAAAGGTTCCGAGCGTGTAGCTGAAGTAACAGCCAGATTTACCCTGGACGCTATGCCCGGTAAGCAGATGGCTATCGATGCCGACCTTAACACCGGAGCCATTACAGATAAAGAAGCAAAAGAGAGACGTAATAAGATCCAGGAAGAGTCATCCTTCTTCGGTTCCATGGACGGTGCTACCAAGTACGTTAAGGGAGATGCAACTGCAGGTCTTATTATTACCGTTATAAACCTGGCCGGCGGAACCATTATGGGAATAACCAATCAGGGAATGGAGGCTATGGAAGCCCTCCAGAGGTACGGAATCCTCACCATCGGTGACGGTTTGTGCTCCCAGATTCCTTCCCTGGTTATATCCCTGGCTACCGGTATCCTGGTAACCAAGGCATCTAAAGAGGCTGACTTCTCATCAGTGCTGGTGGGCCAGTTATTCGGTATCCCCAAAGTTCTTATGATCGTTGGAGGAACCCTGGCAGCTCTGGGTATTCTTACTCCCCTTAATATGATCCTCTTTGTGGGTCTGGGAGGCGCATTTATACTTGCCGGCCTTAACATGAAGAGAACCATGGGAATCCAGGCTGTGGAAGAAGAAGTAAATGTGGAAGAATCCCAGGCAGAGGAGATTAGACGTCCCGAAAATGTTGTATCTCTTCTCCAGGTTGACCCCATAGAGCTTGAGTTTGGTTACGGTATTATCCCCCTGGCAGATGTTAATCAGGGCGGAGACCTTCTTGACCGTGTGGTTATGATCAGACGCCAGATTGCGCTGGAACTTGGTACTATAGTTCCCATTATCCGTCTGCGTGATAATATCCAGCTTAACCCCAACCAGTATATTATTAAGATCAAAGGAATCCAGGTCAGCGAAGGTGAGATTCTCTTTGATCACTATATGGCCATGAATCCGGGCTTTGTAGAAGAGGAGATTACGGGTATTCCTACATTTGAACCCTCCTTCCATCTTCCGGCTATATGGATTACCGAATCCCAGAGAGAGCGGGCGGAGTCTTTAGGCTACACCGTAGTTGACCCGCCTTCTATCATAGCGACTCATTTGACGGAGATTATCCGTACGCATATTGCTGAACTCCTTACAAGACAGGATGTTCAGAACCTTGTTAATAATATCAGAGAGACCAATCAGGTACTTGTGGACGAGCTTACGCCCAAGCTTCTTGGCCTGGGAGAGATTCAGAAGGTATTGCAGAATCTTCTTTCAGAGGGCATTTCCATCAGAGACCTGCTTACAATATTTGAGACCTTGGCGGATTACGCCGTTACTACCCATGATACGGACGTGCTGACGGAGTATGTTAGACAGGCCCTTAAACGAGCCATTTCCAGCAAATACTTCCCGCCGGGAGAGACTACCAGCGTCATTACCCTTGATCCTAAGATCGAGCAGGAAATCATGTCTTCTGTTAAGCAGACTGAGCAGGGTGCATATCTTACCCTTGACCCGGAGAAGCAGAAAGCTATTATCGATTCCGTGGGCGAAGAGGTGGAGAAGATGGAGAACCTGGGCAAAGCCGCCATTATCATTACTTCTCCCATTGTAAGAATGTACTTCAAAAAGCTGACAGAGGATTACTATAAGGACCTAATTGTGGTATCCTATAATGAGGTAGACTCCAATGTTGAATTACAGTCAGTTGGGATGGTGACGATCTAAGTGATAATCAAGAAATTTCAGGGAAATACCGAGACTGAGGCCATTACCAAGGCAAGAGACGAACTGGGCAAAGACGCAGTTGTTATGAACGTTAAGACCATTAAGCCCAGAGGGATAATGAAACTCTTTAAGCCTCAGGTAGTGGAAGTTACGGCAGCCCTTGATGAGAATACCAATGCAGGGAATACCGCATCAGGCAGCCCGGCTCCGGACGCGGCAAGAGAAGCAGCAGAAGCTTTTAAAAGCATGATGTCAGCTGTTCCAAGGCAGGAGGATGTACCGGAAAGGACAGCAGCCCCTAAAGCCGCACCGGTACATAATCCGGGATTTCCTCCTTCACCTGCTCCCGTGCTGCAGAAGGCTCCCGAGGCAGATCCCGCCAAGAGCAAAGCCTTAGAGGAGAACATGGAGAAGCTCCAGGAACTGCTTAGGGCTCAGATAGCTTCCGAAGAGATGAAGGGGGCTAAGGCTGCTCCTTCGGTTCCTGAGAGAGACCACATCGTGAGACGTAAGGAAGAGACTAACTCTAATCTTTCATTTATAAAAATGATCTATAACACCCTGGTGGAGAACGAGGTGGATGAGCACTACGTTAACCAGATCATGGGTGAGATGGATAACGTGATCCACGGCGAGGCCCAGATTGACAGTGTACTGTCTAATCTGTACCAGAAGCTGATCCTCAAATTCGGCAGGACTGAAGGGATCACCCTGGACGAGACCAGACCTACAGTGGCATTTTTCATTGGACCTACAGGAGTAGGAAAGACCACCACCGTTGCCAAGCTGGCCTCCATTTTCAAGTTGGAGAAAAAGAAACAGGTTGCTTTTCTTACGGCAGATACCTATCGTATCTCCGCCACGGAGCAGCTTAAAACCTATGCGGATATTATTGATGCTCCTATTTCCGTGGTATACACCCCGGAGGATGTAGGAGGGGAGTTACCCAAGTATAAGAACTATGATCTGATACTGGTGGATACTGCAGGGTATTCACATAAGAATTCAGACCAGCAGCAGGAGATCAAGCGTTTTATCGATGCAGTAGGAGAGGACTACAATAGAGAGGTTTACCTGGTTCTTTCCGCCACTACAAAATATGCTGACTTAAAGTCCATCGTTGATGCCTACCAGTCAGTATCGGCCTTTCGCCTCATTTTCACCAAACTGGATGAGACCGGTTCCTACGGTAACCTCCTTAACGTGAAGATGTATTGCGGAGCGCCCTTGTCCTATACGACCAACGGGCAGAATGTGCCTGATGATCTCCAGGTATTTAATTCCCAGCGGATCGTGAAGCTCCTTTTGGGAGGCAATGCATAATGGATCAGGCCACTAATTTAAGAAATATTATTAAGAGTCAGAACGTGATGACCCCTCAGGTCATTCCTTCAGCTGTAGCTGAAGCTGCTCCTGCCTTTTCCTCTTCCCGGATAATCGCTGTTACCAGCGGTAAGGGAGGCGTAGGCAAGTCCAACGTTTCCGTGAATCTTGCCATTAACCTGAAGAAGATTGGGAAGCGGGTGCTGATCTTTGATGCGGATTTCGGACTTGCAAATGTGGAAGTCATGTTCGGAGCCATTCCGAAATATACCCTGAAGGATGTAATTTATAACGGAATGGCCATTAAGGATATAATCAGCTACGGAGCAGGAGACATTCCCTTTATTTCCGGAGGATCGGGGGTTATCGGCTTAAGCAACATTTCCAGGGAACAGATAAACGTCCTTCTGCACAGTATGGCAGAATTGGACGGATTAGCCGATATAATAATAATAGACACAGGAGCGGGAATATCGGATGCGGTTATGGAATTCGTATCTGCCAGCAATGAGGTTATCCTCGTTACCACTCCCGAACCCAGTTCCCTGACTGATTCTTATTCTTTGTTAAAGGTTTTGTGCTCAAGACCGGGATTTGACAAGAAGGACTGTCTTATCAAGGTGGTTACCAATAAGGCGGCATCAGCGG
>Ga0256407_10001065_pt1 | contig 61007 bp, 40 predicted proteins | sample RumenRJG_04DNA_FD_193489 | JGI IMG/M metagenome (GOLD analysis project Ga0256407, IMG submission 193489) | Bovine rumen microbial communities from Lethbridge, Alberta, Canada - RJG_04 | ecosystem: Host-associated > Mammals > Digestive system > Stomach > Rumen | place: Canada: Alberta... | reverse complement strand
AAGTCCATCGAGAATACCGAGATGTATCGTGTTAAGCATATCGATCCGGATAAGGTTGTGCACGTTAAGTTCGAGAAAGAGCTTAAGGTCGACAATATCACATGGAAGTATCCTGCAGGACAGGAAAATGTTCTGGAGGGATTATCCCTTAAGCTTGAAAAGGGTAAATCTCTTGCGCTCATCGGACCCTCGGGCGCCGGTAAGACAACCCTCGCCGACGTAATACTCGGACTCTTAAAACCCCAGAAGGGACATATCCTTTCAGATGATGAGGATATCTATGAGAACCTTCCCGGCTGGGCAAAGATCATAGGATATGTGCCTCAGGCAGTTTATCTCACCGATGATACCATACGTGCAAATGTGGCATTCGGTATCAGGGAAAATGAGATCGATGAGGATAAGGTCTGGCACGCACTGGAAGAAGCCCAGCTCGCTGATTTCGTAAGACATCTCGAGCAGGGACTTGATACTATGGTGGGTGAGCAGGGAGTAAGACTTTCCGGCGGACAGAGACAGCGTATCGCCATAGCACGTGCGCTTTATGAGGATCCTGAGATCCTGGTATTGGATGAGGCTACAAGTGCTCTTGATACCGAGACGGAAACAGCTGTTATGGAGGCCATAGATTCACTCCACGGCAGCAAGACTATGATCATTGTAGCTCACAGACTCACCACAATCAGGAACTGTGATGAGATATATGAAGTAAGGGACGGCATCGCGGTAAAGCGTGATAAGGCCGAAGTCTTAAATGAGATCCCCCAGGCTGATTCATAGATTTCTTCAGATAAGTGGTATAAACAGTCCCACATAATAATTGGGATAAAAGTCTGAAACAGACGTTTGAGTAAGGGGCTTGAATAAACAGCCTGAAAAGACGTTTATAAGATTGTTTTAAATAAGAAGTTTGAATAAGAAGTTTGAATAATAAGTCTAATTAAGAAGGTTACGGTTTGATAATAATCAGATTTCACGGTGGCCTGGGCAATCAGATGTTTGAATATGCATTCTTCTGCTGTATGCAAAAGATGTATGGCGAACGGACACAGGTTGTGGCGGATATCACCTGGTTTGACAGAAATCATAATGTTCATAACGGATATGAGTTGGAAAGGGTATTCGGGATCAGTCTTCCCTGTGCTTCTTACGAGGAGATAGGCAGGGTGCACGAGTTTTATCCGAGGTATCATTTGACTGCGCCGGTAAGATATCTGGCGAGGAAAATGGCAGCGAGAAAGAATCTTACGCATAAGCCTGAAGGAAAGCATATCTTTGATTTCGGAAAGAGTCAGTATTCCTTTAATCCCGCATACAGTGATCTGGATATGACATCCGACTGGTATATAGAGGGCGTATTCTCCACGGATGATTACATGAAGAAAGCCGGGCTTAAGGCGTCGGAGATATTGAAGTTTAAGCATCCGATGTCTCCGGAAGATGAAGAAATGGTTTCTCGTATGGAAAGCTGTACGTCGGTGGCCGTACATGTAAGACGCGGCGACTATACGGGAACGGCTTTCGATATACTCGGTACGGATTATTACAGGAGAGCCTGTGAGAAGATAAAGGAAAAAACAGAGAACCCGGTATTTTTCGTTTTCTCCGATGATATGGATTATGTAAGAGAGAACATGGGATTCATGGGTGACTTTGTTCCGGTTCATCATGAAGGGCAAAAAAGCTATGAGGACATGCGGCTGATGTCTCATTGTAAGCATATGATAGCAGCCAACAGTTCCTTCTCGTATTGGGGAGCGAAGCTTGGTGATGGAGCAGGGGCAGACGGAAGGATAGTCATAGCACCGAAGAAGTACAAGGCAGATGAAGATGCGACCCTGGCAGCAGATAACTGGATGCTCATATGACGATTTTGATGATAAAGGCTTAAGCTGATAAACAGAAAGAGGATATATAAGTAATGACAGATCAGTCACATATCAGGAATTTTTGCATAATAGCACATATCGATCACGGCAAGTCGACGCTGGCCGACCGTATCATAGAAAAGACCGGACTCCTTACGGAACGTGAGATGCAGGACCAGGTCCTTGATAATATGGATCTCGAAAGAGAGAGAGGCATCACCATCAAGGCTCAGGCGGTTCGTACCGTATATAAGGCGAAAAACGGCGAGGAATATATCTTTAACCTGATCGATACACCAGGGCATGTGGACTTTAACTATGAAGTGAGCAGAGCTCTTGCGGCATGTGACGGAGCGATACTTGTGGTGGATGCGGCACAGGGGATAGAGGCACAGACTCTCGCCAACGTATATATGGCTCTGGAACATGATCTGGAGGTATTCCCGGTAATCAATAAGATAGACCTGCCCAGTGCAGAGCCTGAGAGGGTTAAGCAGGAGATAGAGGAAGTCATCGGCATCGAAGCCATGGATGCGCCCATGATCTCCGCAAAGAGCGGCCTTAATGTGGAAGAAGTGCTTGAAACTATCGTAGAGAAGATACCTGCGCCTACGGGAGACAGCAGTAAGCCGCTTAAGGCACTTATATTTGATTCGGTTTATGATCCCTATAAAGGTGTTATCGTATTCATGCGTATCATGGACGGATGCATTAAGAAGGGCACTAAGGTCAGGATGATGGCAACCGGTGCAGAGACTGAAGTGGTGGAAGTCGGTACTTTCGGCGCGGGCAGATTCATTCCCTGCGAAGAACTAACAGCCGGCATGGTTGGATACCTTACGGCCTCCATCAAGAATGTCCGTGAGACAGCTGTGGGTGATACCGTGACGGATGCAAATAATCCCTGTGCGGAGGCGCTCCCCGGTTATAAGAAGGCTCAGTCCATGGTTTATTGCGGACTCTATCCGGCAGACGGAGCAAAATATCCGGAGCTTAAGGATGCGCTGGAAAAGCTGCAGCTTAATGATGCTTCGCTTAATTATGAGCCGGAGACATCCATTGCATTGGGTTTCGGTTTCCGATGCGGATTCCTGGGGCTGCTCCACCTGGATGTAATCCAGGAGAGACTGGAGAGAGAATATAATCTGGATCTGGTTACAACAGCTCCGGGGGTTATCTACAAGGTATATAAGACCGACGGTACCATGATAGAGCTTACCAATCCCTCGAATCTGCCTGATCTTTCTGAGATCGATCATATGGAAGAACCCATAGTTAAGGCTGAGATTATCGTGACAAAAGAATTCATCGGTTCCATCATGGAGCTTTGCCAAGAGAGAAGAGGAGTATATAAGTCCATTGATTATATCGAGTCGAATCGTGCGGTATTGAAATATGACCTGCCCTTGAACGAGATAATCTATGATTTCTTCGATGCGCTCAAGAGCAGATCAAAGGGATATGCCTCCTTTGACTACGAGCTTAAGGACTATGAAGTGTCAAAGCTTGTAAAGCTGGATATCCTTATCAACAAAGAAGAGGTGGATGCGTTGTCTTTCATAGTTCATGCGGACTCCGCGTATGAAAGAGGCAGACGCATGTGCGAAAGACTGAAGGATGAAATCCCCAGGCATCTCTTCGAGATCCCCATACAGGCAGCCGTAGGGGGCAAGATCATCGCCAGAGAGACTGTAAAAGCTATGCGTAAGGATGTGCTTGCAAAGTGTTACGGCGGTGATATCTCCAGAAAGAAGAAACTGCTTGAGAAGCAGAAGGAAGGCAAGAAGCGCATGCGCCAGGTTGGAAATGTGGAAATACCCCAGAGTGCGTTCATGAGCGTATTGAAGCTGGATGAGGATAAGAACTGAGATGAAGGTTAAAGATTTTTTTAAACTGTTTTTTATATATGTGCTGTTAGTCCTGATCGGAAGTGCGGGATATGTGCTCAGCTTTAAGACACCGCTTTTTGCTTCCATGGATGTGTTCTTCTACAGGGGAATATCGATAATAATACTTTGGGGTGCGATAATCGCGGTTGTGATGCTGATCCTCAGAGCGGCAAAGTATAAGAAGCTGATCACTATCCGTGATGTATTACTGCTCTTTGCGGGATTCTGCTGCGTGCATGTTGTGATATTTACCCATCTCCCTGTTACTGCTGACAGATCCATCACGGTATTTATGCTGGGATATATGTCCGATAATGCGGATAAGTCATACACCGTAGATGAGATGGAGGATTATTTCGTCGAGAGATATGTGGGAGATTATGGCGCTTTCGAAAAGCGCTTCCATGAGCAGCTTGTTACGGGAACCATTGAAGATACCGGTGACGGGAGCTGCCGTATCACGGAATCGGGGATAAAGCTCATGAAGTTATATGAGGTCACCGCAGATCTCTATGGATTGGACGATAAGCTGATACACCCTGATGGAACAGAAGAGGAGTAATTAAAGAGCGTAATGAAAAAGAAAAATGATAAAAGGATATTGATGTTTGTCTTACTGAATATCCTGTTGTTGATCTATTCTTTTACGACGGTGCTCAGCAAATTTGCGGCTGAGGCTGAAGCATTCAGCCTTAGCTTTTTTGTGTATTACGGATCTGTGCTGGGACTGCTTTTTATCTATGCGATAGTATGGCAGCAGATAATAAAATTCCTGCCCCTTACCACTGCATATGCAAACAGGGCCATAGTTGTGGTATGGGGGATAATCTGGGGCGTGGTGATCTTCAAAGAGCAGATAAACGCAGGCAAGATAGCCGGTGCACTGCTTGTCATCGCGGGAGTGATACTTTTCTCGGTTGCGGATGGGAAGGAGCAGGCTCAAACAGTAAAAGAAAGCATGCTTGAAAAAAAGGATATCAGTGAACCGGATAACGGGGCAGGGAAGTCTACGGACGAAACGACGGTGCACGGGGCAGGAAAGCAGGCGGCAGAAGAATGAGCAGGATATTATTATTCTCACTGGTCCTGGTGATCGGTACCTTTATCAGCTCCGTGAGCCAGGTATTATTAAAAAAGTCAGCATTAAAGGAATATAAGAATAAGCTGGCGGAATATCTCAATCCGGATGTTATCATCGCTTATGGGATGTTCTTCGCATCCACCATCATGTCCGTGATAGCATATAAGGGGATCCCGTTGTCCTTGGGCCCTGTACTGGAAGCTACCAGCTATATCTATATCACCATATTCGGTATAACTATCTTCCATGAGAAGATGAGCAGGGAGAAATATCTGGCCCTCGCCCTGATACTTACGGGCATTATAGTATTCGCATTTTCCTCATAAATGTAACGAATCAATAAATAAAGAACACCAAGCTTATTTTATAAAAGGTTTACAAATGATATTATTGGATACAGAGGTGGGGGAACGGACTTTTATAAAAGTGGGGCTTGAAGATTATGAAAAGAATTAATAACAAGGGAATTTCACTGGTAGAGCTGATAGTTGTAATTGCTATCATAATGATTGTTGCTGGAATACTTGCTCCCCAACTTATCAAGTATATCGAGAAGGCTAAGGTGACCACGGACCTACAGATGCTTGATACGGTTTATGCTGCAGTTACGTATGCGGCCACTGATCCTCAGGTAGTTCAAGATCCGGATTCGCTTCTTCTGATTAAGAATATGGCAGCTGCACCTGTTCCCCTTTCATATATAGAGACTTATCGTCCGAGTGGAACAGAGACGTTGCTGTCAAAAGAGGTAAAGAATACCCTTGATTGGCCTCAGCTTACCACTGCTTTTTATCAGGATAAATTTGAATCCGCTCATCGTTCAACCAGTGAGATATATGTCCAATATAAAGGAACTGCAAACAATCCTTTAGCTATGTGGATAACGGAAACTGATATTACAGGTAAAAAAGATATACGTTCGTTATCGATAGGTACTTGGGAAGATCTCGATGATACGAACTGCAATCTTATAGCTATATATTGATTTTTGTCAGAAAATCTCAAAGGCAGATTTCTAACGAGGAAATCTGCTTTTTTAATTTAATTTACAGGCTATAGTTGGTATAATGAGATATTAGGTTTGTATGTCAAGAAAGTCCTTTTATATTGACGTAAGTGAGACTGTCGTATACTAATTATATTATGTGAGAATAATAATTAAGAGAAGTTATAATCTGCGGAGGAATGGCATGAAAAGGTGGGATAGCGAGGAACAAGCACGAAGCGAGATTAAAGAGCTTGTTGTGGATTTTTATCATCAGTTTAAGGAAAATAAAAGTGATTTTAAACCTGGAGATCGTATTAATTACGCATCGCGTGTATTTGATGAGAAGGAGATGCAGGCACTTACAGATGCCACACTGGATTTTTGGCTGACAACAGGAAGATTTTCAGATGAGTTTGAAAAGTCATTCGCGGAATGGATTGGCGTGAGATTTGCGCACCTTGTAAACAGCGGCTCCAGTGCTAATCTGATTGCTTTTTCAGTGCTTACGGCACCGGAACTGAAGGAAAGACAGATAAAACGCGGTGATGAGGTGATCACTGTTGCCTGTGGATTTCCTACAACGGTTGCACCAATACTTCAGTATGGTGCGGTACCTGTTTTTGTTGATGTTACTGTTCCTCAGTACAATATTAATGTAAATATGCTGGAAGAAGCGTATGTAGAGGGGAAAACCAAAGCTGTGATGATAGCCCATACTTTGGGCAATCCTTTTGATCTTAAGTCTGTCAGGGAGTTTTGCGATCGCCATAAACTTTGGTTGGTTGAAGATAATTGTGATGCTCTTGGCTCTGAATATACTATTGATGGTGAGACAAAATTTACCGGGACATGGGGGAATATAGGCACATCAAGTTTTTATCCGCCGCATCATATGACAATGGGAGAAGGCGGATGTGTTTATACAGATGATCCTCTCTTACACAGACTTATTCTTTCATATCGTGATTGGGGACGTGATTGCATTTGCCCTTCGGGAAGAGATAATCTGTGCGGGCATAGGTTTGAAGGACAATACGGAGAGCTTCCTCAGGGGTACGATCACAAATATACATACAGTCATCTCGGCTACAATCTCAAAGTGACAGATATGCAGGCAGCAGTGGGGGTTGAGCAATTAAAGAAGTTTCATTCTTTTGTTGAAAGAAGAAAACATAACTGGCAGAGATTAAAGAATCGGTTGAAAGAGAATAATGCGGAAGAGAAACTGATTTTGCCTGTTGCTGCACCCAACAGCGATCCCTCATGGTTCGGTTTTGTAATAACCGTAAAGGATGAGAACGGCTTGGAACTCAGGAATAATGTTACATCATATCTTGAGGCTCATAATATACAGACAAGATTGCTTTTTTCCGGAAATATCATCAAGCATCCGTGCTTTGACCAGATAAGGGAAACTGACGCTTACAGAGTTTCGGGAGAGCTTAAGGAAACTGACCGGATAATGCGTGATACATTCTGGGTAGGGGTATATCCGGGAATGACGGATGAGATGATTGATTATATGGCTGACTGCATTATTGAAGCCATCAGACAGTAATGGGGATGATAAGATAAGCTTATGGGAAAAAGAAAAATAATGGAGTTCTATAAGGGAAGAAGAGTTCTGGTAACAGGAAATACCGGCTTTAAAGGTACCTGGCTTACAAAGATCCTTCTTATGGCAGGCGCCAAGGTTACGGGATACGCACTTGAGCCGCCTACCGATCCTTCGATGTTTTGTCTTATCGGATTTGATAAGGAACCGGATGGATTGAGACAGGTCTATGCAGATATCAGAGATTTTGAGAAGTTAAGTAAAATCTTTGATGAAGAAAATCCTGAAATAGTTCTTCATCTTGCGGCGCAACCAATAGTCAGAGAATCGTATAAAGATCCCCGCGGAACTTACGAGATAAATGTGATGGGAACGGTCAATGTCTGTGAGGCTGTAAGAACTCATTCGTGCGTAAAGAGCTTTCTTAATGTGACTACAGATAAGGTTTACAAAAACAATGAGTGGCCCTGGGGCTACAGAGAGAGCGATATGCTTGATGGGTATGATCCATACAGTAATTCCAAGTCTTGTTCTGAGCTTGTCACCCACAGTTATATCAATTCATTTTTGGGCGGGAATAAGAAAGGAAGTGCTGTTGCTGTATCAACGGCAAGAGCCGGGAACGTTATTGGAGGCGGAGATTTTGCCAAAGACAGGATTGTACCTGATTGCATTAGAGCCTGTGAAAGTGGCAGTTCGTTGGTTATCCGCAATCCTTATTCTACAAGACCTTATCAGCACGTTTTAGAACCTCTTTTTGCATATCTTATGATAGCTATGGAACAGTATGAGGATATAAGCAAAGCAGGTTTCTATAACGTTGGCCCTGATGAATGTGATTGCACCTCTACCGGAGCAATTGTGGAACTGTTAGATAAATATTGGAATGAGAAAAGTACTTCAGGGAAAAGCTTTGGAGCACAATTTTCTAAGACAGACGATAAAGCACCTCATGAAGCAGGGCTTCTTAAGTTGGATACATCACTTATCAAGTCAGTATTTGGCTGGAGGTCAACCTGGCATATTGATGATGCTATAAAGCAGACTGTTATATGGAGTAGATATTATCTTGAAGGAAAAACAGGTGCAGAGCTTGATAAGGTTACAGAAGAGCAGGTTGAGGAATACATAAATAAGAATACCTATTTGAGTGATAATAAATGCTGATGAAGCAGAAAAAAAATATAACATATCTGATTGGATTTCTGATTTGTGCGATCATTATCGAAGTATTGATCTGCAATTCGTCTTTTATAAACAATATTAAAAATAATCCTGTTTCAGTTGATTTAAAACAGGCTGTCTGCAATGAAAATTCGCATATCTCAAGTAAAAATGGTAATGATTTGATTATGCAAGGAGCGGAGGGAGAGAGCTGTTTTGCTTCATTTAAAGTTGACGGGCCGATAAAAACTGTTGGGATAAAGGCAGATGCTGTTAACGGTATGGAAAGCTGGATAGACTATACAGGCGAGAATGCCTATGTAACTCTTAGCTCCAATATGACAGAAGTTACTGTATATGTGTATTCAGGGAATGAGTGCATAAAGATCATATCAAAGCTTATTGGACAAAAAGAGGGCGCTGAAAGTGTGATCTGCATTAATGCTCCGATGAATACGGATTCTATCATTCTCGAGACTGAAAGTCTAAAAGGTATTGCAACGCGAATAACTGCGATAGATTGGAATGCAAAGGTGCCATTCCATTTTTCTATATTCAGATGTATGTTTATATTTCTTGGGTTTGTAAGTGTGTATCTTTTCAGAACAGAAGGATTGTTATGGAAATACAGATTGTTCAAGGCGGGCAGAGTTAATAAACAACCGGCAATTATAATAATACTTTTAGTTCTTGTATTTGCTATAACCGCTGCAACTCTTATGTATAAAGTAAAGCCATATTCGTTCGGAGATGGCGGATTCTATCCTTATCAGGATCTCGCTCATGCTTTTGCGCAAGGAAGGACTTACATAGACACTGAACCTTCGCCGGAGCTGCTTTCAATGGAAGACCCTTATGATTATATTGCAAGGACGGAAAATGGTGTCAGTTATAAAATGGACTATGTTTTTTACAATGGAAGGTATTATGTCTATTTTGGAGTGATTCCTTGCCTGACATTTTTTTTCCCATATTATCTGATCACGGGAAGCAATCTTTCGGGATGGGTTGTTATATGGATATTTCTACTGCTTGCTTATTTAGGGTCTTTTATTCTTTTAATTGAAATAACCAAAAGATATGGAAAAGATATTTCTATGGCAGTTTTTTTTCTTTTACATATGGGAATGTTAGGTGCGCTGACGATACCGGATATATTATCAGACCCCAATAATTACTTTATTCCAATGCTTGCTGGCATAATCTGTTTCATATGGGGATGTATTGTCTTATTTAAATCTGATAACGGTGAGGGAAAGCATATAAAATTGTTTCTTGCAGGATTGTTACTTGCGTCAACGGCAGGATGCAGGCCCCAGATGGCTTTGTGGGTGATAATACTGTTTCCAGCAATTTTTCATATAATGGGGAGAAAAAAAATCAATTATATTTGTTTCTTAATTCCTTTTGTGTTAATTGCTTCTGGGTTGATGTATTATAATTTCATACGTTTTGGAAACCCTTTTGAGTTTGGTTCTCGTTATAATCTGACATTTGCGGATACATATCATACGACTTTTTCACGCGATTATGCAGGTAAAGGTATTCTATATTACCTCTTCAGAGGAATGCGCTTTAATGAGCAATGGCCGTATTTAAAGAATGAAATCCTCGAATGGGATAATGCCGGAATACTTGCAAGTAAGGCGTCTTCAGGTGGATTGTTTGTAACGATGCCCTTCTTTGTTTTAGGCGCAGGATTATTAATTATCTTTGTTTATTATAAAAAGAAAAAAATAATGATTGAAAAAAGTGCTGTTGAGGGATTAACGGTTGGAATGTCTGCGTTTATCTTAGGAGTGGTTATTGTATTGCTTGATGCAGGCAAGGGCGGACTTATGGAAAGGTATAAGTTGGATTTTGCAATGCTTTTTGGAATATCTGCTGTGATCTTTTGTTTATTAGTTTTGTCGATACTAAAATCAGAATTTCCTGACGAGAGTAGTAGGGGACTCTTAGTTTGTCATAAGGTGTTGATAATACTGGCATTCTGGGCTGTAATATATTCTGCTTCGCGATATGGTATTGGCGGAGTATGGAATCTTAAGGATGCAAATCCCGAGTGGTATTCAGCTATATCCAATGGGATTGAGTGGTGGAAGTAGGATGTTAAATGACTGATCAAACAAATCGTATTCAAAGAAACGGATATATTTTCAATACTATTGGAGGAATGCTAAATGCTTTTCAATCGGTTTTTATTTTAATGGTAATAACCAGAAAGCTTACAATGGATGATGCCGGGCTTTTCACGATAGCATACTCTGTGGCAAATCTTATGCTTAATATCGGTAAGTTTGGGATGCGTAATTATCAAGTAACAGATGTTTCGGAAAAATATGGCTTCTTGAGTTACCTTCGGTCGCGAATAACTACAACATTTGCAATGGTAATAATAAGCATTATATATGTTGCGGTTAAAATGTGTGCTGAGTCGTATCCGATGGAAAAAGTGCTGCTTATTTTTATGATGTGTGTGTTAAAAGCCGTGGATTCTGTAGAAGATATTTATCATGGGAAATATCAGCAGGTTGGAAGACTTGATATTGCAGGAAAATGTCTGACTCTGCATATGATTGCGGTGATAATAACATTTACGGGGAGCTTAATACTTGGAACGTCGTTGCTGATTGCTACATTCGCTACAATTGTGGTATCTGTTTTGGCAACTTGGGCAACTATAGTATTATCGAATAAAAGTATAACAACAAAAAGTGGCGTTGAAGCAAAAGAAAAAACAGATAATAATCAATTGGGATTGATTAATGAATGTCTGCCGTTATTCTTTGCTGCATTCGTGAGTTTTTATCAGATTAATGCCCCGAAATATGCGATAGATTCATTGATGACAGAAGCGGATCAAGCGAATTTTGGTTTTATCAGTATGCCGGTGTTTTTTTCAAGCTTGATATGTCAGTTCATATATCTTCCGGCATTGACAGGAATGGCTGAAAAATATAGCTTGAGAAAAATAAAAGAATTCTTGAGATTATTTGGGAGATTTTCGCTTTTAATAAACGGAGCTTCGATAATTATTATCGTTTCGGCATATTTATCGGGGTTGCCTATATTATCTTTGATTTATTATCCGGCAAAACTTGAAGGATATAAATGGGAGTTTCTATTATTAATGGTAGGTAGTGGATTCCTTGCATATATCAATTTTTTGATCAGTGTACTAACTATATTCAGGAAGCAGAAGCTTATTATATGGGGCTATGCGATGACAGCTTGTTTTGAGATGCTTATTACAAGACCATTGGTTGAAAAAAGAGGATTATTGGGGGCATCAGCAGTGTTTTCTAGTGTGATGCTGTTGCTGATGCTTTATTTGTGCATTGCAGTATTTGTAATAGCAAGACAATCTAAAAGGAAAAATTGAAAGGATGATGAGCACATCTAAAGGTAAGAAAATACAGCTTTTCAGATACTATATTCCGGTTATCCTGTTTGGAATGGATCTGTTTTTTCTACGACGTGTAGTTTTTAGTGGGATGCTTCCAGGAGGTGACACGTCTTTAATAATGATGCAATGCGAACATTGGTATGATGTGACTTCAAATGGATTTGGATTAAGTGAGATGCGTTCTTTTTGGCCTTTAACCGGCTGGCTGGGTGGATCGGATATTATGCTTGGAGAAGGTTTACTTCATGCTGCCTTAAGGAGTCTTGGAATGGATCTTTTTGATGCATATAAGTGGACAGTATTCGTGACGCATTTGATGGGAGTATTATTTCTTTGGTTGCTCTTAAGGAACCTGAAAACAAATCCGATTATGATAATCGTTGGAGAGATCATTGTTTTTTTCAGCTGTTCCTTTTCTGCTTTTTCAGGACATTCCCAATTTTTTTCTTATGCATATGTAGCAGCTGTATTTTGGGGGATGGAAAGATGCTGGCATTTCAGAAATGAGGGGGGAAAGAAAAGATTTCCTTATGAGCTTATTATAACGTTCTTTGTGGGATTGTGTTTCCTGACTGCTTTTTATGTAGGATATTTTCTTGTCATACAGTTGGCTGTAGCTACGGTAATCTTCATATTAATGAGAATTCGCAAATATAATATTAAGGATGTGAGAAAATTTATCACGGAAGCCGTGATGGTTATTATTTTTCAATTATGGTGGATAATTCCGTTTTTAAAAACATATTTGCCGATATTAAAACTTCTTGGAAGTGGTAAATCCGATGCTGAAACCGCCCTTTTTTCTGCAGATTTTTCGGATATCTTTCGCACGAGATCATTGTTTCCGTTGGAAAAATTGTGGAACGAGTATTTTCCACACAGATTGCCTGAAGGCTATGAAGCATGGCGGCATAATGTAGAGGCGGAAGTTTCTTCAGGATATCCATTTATTACAGCTTTACTTTTTATTGCAGGTTCTGTATGGGCAGTGATGGCAATTCGAAAGGAAAAGACATCAAAGGATGAAAAAGTTAAAATACAGGCGATAATGGCTCTTTCAATTTCAGTAATCATAGTTTTAATGTTATTTTTAAAAATCGGAGAGACGTCATTATGGATACTGATAAGAAATATTATCCCCGGAGGCAGTGCCATTAGGGCGGCAGCAAGGGCTTTGGGAATGAATCTGCTTCCGGTGGGAATAGTTACAGCTGTTTCCGGAACAGAGGTGATTAATAATCTTAAGATCCGAAATATATATAAAAACGTGGCAGCGGTTACTATTCTAGTGTTTCTTGCTGCTGTAAATTATAGCGAGATTCCCGTTCAGGCATATTTTGATGATTTGAGGTCACAGCTTGCAGAAGTTCCGAACCCGCCTAAAGAGTGTAAAGTTATGGTTTACCTCAGGAAAGATGAGAAATATGATTATTATGTTCAGATGCGATCATGGATGATAGCATCCGATAAGAATTTGTATACAGTTAACGGTTATTCGGGAAACCTTCCTCCGGGGTGGGATTTGGCAAATGCTCCCGGTAATGAAATATACTTAAAAAATTTAAGTATATATTTTGAATTGTTTGGGGTGACAAATACGGAATCGGTATTTGTGTATGATGAAGGCTCTCACTATTGGTCAAGATTGGAACTGGATGGGATTGAGCTATGAAAAAGATTGACGGTACAATTGCAAAAGAATTGTTTGGATTAGTTGCTGTTCTGGTTGTTTCTATTTTGATTGAGATATTTGTTTGTAATTTTAGATCCTTTCAATCTTTAGATTATGATCCTGTGCCCTGGACAGATTGTGATGTAATGGTATCTGGTGGACATTATCAGGATGAGACCGGGTGGTATAAACAGGACGATGAGAAAATGGTATTTGAGCTCTCTGGGATTAATAGAGAGGTTAAAAATGTTAAGCTTGATATAGAAGTGGTTAACAGTCTTGTTTCTCCGGAAATTGAAAATGGAGTTGCTGAAGTTTCGATCGAGCTTGATAACGAAACTAGGACTACGGATGAAAGTTTGATATCCGGAAAAATTAAAAAAGTTCTACACGTTATACCGGATTCCCAATATTATTGGATAGACAGTAATGGGATTTCGAGTGTATTAAGGGTGGCTTTAGATACCCCAAGCGGTTATTTATACGATGTACATGAGATTATGATCAATTCAAGGAAAACTGTACATATTGACTTGGTTCGTGTATTGTTGATTTTTATTGTGATTGCCTCTGCTTGGATACTCAGACCCAATGCATATTTATGGAGTGTTAAAGCTGTTGATGATAAGTCCTGGAAAAAGACTATTGCTTTTATCTGCTATACCGCAATTTTTGTGTTGGGATTTCTTTGGATAAGATCCAATCCGTTAATTGAACTTGATTCATTTTCACCTTATAAGTCGCTTGCACATTCATTATATGAGAGGAGCGATGATTCAGGGGAGAATGCAGGATATGTCTTGAGGAATTACGGGATACTTCCGTGTGTGGTTTTATATCTTCCGTTTTTAGCGATATCCGGATTGGATATGCCGGACAGTATAGCGGTTTTGATAACTGCAATGATCACAATAATATCTCTCAGAAGATTCCTGAGAACTATAATACGCATATATTATCCAAATACATCTTATGCCGATTATATTCTTATGATTATTACGACTGTTGTTGGAACGGGAATGGTTTTGTGTGTGAGCCAACCCAATGCATATCTTGTTCCGGTACTTATGGCAGTTGCATTAACGGAAAATGGGATAGCATTTTGGGTGGATGCACTGAATTCGTGTGAAATAGGCAAAAATAAAGTACTGAAACTTACACTTGGAAGTGTGATGATGTCTCTTGTTTATATTTGCAGACCGGTTATGCTCGTTTTTAGTTTAGGATTGCCGGCTATTATTATGGCATCCTGCAAACCTGTAATAATAAAAGAGATTAGAATAAAGCAGAAGATTATCTTTGCTGCGAATGTGCTTATTCCGTATATTATCTGCATTGCCTGTGCGGCGTATTTTGATCGCGTAAGGTTCAGCGGTGTTCGGACAGCGGGAGTTTTCGGTGATAAAACGGCAATTCCGGCTACAGAGTTGCTTACATTCGCTACCCGGATGCTAAAGTATTGTCCTGTTTTGATATCGTTTGCACTTATTATTCTATTGTTTTGTTTTGTGAAGAAAAGAAAGACTATGTATGTCATTAATTCATTTGCTGTTTTGATTGTCATAGAGATGGTTTTGAATATGCTATGTAACAAAAATGTTACAGCAGGCTATGGAGTGGAGTTATTAACGGGAGTATTTATTATAACGTGGGCTGTTCTTAAGGAACTTATGGTAGTAATTGATGGAAAAGTTGTCAGATCAGGAGTTGTGATAAAGATGTTCATTGTTCTAATGTGTCTGTATACGGTTTTTGTTTATGCTATCTTTCAGCTATTCCAAACCGGAGAGCCCTTTAAGAGTATGGTTTTGGGGAATACGGAATTGTTCTACAGGTACTTTTATTTGTTTAATTTCTGGAAATAAAACAAGGAGGACAGGAATAATCAGGTGGTATAAAGATATAAATTTGTATATTGCTGGAGTTTTGTGTTTCCTTTTGGCATTTATCACATTAATTCCTTTTATTGTAGCAGATCAAGGCCGACTTACTCTTTGCATGGATTTTCAGGAACAGCAGATCCCATTTACAATTGCTGCTCATAATGCGCTTGCTTCAGGGCAGACTGGGTGGCAGTGGAATGCGGGACTTGGAACTTCATTTATACATGCATATTCTTTTTATTTATTGGGAAGTGTTTTTTTCTGGATCTCAATGCTTTTCCCTGCAGATATGTTTCCTTATATGATTGGATGGCTATTGATGTTTAAATATGCAATGGCGGGAATGACCTCTTACCTGTATCTCAGAAGGTTTGTCAAAAATCATCGTTATGCTGTAATCGGTGCGGTTTTATATGCTTTTTCTGGATTTCAGGCTTCGAATATCCTTTTTTATCATTTTCACGATGTGGTAGCAATCTTTCCGCTGATGCTTCTTGGATTGGAAATATTTATAACAGACGGTAAAAGAGGATACTTTGCGATAGCTGTTGCTTTGAACTGTATTGTGAATTATTTCTTTTTCCCGGGAGAGGTCTTATTTTCAATAGTATATTATGCATGCAGACGGCTGAGTGTGAATAATAGATTAAGGGAATGTATTGTTGAAGTCACCGCTTTATTAGGGGAAGGTATTATGGGCACATTAACTGCAGGAGTGCTTTTTGTACCTAATATGCTCCTTTCTCTTGGTAACCCAAGGATGGAGGCTTCTATATACGGCAGGGAGGCACTGGTCAACAGTACGTCAAGATATCTTGCAATAATAAAGGGGATATTTTTGCCTGCCGAGAATATGGATGCGCATTCTATAGCTGTTGGAGTTGGTCCCTGGATATCGATTAGTGCGTGGCTTCCGGCTGTGGGACTCGTGTTGGTTATTGCATATACCAGAAAGAATAATGACTGGATAAAAAGACTCTTGACTTTTAGTTTGGTGATGACATTATGCCCCCTCCTTGGATCAGCTTTTTATATGTTTTCGTCCAGTTATATGAGATGGTGGTATATGCCTATTTTGATAATGAGTCTTGCGAGTGTAAAAGTGCTTGAAGAACGCGAAGAATATCCGATTATTTCATCAGGATTTATATGCGGTGGCGTGATCATATTGTATTATTTATATTTTGTCTTGATCCCGTGGAGTATGGAACAAAAGAGTGGAATAACAGATAAAGGAAAATTCTATGCAGGAATAATAGGCGCGTTTTTCTGCGTTGGGATAATCTGTGTTCTGAATCTATTGAGAAAAAAGAATGTCATACGCAGAAATATCGCAACAGGATGTATAATCTTTATGATAATGTTTGCGGCAGTTCTTCAAACAATGAGAACGGCACATGGCTACAGGCTGGCTGATGAAAAGGACTACAGGACTTGGAAAACTGAATACGATATGGCAAAGGAATTAAAGCAGTATGATGAGAATTACAGATTTGTCAGATATGACAATTTGGGAAGTTTTATAGGTGGAATACATCAGTGTGGTAGCTTTTCTTCCACGGTCAGTAACGCTGTGATAGAGTTAAATGCGGCATTCGGACATAACAGGATGGTTGAGGATCAGCTTGATCCGGTAGAAATAACATCGTGGATAGGTGGAAAGTATTATGTTTCCAAGGAGCTGGTGGAAGGCGCTGAAGAGGCGGTGTTGGATACTATAAGTCTGAATACCGAGAAACGATATGTTTATGAATTAGATTCCTGTCCGATAGCGCATTCCTATAGAAGCTATATTCTCAGATCTGAGTTTGATTCTTTGGAGGGTGTAGACAAAGGGAGGGCTGCGGTATGTTTTCTGGTTATTCCGGATGATGCGGAACAGGAAGTTATCGCATATGGTTTGGTACATGAAGATATTAGTGCGTTTTTAGAATATCCGACGGAATTCTATCAGGTTGGTCTTAAAGTTGCCCAGGAAAAAATGTTGAATATTAGTAAAGTAGAATCATCCGGTTTTGTTATAAACGGCCCATTTGAGGACAGATCATTTGCATTTGCTGCTATACCTGCGGATGCCGGATGGAGTGCTTACGCGGATGGCAGATCTGTGAAAATATATGACATTTGCGGCTTGATCGCGGTTCCGGTAGATCATTCGATTAACGAATTGAGATTCGAATACAAAACTCCGGGAAGTGTGGAAGGGACGGCTGTATCTGTAATTGGAGTGTTAATGATAATTCTGTACATTTTTCATTGGAAGAATAAGAAGAATGAGCTACAAAACAATCAAAAAAGATAAATATCTGTTTTTCAGTTTTGGATGTTGTTTCCTTATTGCGTTTATTTCACTCTCACCCTTTTTAGCTATGGATGGAGGGGTGCTTACCATATGTGGAGACTTTCATGAACAACAGATTCCTTTTGCTATTGCGGCAAATAATGCGATAAAAAAAGGCGCTTTTGGCTGGCAGTGGAATGCCGGCGCAGGAACATCTTTTATCAATGCGTATTCATTTTATCTTTTGGGAAGCCCGTTCTTTTGGCTTTCAGTTATCTTTCCTGCTGATCTTTTCCCGCACCTTATTGGATGGATATATATGCTCAAATACGCTGTGGCGGGGACAACAGCATATTTGTTTATTAAAAGATTTGTAAAAGATCCAAGATGTGCGGTCCTTGGAGCTGTACTTTATTCCTTTTCCGGATTTCAGGCCTCAAACTTGATCTTTTATCACTTTCATGAAGTAGTGGCATTTTTCCCACTTATACTTATCGGACTTGAAAAACTTATTACCGAAAAAAAGAAGGGATATTTTGCTGCTGCGGTTGCCCTGAATGGAATTGTAAATTATTTCTTTTTTCCGGGAGAAGTAATGTTTTGCATTTTATATTTTATTTGCAGAAAATATGGTGAGTATGGGGAAGAAGGCTGTAAATACAATTGGATAAAACACATAACTATGGCTCTCCGCGAAGGAATCATAGGAACGATGATTGCGTCGATTATGTTATTGCCTAATTTTGCAGCTCTTCTGGGAAATCCGAGGCTTAACAATGGGCTTAACGGAGAATCTTCCTTGGTAAGCAGTACCGTGAAATATTTGAATATATTAAAAGGTTTAATGCTTCCTGCGGAGGATATGGCGGCGCCATCCATCGAAGCGGGTGCTTCGCAGTGGGATTCGGTGTATGCCTGGCTCCCGGCAGCGGGAATAGTTCTTGTTATTGCATATATTAGAAAGAAAAAAGAATGGGAGAGATCTTTACTCATCTGTTCAATGCTAATATCATTGTTTCCTATTCTCGGTTCTGCTTTTTATTTCTTTTCATCTACATATATGAGATGGTGGTATATGCCAATTCTTATAATGAGTCTTTGCTGCGCAAGATTGCTGGACGATAAGGAACATTATCCGATGGTATCATCTGCAGTAATCAGTATATCTACAGTGATAATATTTGCGGCATATATGTTCTTTATTCCCTGGGCAGAAGATAAGTTGTGCGGAATAGAAGATATGCGCAAATTTATGGTAGGTATTACGATTAGTATTGTTTCTGCGCTTATTATTGTGATTTGTGGTATTGAAAAAATAAAAAAGTATTTCTTTAAGGTTTTTGCCGGACTCGCGGTGATCACTGCAGTATTGCAGATTCTTCTATGCATAGGATATTACAGAGAATCAAACCTTCTTAATGCAGATGAATGGGAAAATGAATATGAAACATCTGCTATGCTTAAGACTTATGATAATAATTATCGATATGCGGGATGGGATAATTTAAACTGTTATATCGGAGGGGTTAGTCAGTGTGGAAGTTTTTCTTCCCTTGCAAGTAGAGGAATGAATGAATTATATGATGCATTTGGACGGAGCAGGGATACGGAGGATTCTTTAAATATCCCCGGAGTGACTGCCTGGCTCGGAGGCAGGTATATTACATCGGAAACTGTCCCAGAGGGCTATGAAGTTGCCGTGTTTGATCATATAACAAACGGAAAGTTGGATAAATTCATTTATGAAACATATGCCTGCCCGATAGCCCATTATTATGATAGTTATATCCTAAGATCTGAGTTCGATAGCCTGAACGATGATGCTAAGGGTATACTGCTTACATATGCTTTGGTAATTGATGATGATAAAATCGTAGATACAAAGCTACTAAAGCATCTGGATATCACACTTTTACCATCGGATGCTGATACTGCTCTTTATTACGGTATAATGGACTCCGAACAAAAAAAACTTGATATATCAGAATTGAGTGATTCAGGCTTTACTGTCAAAGGCTCTTTTCAGGATAATACCTATGCATTTGTTGCGGTACCTGCAGATGATGGTTGGTCAGCGTATGTTGATGGGAAGCAGACGAAGATACTTGATGTCTGCGGAATGATGGCTGTTGCGGTTGATGGAAATACTCAGAAGGTTGAGTTTGCATATACTACTCCTGGAATATGGCAGGCTGCTATAATATCAATAGTCGGTTTGTTTTTGATGATGCTTGAACTGAAAAAGAGAAAGAAAGCATGCATTTAGTCTTATTATGCGATTAAAGCGATTTTTGTGAGCACAGGGCAACTGTTTTGTGGAAATTAAATCCGATAATTGTAAATAATGTATGATTACATATAAGAAGATCAGTATAGTATGATAAAATAGAATGTTGAAAGGGCGCAAATATGAAAGCAATAGTTACAGGAGCTGCAGGATTTGCCGGTATTCATTTGACAAAGCATTTGGTAGGCCATTCATATGAAATTTACGCTGTTGTACGAGAAGGATTTTGTTAATGATGAAAGTTAGTAATAAATCTATTAAAGAAAGATCAATACTGGATATCATAGTTATTTGCTATCTGCTACTTCCGTTTACGATTTTTATTGTTGGATGGTGCAAGTGGTTTGTATGGATTCCGGGAATTCTAATTTTGGGATTGTGCTTTTATCGTATGTATCGGAGACTGGATGATAATGATACTGAATCAGGAAGAGCATTTGAAAAGCTATTTACTGGGAGGAATACGATAAAGTGGATTGTTGTATTGGTACTGATAACAGTATGGACAATCCTTTCCGGAATAGGAGGCTTTGTATTTCAGAACGAGGATCATACTTACCGCAATGCTTTGTTTAGTATGCTGGTTAATTACGAATGGCCTGTCAAAGCAGATGTTTTTTTTGAAAATAAGGGAATCATACAGACAAGGGGATTGATCTATTACATAGGATTCTGGATGCCGGCAGCCATAGTGGGGAAGCTGTTTGGCATTCAGACAGGATATTTTTTTCAAGTAGTATGGGCTGTGACGGGTATTTTTTTGTTTTATTGCGAGGTGTGCTTATTTAGAAAAAAGTTTGATGTTTGGCCTTTTATAATCTGGATGCTGTTTAGCGGCGCGGATATAATTGGTATATTTATTTTGTATGGAAAGGCGGGTGCGCCTAACGCAACAACACATCTTGAGTGGTGGTCAAGCCCGTGGTTTCAGTATTCATCAAATACTACACAGCTTTTTTGGGTTTTTAATCAAGCTATTCCTGCTTGGCTTATCACTGTTACCATGCTTAATGAAAAAAAGAATAACAGGATATTGTTTTTATGGGCGACGGGAATGATCAACTGTACGCTTCCTTTTGTGGGGATGATTCCCTTGATGGTTTATGTTGCAATCTCAAATAATATGAGGGAGCACAAAGGTCGCGGAATTAAGATGGGATTTGTTAGCTTTTTTAAAGAAGCATTTACCGTTGAGAATTTTTTGGGGGGCGGTTTTGTTGGATTGATATCGTTTGCTTATCTTTGGGGAAATGTATCCGGCGGAAAGAATAATGTGGGACAGTTAACAGAAATAGATGGGGCTATTTTGCCACTCGGTAATTATATCTACATATACATAGTATTTGCTATCATGGAGTTCCTTTTATATTTTGTGGTACTTTTCAGAAGCCAGAAGAAACACCATCTTTATTGGATCACATTATTATGGCTTTTGATATGCCCGTTTATACACATAGGTTCATCGATAGATTTTTGTATGAGAGCATCGATTCCTGCGATAGTATGTCTTGTAATTATGATTATACAGACGATTTCCGAGGCACTTTCGAGAAAAGAAAAGACAAGACTTGATTATGCTACGGTAATAGTCCTCGTGATACTTTTGATCGTTGGATTGTCAACACCGGTTCATGAATTTACTCGAACTGTAAGTTATACCGCAAATCATTATAGGTATGTTGACGTCACGGATGCTGATGTAATGAGCGGAGACAATTTCTCCGGTAATATTGAAAAGAATCTGTTCTTTAATCTGCTTGCAAAATGAAGGAAAACAGTAGGATGAAATCAAACAAATTTGATTTAACTAAATTTGATTGGATGATTGCATTTGCTATGGCATCTGTAATGTGTTTTGCTGCATTATACCTGGCCGGTCTTATGCCATGGCAGGATTACAGATTTAATAATGATGTTACGGAAGGGCCTCTTGATGGTCGGGTGTGGGCTGAAATCTTTCATGGAAACATTCCACCATACAGTTGGAATATAGGACTTGGCGGTAGCACTCTTTTGGATAATTCTTATGGCGGGATGAGTCCTTTTAATATTCTTTTTTTGATAGTGCCGGATTGGTATGTTGCTCTGGTTCTAGTAATAATTGCCAAGACAGGTGCGTCGGCATTATTTATGCAAATATTCCTTCGAAAAGGTCTGGGATTTGATCCTTTTAAGAGTCTTCTATTCTCCTGCGGATACGCATTGTGTTCATATCAGATTGTGTATTTTCAGTGCCTTTGTCTCAATGATATTGTATATATGCTTCCAATGCTTATGATGGTGCTGATATTTTTTGTCAGAACAGGTAAAGGATTACTTCTTTCTGTTTCATATGCTTATTGCTTCCTGATACAGTTTTATTGCGGTTTTGTTATAGGGGTATTCTCTTTTATTTGTTTTGCGGTTTATCTTTGCATTTATCGCAACGAAATATCTCACAAAAGAATTATCAAATTGATAATCGTATATTGTCTTTCAGTGGGGGCAGCAGTTTTTGTATCCATGTGTATGCTTTTGCCTGTTATCATTCCCTATATTAGCGGAGGGGGGTCTGCGTTTAATGATACCGACAGTGCGAGAGTGATAAATCCTATGCTTTTTATTGGTGCGCTGTTTTGGGGGCGTGATGTTGTCTTAAACGAAGAAACACCATGCTTGTACTGCGGAATTCTCGCAGCAATACTTGCGCCTCTTTATTTTGTAAATCCTGCTATAGACAAAAAAAAGAAAATGTTCGCCGGTGTTATTTCTTTTTTTCTGATTCTTTCATTGGTTGTAACACCGTTGTACGAAGCCTGGCATTTATTCAACAGACCGGATGGATTTACGGGAAGATTTTCGATTCTGTTAAGTTTTATGATTTCTGTTTTGGCGGCAGGTGAGTTGAATCAATGGAAGGATGAATTCAAAGCAAATATAAAGTACCAGAGTTTTGCTCTTGTTCTATTCGCATTTATCCCCGTGATATATATTTTTTGGATAATGAGTGACGATCGTTCGTATGGGAATCCGGTAATGATGTTGATTGGAAATATTATTTTTACAGGATTTTGGATCTGTCACATTTTCTTGATGAAAAATAAGAACAAACGTATTGGTGTGGCAACTTATTTGTTAATGCTTGTCGAACTTGTTTCGGCTGCGACGATATGCTTTTGTGATCCCGGAAATGTCGAAACATTTACACAACGCAATATGGAAGAGGCTACAGCTGCGGTAATGGTTGAACGTTCTGAAGCGGTAGAGGAAGACTGTTCAGCAGGATATACAAATTTGGCGCGTACTCATATACATGGGCTGATTAGCAATCAGGGAAACCTTTTGGGGTATCCAGGGGTAAGCATGTATTCCCCAGGACATTACGGCGCATTTCTTGATACTTTCTACAGACTTGGTGATGAGATCAGCGTTGCACGACTTACATATAACGGGGCTTGTGATTTTACAGATATGATTCTTGGCGTGAGATATCTTGGGCGTATATGGGAAGCCACAGATACTGATAGTAAATCTGAAGTAAGGTATTCTTTTTATAAGAACGAGAATGCGTTGCCGATTGGCTTTATGGTAAGTGAGGATATTCTCAATAAACTTGAATTTGGTAAGGATCCTTTTGTTAATCAGAATGCGGTTGCCTCTGCAATGTGCGGAGAAAAAACAGACATCTGGGTTAAAGCAGAGCAACCAGAGATACAGCTTATTAATATTGACATGAAAGTTGCCGATGATGGAGTGGGAAAGATTTATAATACCAAAAAGGATGAAGTGGGCGGAATGATAGTGTCTGTCCCGAAATATAGCTATTCTCATGCATTTGCCTATTTTGCAAAATCTTCAGGAGGTAAGATCACTGTCCATAAATCCAATGAAAAAAGTGTAGACATTGAGATGTACTCTGAGGGTGACAGACGTAGTACGGGGATAAGACAGATAGATGCTTTTATTTCAATGATGGAGATGGAGTCATGGGATGGTGAAAATTTCCAATTCAGAGTTGCGGATTATGATACCCCGGAAGCAGTATATAATTTTACGGGAATGTACGTTTATTATCAGGATGATGATGTGCTTAATAAAATGCATGACGAGATGGCTGCTGGAGGTTGGAAGGAACAGGTATTGGAATCAGATTATATTAAAGCTGAGATAGATGTTGAAAATGATAAGGATGTTTTGTTTATGTCAATCCCATTTGATAATTCTTGGGAAGCAACGATAGATGGGATGCGTTGTGATCTTATACCTGTGGTTGGAGGGTCGTTTTGTGCTATTAAGACAGGACACGGAAAACACATAGTCGAAATGAGATATAAGGTTCCGGGAAGACGCGCCGGTGTTATTATTGCATTTGTTGGAATCCTTATATGGATTATTATGGCTATTGATGAAAAAAGTAATTGTAGCAAAGAAGGAAAAATAAAGTGACACGCAATTCGAATGATAAAATAAAATATTATTGCCTTGCGGCATCATTTTTTATCCCTTTATTATCTTATATTCTTCTTTTATTGATAAATTCGCCGGATTATTCAATGCCGGTCAGACTGCTAATGATCGTGTGGATTCTTTTGTCCGTAGCCGTTGCTTTTCTTTTTAGGAAAAAAAAGAAAAGTGTTGCGATAATGATAATTGTTATTGGAATTATCATGCGAACAGGGTATATGATATTGACTCCTTGTCAGGTAAGACATAATGATCTTGCTTTAGAAGGGTTTACGGTTACGGATACAGGACATGCAGGTTATATTTTGAGACTTGCACTTGAAGGCAGACTTCCTGAAACAAATGCCTATGAATTGTATCAGCAGCCTTTTTTTTATTTTCTTGCTGCAGGTGTTGCACGTTTTGTAAACTTTATAGTTCCGGGAAATTTAAGTAATTATTTTTTGACTGATGTTGCTAAAGTTGTTTCATGCACGGCATCTTGTATTACACTGTTGGTTACATATCAATTACTTTGGCAATGCGGAATTTCAGATAAGAAGATGGTTTTTTCTATTATGTTAACTGCATTTTCTCCGCAGATGTACATTACGGGAGGAAAGGTTACTCCGGATGCATTGGCGGTAATGTTCATTTCATTGGAACTTTTGTATACCTTTAAATGGATGGAGATGAGAAAATTTCGGGATATCTTGCTGTTGGCTATTTTTTTCGGATTAGGGGTAATGACCAAGATATCGTCAGGACTTATGGCTTTACCTACAGCGACAGTATTTGTTATTGCATTCTTAAAGAAAAGAAATGATAAGAAGGAATTAGCGGTTTTAATAAAACAGTTCGGACTATTTGGAATTATATCCTTACCTTTGGGATTGTGGTTTGGAATAAGGAATTACATCTTATTTGGGCAGAGCTTAACTTATGTATTTCCGATGGATCCTAGATCTCCTATGTATAATGGCAATCTTTCTTTGCTGAAAAGGTTCTTTAGTCTGGATTTACGCAGTTTACACACGAGCAGGTACGTAGATGTTTTTACGGATAACAATATGCCGGTGATATGGCTTAAATCAGCTGCGTTCGGAACAGATGATACGATCAAAGGTACGGATATCTTGCTTAATATTTTCGGGGGACTTACGGCAATCATTGCAGTTATCATGGTGCTCGCTATTGTTTATTCGCTTATAACGCAAAGAAAAAATCATTACTTGATTTTTTGTGTTGTAAGTGTGCTTTTGTTTGTGATCTGCCAGGTTTCATTTGCTATGAAATATCCATTCATGCCAAGTATGGATTTCAGATATTCTTTTTTTATAATAATACCGCTTTCGGTTTTAGTGGGTAATATGCTTTTGAATTGCAAGATGAAAGTGCCTGTAGCTGTAGCCGAGGTCATAATTTCGATATTTTCAGTGTTATCAGTTATGATATATTGTTTTGTATAAACCGGAGATGGGGTATGGATCAAAAACTGGCGGGAAAAAAGTATTCTCAAAATATTGTGACAATTATTAAAATTTTACTTACAGTATCTGCAGCCTCTTTTCTGATATTCTTTTTTTCTGCTAGATTTCCAGGGATGAAATATACCTTTGTTAGGTCAGATGCTTTGGCACAGTATGCACCATTTTCACGATTATGTTGGAAGACTTTCTTTTCTAATGATCATTCGGGATATTCTTTTTCGATAGGAATGGGGAGCCCTACTGTTCCGGTTTTTTCTTTTTCATATTATTCACCGTTCAACAGTCTTTTTGCAATCATGCAGGATATGGAATTGGCAACTATGTTTGTCTATCTTCTCAAGATTGCAATGGCATCCATAACATTCTTTCTCTGGATCAGATTTAAGTATGGCGGTGACAGATCAATCAATATTGTATTATCCAGTGCATATGGTTTGTCCGGATTTTCTTTGGGGTATTATTCGAATATTAATTTCTTAGATTGTTTATATATTCTACCTTTGTTGTTTCTTGTTTTATCTAAGTTTAAATTAATAAGCGGAAAATTAATGGCTATAACTGTATTCGCTTATGCGTTTATGATAAATTTTTATTTCGGATATCAGCTTGGTATATTCGGATTGCTGTATTATCTGTGCGTTGTATTTTTTGAATCGGGTAAAGGCTCGGAGAAAGTAAAGCACATGTGTGAGTTTGCATTATGTGCAATAGTTGCGGCATTGCTAAGTGCACCTGTTACAATTCCTACTGCAGTATATTTGTTTGATAATCTTGCCGAGGACAGAACTGTTTTCAAAGGGACAGGAATCACCATGGTTTCATTCTTGCGAAATTTGTTTATTGGAACATCTGTTGAGAATGGAAATGGAGCTCCGTTGTTGTATTCCGGAGTTACCGGACTGATCATATTACCTTTGTTTTTCAAATCAAAAATGGTCGAGAAAAAGCAGAAGATTATTGTAATGATAATGGCTGTATTTCTTTTTCTGTTAACGTTTATTGAACCTATGTATCTTTTTATTCATGCTTTTGATGCACCGGATTCATTCCCATTTAGATATGCTTATGTTTTTAGTTTTATACTGCTGTCGGTTACAGCACGGGGAATAAAAAAAGAAATATTATTGCAAAAAGACAGGATTATCCCGATGATGGCGACGGGTTTGGCTATGGTTTGCATACTTTCCCTGGTGGTTACGAAAACGGGTACTGTAGTGATAGCTGTAAATTTGTTGTTTATTCTAATTTATATTCTCGGATATTTAAAATTGTCTGACATCAATGTTGCTATAGCGAGAAAAATTCTTCCTATTATGATCTTTGCGGAAATAGTTATTAACGGTGTTTTAAGTGTAAAGCAGATTGAACCGGCTCTTTCCGAGAACAGAAATGTGTATGAACTCTGGGTTAAAGAAAATTCCGAGTTTAAAAAGATAGTCTGTAATTCCGGAGAGGAGGAATTCTCGCGCGTGAGTTATCAGAATCCCCTTACAGATAACTATGGATCTCTGCTTGGATTATATGGAACAGGATATTTTGCCACATTTGAAAATGTAAAGGTAAGAAATGAGATGAGTAAACTCGGGTATGCAGCAAGCCCGAGAGTTTTACATGATTATGGAGGAACGAAGTTTACAAGGATGATATTCGGACAAAAATATTTGGCTTTAGGAACTGATCCCAGATTCGGAGAAATTCCGCAATCGGTTAAGGTTGAGATTAATGACAGATCCTTGGGGATAGGTTTTATGGTTTCGGAGAAGCTGAATGAGTTTTCTGCTTCATCTGATAATGTTTTTGATAATTTGAACAGCCTTGCCGGTCATATGTTAGGTGGGGAATGCGATGTTTTTGATATTTATTCCGGCAGTGTTGAAGTGAACGAAAAAAAAGAAAATGGAATATTAGTCAGAGTGTATAATGCTCCGGGAAGTGAAAATGCCGGATATGCTTATTTTCCGCAAAACAGATCCATAGCGCTATCTGATTCGCCCAGAACAGGCTCGGAAAATGGTGATTACGGAAGTCTTGTTACCCAGTCATATCTTTCTATGCCGCATATAATTTTTATGGGGCAGGATACACCAAAAAACAGTGTAATGGTTTTGTCGGACAGTACATCAAGACAGGACATTTACGCTGATAAAGTATATTTTGCTTATGATAATATAGAAAATATCAATAAGGCATATGATGAACTAAAATCGGGCATATGGCATGTGAATAGGTCAAAGGATGGCACTTTGATAGGGAATGTGGTTGCATCGAAGGAACGTCCGCTTCTGTTTGTTTCCGTTCCATTTGATAAGAATTGGAAAGTGTTTGTGGATGGCAGTGAAACTGAGTATACGAGCGTTATGGATGGCACATTTATTGCGGTTGATCTGACACCTGGAGAACATAATGTTGAGTTAAAATATATTAACGAGATTAACAAGATCGCGTGGGTTTTATGTATGTGCGGAGTGGCAATTTTGATCGGATTTACCGTGATATATTGCCATTGCAGACACGAAAAAAAACTGTTATAATGCGTATGTTTAGATTTTATTTATTAAGGTGTTACAATTCACCTAGAATTTATATTTAAAAAGAAAGAGGGTTTTAGGATGTCGATCAAGATAAGTGACGTGCTTATGGTAGCGAAGCAGGCTAAGGCTTCCGATGTGCATCTTACGGTTTCGCTTCCTCCGATGATGCGTGTTAATGGTCATCTTGTAAGAATGGAGCAGTTTCCGGTGCTTACTCCGGATGATACTTTGGAATTGATGCTTTCAATAACAAATGATCATCAGAGAGAAATATTCAACAGCAAAGGTGAGTTGGATATGTCTTTTGCGGTCGACCCTATAGGACGTTATCGTGTCAATGCATTCAGACAGAGAGGTTCTGTGGCAATGGCAATGCGTACTGTTAATACGGTGGTGCCGAGTCCGGAGCAGTTAGGGCTTCCTCAGGCATTTGTTGATCTGTATACTAGAAAAAGAGGCCTTATTCTCGTTACCGGTCCTACCGGTTCGGGTAAGTCCACATCACTTGCATCGATTATAAATATGGTAAATGAGCATAGAGATGCTCATATTGTTACCTTGGAAGACCCTATTGAGTATTTGCACCTTCATAAGACTTCGATGGTTAATCAGCGAGAGATTGGTTTTGACTCAATGAGTTATGCGGCCGCTCTTAGAGCTGCACTTCGTGAAGATCCTGATGTTATTCTCGTCGGTGAGATGCGTGACTTTGAAACTATTTCGGTTGCTATTACCGCAGCTGAGACTGGTCACTTGGTTCTTTCAACTTTGCATACTATCGGTGCGGCTTCAACTGTAGACCGTATTATTGACGTGTTCCCGCCTCATCAGCAGCAGCAGATCAGAGTACAGCTTGCTAACGTTCTGGAAGCTGTTATTTCGCAGCAACTTATTCCTACTGCTGACGGAAATGGAAGAGTTGCTGCATTCGAAGTTATGATAGCAAACTCTGCGGTTAGAGCTCTTATTCGAGAAGGAAAATCTCATCAATTACTGTCAGTGATGCAGACTAACAGAAAGCTGGGTATGATAGCAATGGACGAGGCTCTTACTGCACTTTTCCAGGAAGGTAAGATTACCAGAGATATGGCTATCCAATATGCGGTTGATCCGGATGGCCTTGCTCAGAAGCTTAGATAAATTCGGAATCAATTTTAATGAATATTAAAGAATCGTTAATTTTTGACAAAAACATTATGAGCTCATCCGTGAGGGTGAGCTCTGTTTGTGTTAAACATGCTTTTTTTTCAGCAATATTATCTGTTATTTGCTTTATACTGATCTTTTTATTCTCCGATCGTCTTCCATATATTGGGAATAAGCAATTTGCGTGGTCAGATGCACTTTATAGCACGGGGAATCTTTTCCGAAGAAATTTTTTATCAGGGGATAGCCTTGAATACTCGTTTTCTATTGGGATGGGAATGGAGTCATTCCTGTGGTCTTCATTTCCCTTTTCCTTATTAAATCTCCTGACGGATGATCTGGATATGCAGGTGTTTTTAGGTGCAATAGCGAGAATAATGCTGTCTGCGGCGTTGTTTGATGTGTTTCTGGAATATTTATATTGCAAAAATGATAAGAAATTTGTTGCGGTCTCGGTGATATATGCATTAAGTGCATATACGATCGGGTTTTACATGGTTACAGAATACATCAATGCCCTATATTTTATGCCGCTTATTGGTTTTGGCATTGTAAGATATTTAAGAACCGGGAAATGGATGCTCTTAAGCTTGATTTATGCTCATACCTTTGCCACGTTTTTCTATCTGTCTTATATTACGGGAATATCGAGTTGCTTGATGTTTGTGGGATATTTGATATACAAAAACGGAAAAGATCTAAAGAAATCTGTAAGGGTTTGTATTACTTATGCGATAAGTGTGCTTATGGGAGTTGCTCTTGCAATGTATGTGCTTCTTCCGACTTTTATGTATATCAGGTCCAATGATCTTATTAATGCTACCGTGAAAAATTTCTGGTTTGTTCATCCGTTGAGTTTTCTGTCAAATCTTTGCATAGGACAGTATCGTGGTATGGACAACCCTGTTCCCATGATATATTGCGGGATTGCCATGATCTTTTTGTTTATTTCTTTTTTTATGAGTAAAGGGCTGGATAAAAAGATTAAGATGTTGCTGGTAGGATTTCTTGTTTTTCTGTTACTTTGTACGTGGCTCAGGCCGTTTTATCGTTTTATTCAATGCGGCGCAGAGCCCAATTCATTCGGCTTCAGGTTTTCTTTTTTGTTCATTTTTATAATATGTGTTGTGGCTGCATACGAAGTGTCACATGGCTTTGAAATGAAACATTTGCCGGTAGTTACTGCTTTGGTAATGGTATTTTACCCGTTGGGGATGCTTGTGCAGTATAAAATGTTTTCGAAAAGCATGCAGACGATGAATTTAACCGGTATGATCATAAATCTTATTATGATACTCATCTGGGGGATAGTTATTGGGAACAAGGACAAAAAGTGGTTTAAATATGCATTTTCTTGCATGATTATATTTGAAGTTATACTCAATGGTGTGATGATGGCAGATCGAATGGGAAACAGTGCACTTGAAGACAGAACAAATTATAATCTGTGGCAGATGAAGGGAAAACAGAGTGCAAAAAGAGTGGCTGAACTCGCTACCGAGGATGGGGAACTGTTCTACAGGGTTAAGGATTCTTTTTCCGTAACTCAGAATCAGGGAACACAGTTTGGATATAATATTATCTCATATTTTAATAACATGAATAATCAGCAACATGAAATTGCACTGGAAGATCTTGGCTATGCAGGATCATATCGATTGTTTTTTGATGAGGGCGGGACACCTTTTACAGAAATGATATTAGCCGAAAAATATGAGATATTCCCGGGATATAGGCCGGACACGGATCCTGCTGAGTATCTTGTTAAGAGGATGGAACATCCGCTTTCAGTGGGATTTATGGTGGGCAGAAGCATAGTTGATTATAAACCTGTTGATGACAGGAATGTTTTTGAAAACAATAATCAACTTGCGAGTTTTATGACGGGAAAAGATTACAGGATCTTCATCCCACTTGCGGAAATAACCGGAGATGCTCCTGTTGAAATGATGGATGATGGGATGCAGCTGATGGTTGATGAAGATGGATATTATTTGCACTCGGACGCAGAAGTTGAAGGCGGGAGTCTGAAAATTATAATACCGGATAGTGGGTTGGATATGTATGCTTATTTTTCCCAGAAGGAAAGTAAAAATATCTCGGATACGCCGTGGGTATATTCCGTGGGAGGGTCTACTCCTAAAATGAGCTTTATTCCTAATCTGGCGATGCCTTATATTATTAAAATAGGGAAAAATGAAAATGGGGAAAATAATATTTTCCTTAAGATGAAGAGTGACCGAAACTTTGAAGATTATACATTTGATGATCTATATATTTATTGTTTTGATGAAGCTGCAGTTGATGCTATTTGGGAACAACTTTCAGATTCGCAACTGTCGGTTACTGAAAAAAAGGATAACCTTATAGCCGGTAATATTACTGTTGATAATGATGAGGATCTGCTCTTCCTTTCAGTTCCTTACAGTACATATTGGAAGGCGTATGTAGATGGAGAAGAGACCGAGATAATTCCTGTTATTGAGAATGGGTTTATGGCGATACATCCGGGCGTGGGAAGCCATAGTATTAGAATAGTATTCCATGATCCTTGGCTTAGGAAAGGACTTTGTATTAGTTGTATAACATCCTGTGTATTGTTTTTAATATGGATTGGAAGTAAAAAAAGGAAAGCGGTTAGTTTTGATGCAGAAGAAAAATATAATACATAGACGGATTTTATTGATTGTTTTATTGGCACTTATTATAGAGATATTTATCTGTAATATGAGGACAATACAATCTTTGTGTTATTCTGAATCTTCATGGCTTGATTGCAATATCAAGATAGAAGGCGGGACTATTAATGCTGATACTGGGGCGATTATATGCGATGATACGACAGTCACTATAGTACTTTCGGATATCGGGCGGAAGATAGAAAACCTGTATATTGATACGCGGATTGCAGATGATATCGTTTCACCATATACCGATGAATCTGTAAAAGTAAAGCTTGAAGTGGGAGACGAAAGCTTAAGATCAGGTGAGCGGGTATATATGCCATATGCAGAGCAGTATGTTATGAATACTGTCCCGGCATCTCGATATATATGGTTTGAGTCTTATGGGGAGATCTCCTCTATGAGGATTAGTTTATCTTCTGAAGCTGCAGACAGCATTGTGATCAACGATATAGTTTTTAATGCCAAGAGACCATTTTATTTTTCGTTCATACGTTTTTTTCTTATAATTATTATTCTCCTTATCATCTATGCCTTCAGACCATCATCAGAATTGTGGAGCATTAGGGTGCTTGAACACAGAAGCGGTCTGATTAAGGTTATTGTTATTTTTAACCTTTTTTTAGCCGTTATAGCTTTTTTATGGCAGAGTGCCAATGCGGCAATTGTGGAGGATAGCTTTGTGCCATATCAGGAACTGTCACATGCTTTGGCAAATGGACAGTTATGTCTGCCTTATGAACCCTCGGAAGCGGTTTTAATGTCTGATGGTAAGCCGTCATTCTGGTCAAGTGAAGACGAAAATGTAATGTTTGATTATGCTTTTCATAACGGAAAGTATTATGTTTATTTCGGAATACTTCCGTGTCTTGTGTTTTACCTGCCGTTATATATGATAACGGGCTGCGATATGCCCAATCATATTCCTGTAGTGATATTGGCAGTGTTGCTTATAACTGCTATGGAGATGTTAATCTACGAGATGATAAGAGCCTGGTTTAAGAATACTTCTGTTGCTGTATTTACAGTTATTTCCGGTATAAGTACATGTGCTTTGGCTCTTCCTTGGTGTGTCAGTCAACCAGATTCATATACGGTCACTATTCTTTCCGGAATGGTATTATCGGTTTTCGGTGTTGCGATGTGGATAAGAGCCTTATACACTGATGATCACATTCATTACGGAGATCTGATGAAAGGCGCAGTATTAATGGCGGCTGTATCACTTTGCAGACCCAATATGCTACTCTACAGCGTTTTACTGCCAATATTTTTCTTCACTGTAAGAAAGAAACTGAGGTTTTTTAAGACCCTCATATTTGTGGCAGTTCCCTATACGATGTTTGCAGTTGTGGCTATGATTTATAATTATCTTAGATTTGGGAGCGTAACCGATTTTGGTGCTGAGTATAACCTTACTGCACAGCCTGTAATAATGAGGACACCGTTTATACCGGGGCTTATTGTCAGAGGTGTTTATGAGTATTTCCTTAAGTTTCCGCGGACGGAAGCAAAATTCCCATTTCTTGATATGAATTGGGTAAGCGGAGAATTCGGGCAGGGAAATAATTTTTTCACGGAAGGAGTAGGGGGATTGATTCCTCTTGTTCCGATCTGTTTTCTGATTTTTATTTTCCCGTTATTCGGACATAAATTCAATAGGGAAATTAAGCTTGTTTTTGGGGGATTTCTTATCCTGGCACTAATTATGATGGCATTTACAAGTGTATATTCCGGGGCCTTCACACTCAGATATTCAATGGATTTTACTGCTTTTTTTATGGCTGCCGTGTGTATGGCTGTAATGGTGACGGAAGAAAATATTTCTGAAACGGGTGAAAGTATTCGAAGAGGGGTTAGGACTTTTTATCTGTTGTGTTTCTTGTATACATTTTTATTCTACGGGATGATGCAGCTTTTTCTGGATGCCAGATATCCGTTATATTACGGCAATACGGAATTGTTTTATAAACTGTATTATGGGTTCATGTTTTGGTGAAATTCCTTATTCCATTTTTATTTTGATTGTGAGATAATACTGTACATGAGTGCGTAGACACTCGTTTTGGGAATTGCAATATTTTTTCAGGAGGACTGAAGGGGAATGGCACTTTTTGGTCAGAAGAAACGATTGGGAGATCAGCTTATTGAAGCGGGGTTGATCAATCAGGAACAGCTTGAGAAGGCTCTTGCGGAACAAAAGAATACGAAGCAGAAGCTTGGTGAGACCATCATGGCGATGGGACTAGTATCTGATGCTGATTTTGCAACATTTATGCATAAGACGCAGGGATATGAGCTGGCAACAGATGATGATCTGAAGGAACCTGATCCCAAGGCAATGGAGATAGTTGGCGATGAACTGATCAAGAAGCATGAAGTAATACCATTTGGATTTGAGAGTATTACTGAACTCAAGGTTGCTATGTCCGATCCAATGAACCTTGCAATCATCGATGATATTCAGTTAGTATCAGGTATGGAGATAGTTCCTTACTATGCTCCGGCCAAAATGATTTCTGTATATCTGTCCAAAAGGTATGGACGACAGGAGACTAATGATGCGGCAAAACAGTTTGAAGAGGAGCATGCTGCAGAATATGCGGTTGGAGATGATAAGGGCGAGGAAGATACTGTAGGTGAGTCCCCAATCGTTAAGATTGTTCGTTCAATGATCCAACAGGCGGTGCGAGAGGGCGCATCTGATATTCATATCGAGCCGCTTGAGCACAGTGTAAGAATCCGAAACAGAGTCGATGGTATGCTGCAGGAAGATGCAACGTATTCTCCTAATATGCTGCAGGCTATGACTGCGCGAATCAAGATCATTTCCGGACTCGATATTTCTGAAAAGAGAAAGCCTCAGGACGGTCGTTTAACATATGTTGTTGATGGCGTCGAGTTTGATGTCCGTGTTTCCATTCTTCCGACTGTTTACGGCGAGAAGACTGTAATGCGACTTACCAAGAAACAGGGACTTACGCAGGAGAAGAAGTATCTTGGTCTTTATCCTGATGATGAGCAGAAGCTTGACAATATAATGAACAATCCCCATGGTATCATTCTTGTTACTGGACCTACGGGATCAGGTAAGTCAACAACATGTTACACAGTACTTAATGAGTTAAACAGACCAGAAGTTAATATCATAACAGTTGAGGATCCTGTCGAAGCGAATATTGCTGGTATCAATCAGGTACAGGTAAATGTTAAAGCTGGACTTACATTTGCATCTGCATTAAGATCCATTCTCCGTCAGGACCCTGATATCATAATGATTGGAGAAATACGAGATGGAGAGACTGCACAGATTGCGGTTCAGGCGTCTATTACAGGTCATCTTGTAATATCCACACTCCATACGAATTCGACAGCTGCTTCTGTAACGCGTCTTATTGATATGGGAGTTGAAGCTTACATGATAGGTGATGCGGTTGTGGGTATCATCGCTCAGCGTCTTGTCAGAAGACTTTGCAATGATTGCAAGATCCCTCATAAGGCTACACCGCAGGAACTTATTCTTCTTGGTCAGCCTGAAGATGCAGATATTACAGTTTATGAGCCTGGTGGATGTGAAAAGTGTGGTAATGGATATAAGGGGCGAAAGGCTATTTACGAGATCATGCCTATATCGGTCGGAATCAGAAGGATACTTCATCAGACCGTAACTGCTGAGACAATAGAAAATCAGGCTGTATCTGAGGGCATGAACACTCTGCGTATGTCCGGTGCAAGGAATGTTATTGAAGGTACTACATCAATTGCAGAGATGATCCGTGTTGCATATGATATGGATGCTCAGGCAGAGGCAAGTAAGGTTGTAACTAACGGCAGCGAAGAAGAGCAGCCGTCAGCATAAAAAATGAAAAGGTGGTAACAGCTTATGGCACAGTATAACTACCAGGTAATCACCCCGGGCGGGAAGACAAAAAGAGGAACTGTAGAAGCTAAGTCGAGAGATGCGGCAATGTCCATGCTCAAGAATGACAAGAATGTTGTCATTCAGTGTGATGAAGCTACAGGTTTGAATGCGAACCTGTCATTTCTTCACAAAGGACAGAAGATCAAACCCAGAGATCTTGCACTCTTCTGTCATCAGTTTTCAGCAATCAACAGTGCAGGAGTAAGTGTAATCGAAGCGTTTGGGATGCTTGCGGATCAGACTGAAAATAAAGCGTTGCAGGATGCGATTAATTCAGTTCATGGCGATATTGCAAAAGGTGAAACACTTGCAAAGTCGATGAGGAAGCAAAGTGGTGTATTCCCTGAGATGCTTTGCAACATGGTAGAAGCGGGCGAAGCTTCCGGATCTCTTGACAAGTCATTTGAACGTATGTCGATTCAGTTTGAGAAGGATGCTGCATTGCAGCAGGCGGTTAAGAAGGCTGTTACATATCCTATTATACTTGTAGTTGTAATGATTCTTGTTATAGTTGCAATGATGATCTTCGTTATTCCGACATTTATGAACATGTTTGCCGATCTTGATGTTGAAATGCCTGCATCAACCATGTTTATCGTTCATTTGAGTGACTTCATGGTAGCTTGGTGGTGGTTATGTCTGATAATAGTTGTAGCTCTTATTTTCGGATGGAAAGCTTATGCGGCGACAGAATCCGGAAGAGAAGTTACAAGTGCTTTGGCGATTAAACTACCGGTTCTTGGTGCAGTAAAGACAAAGAGTGCCTGTGCAAGGCTTGGGCGCACATTGTGTACACTTTTGGGTGCCGGTGTTCCGATGGTGGATGCGATAGATATTACCGGCAGATCTATGGAAAATCTTCTTTATAAGAGAGCGATGAAGGAAGCAAGAGACCAGGTGCTTCGAGGTGTTCCACTTTCAAAGCCTCTTCAGTCCTGTGGTCTATTTCCTCAGATGGTAGTTCATATGGTTGCTATTGGTGAGGAAACTGGTAACATTGAGGCAATGCTTGAAAACGTAGCACAATATTATGAGGAAGATGTACAGCTGGCAACAGAGCAGATGATGACTATCCTTGAGCCTGCAATCATAGTTGTAATGGCAGTTATAGTAGGATATATGTGTATCGCAATCTTCCAGCCTATGCTCACACTCTACGATGCATTGAGTTAATTCACCGACCTGATAAGAGAGAAGTAGTAAAAACCTGTCCGCTTTTGCAGACAGGTTTTTTTACTTTTTATTAAATTTTCACGAACCAATAAAAATGCAACATGAACAGAAATAGACAATTTTATTATCAGGTGATATCTTTTAATTACAAACAAACAAGGGCATCTTATGAGGGTGCTATGAAGCCCAAGGGATGTCGAAAAAAGTAAAACATAAAGAGAAAAGGAGAACAAAAATGAGAAAGAACAAAGGTTTTTCACTTGTAGAGCTTATCATCGTAATTGCTATCATGGCAATTCTCGTTGGTGTATTAGCTCCCCAGCTGATCAAGTACATCGAGAAGTCAAAGGTATCTTCCGATACTCAGTGCGCTGATACAGTTCATAGTGCTCTGCTTACTGCAATGATGGACCCTGAAGTTGTTAACAACACAGCATATTCAGGAAATTTCTCAACATTTAGCGCCGGCGTGGGTATCAGTGGTCTTGCCAATGGAACAGCTACAACACCTATCACATCTGCTTTCTGGGAAGTAATGGGTGGTACAAGTGGTTCATCTGTTCAGCTTAAGCTTAAGTCAAACGGTGCTTCACAGGTTTCAGCTCAGATTGTTGGAAATAACAAGGTTTCTGTATGGATTCCTGGAACAGACTCAAGAGGATCTAAGTCTAACGTTGCTAGTTACTACATCAGAGTTGAGTAATAGGATTTGAAATTAAAAACTCCGAAGCAATCGCTTCGGAGTTTTTTTGTATCGGCATAAAAATAAACCACCTGCTATTCAGGTGTGTTCCCAAAAAGCTTTAGCTTTAAGAAAAAACCTCCAAGGGTATAATTAGTGCAGGTTCGCCAACCGCAAAAAATACATCAAGGAGGTATCCAAAATGGATATAAATAGTTTAGCATACACGACATGGGAGTGTAAGTATCATATAGTATATGCACCAAAATATCGTAGAAAAGTCATATACGGGTGAGAATTCCACCGAAGAATAGCGTATCAGAGGTGATGGGATATTTAAAAGGTAAAAGTTCTCTTATGATTTTCAAGAAGCATTCAAACCTAAAGTATAAATATGGTAATCGTCACTTTTGGTGCAGAGGATATTTTGTAGATACCGTAGGGAAAAATGCAAAGAAGATTGAAGAATATATTCGTAATCAGTTAAAAGAAGACTTGGAATACGACCAAATGACACTGAAAGAGTATATTGACCCGTTCACGGGTGAGCCGGGAGTAAAAGACTAAAGGGAAGGTGCTTTAGCGCTAGCCCGAGACCGCAGTGCGGAAGGCGGATCATTCAGAGCCTCTTTAGAGGCAAGCAGGGAATAGCTGCTTATAGCCGCAGAGCAAACCACCGGCTAAGCAGTGGTCATGATTGGACACCTTTACCACTTTACTGCTCAACGGTGATAAATATTCGAGTGTTTTCTTAGGTTCGCACTATTTAAAGAGTATTCTTGATATCAAAAGAACTGTCACTTAATATCGATTAATTTGTTGAGGTGGGTAATAGCATTTATGTTCTAAATTTCCATACTTGTATTCCGTTTATATCAATTATTAAGCTGCAGGATACATCACGTTGAAGCTTTTCTTCCAGATAACAACGTAATACTTCTGTCAGCTGATTTCCATAAACCGACATTGTTACCCAGTAAACCCTGTCATTGACTAATTCGCGAACGGGATTATTCAGTCCTGCACGAGAAATATTAGGGGCGTGAGCTATGAATCCTCCGGCAAAGACCATATTGTCAAAATATCCGGAATAATTACTGGGGGAAACAGTCATATAGTTTTTTATTCCCAACCCATCATTGTACAGTATCCAAGAGTCCAATACATAGATATTATCCTTGTCACGTGATAATTCATTAAGAACTGATGCTTCATCTCCCTGCCACCACTCATCATCGGGTTGAAAAAATATAATTAATAAAAGAAGAAATGATATTGTAATGCCGGCAATAGAGATTGTTTTATTGAATTGTAATGGGGTGGAGAAACTACTTAAAAAAATATATAACGTTAAAAGTTCGAATGCCATAAAAGGTCCAATGCAAACACGGTAAAGTGCACGTCCCGCACAGACTAGGAACCATTCTTCAATGATCATTCCTCCGAACAGGACAGCTATTGTCACGCATTTAGCCCATTGTTTATTTATTATTAGGAATAATATAGATACTAATATGAGAATATGCATCCAACTGTTTTTTGATAACATATTTCCGAAAACTCTAGATATTTCAGATAGGATCGAATTATTGATTCTAAGGGATTGGTCCTGATCTTGCGATTTTATCTTGACAATCTTTTCCAGATTTTCGTTGGTGTATGTTTCCGTATCCATGGAAATCAGATTGTTTAATATTACTATATCCAATTCGGTAATACCGGACTGTTTGTATTCATACGGGTGATTATCGTATATTGCCGGTTCGTAGTCTGTGATAGAGGTATTATATTTCAAAAAATGATTGTATTCGTCCCAATCATTTCCTTTTTGAAATAATAAATGACTTAGTAAAATTAATATTGTGCTAAATAGAAGAGCGATAAAGAATGGATATATTTTTCTTAATAAGTAACGTGGATTAGAAGTGTTATATGATACGGAATAATATATCATCATAACTATACAAAATGGAAGAATAAAAAGCGCGCAATTCCAACGAGTCAGAAAAGACAGAATGATTAAGAAAATGCCAAATGAGGAATATTTTGCTTTTTCGGAGTTAATACTTTCAAAAATAATAATAAATCCTGTGATAATATAAATAAAACTGTTAACAGTGAACTGCACTGAAAGAAAGAAATCATGTGATGTATATATACCTAATAGAATGGGGAGTAAAAGTTTTAATAACCCTTTGGTTTTATCGCTGAATATGTACACCAAACTCGCGCAAGAGATTACATTAAAAAAGTATTGGAAAAAGAGATACCAGTTCATTTGAGGTATCAGATAATAGAACAGTTTTAATATATATCCCAATATCGGATTGGGATATAGAAGATACTGGGAATCAGGACCAAAGGCTCCTGCAGCAATAAGCATATATCCAAGATCATCACAGGTCTCCCTTATAACTTTAGGACCACTAGTGATAAAAAGAATTGAAAGGGAGAGTGTTAGCACAAGGGATGTTTTTGAAGTAATAGTTTTATCTTTCACCGTTCACTCCTTAGTAGAATTGAAAAATAGTAATATTGATTTTTAAATAACTATTGTGGTGAAGATTTATTAGCTCTTATATAGTGACTAATAACGATAAGGATTATGAATAGAGCCAATGATGTTAAACTTATGACTGTTCCTTCTTTTAGGCCGCTCGGAATGTATTTTAGTTTGATCTCGTGAGATCCTTCTGAAAGTTTCGCTCCAAGGAAAGCACCTTCCAGAACAGATATTTTTTCTATTTCACTGCCATCAGCATAGATATGCCAATCATAATCATATGGAATGGTAGTGAAGAGGATTGGTTTGTCAGCGGGAACGTTGATCATCCCTGAAATTTCGTCTGAATTATGTCTCCTCCATGAAAAATTCATTGCATTGGCAGATAGATCATGACAAGCATTTTCGAGAGAACCGTCATTGTTATATCGATATAAATATATTTCGTCACATACAGCATCGCTTGCACCGGTCTTCATAAGCAATCCGATTGCTTCATAAGAATTTTCAATCGGAGGTTCTTTATCACAATAGGAGAATTCATTTTCATCTGCTTTGCGAGCTTTAACAATTGAGCCTGCGGACAATCCCGGGATCTCATAGAATCCGGTAAAATCAGACCATACCAGGGCTGAGGAACTCAGGGCACTTGCGCTTTCCGTGGAGAAACAAGCATATAATGGGTTATCATCATTTTGGGGGAAAAGCATGAAATAAACGCCGTCATCGGTTAACGGACTTAATCTGTAAAATGAATGCTTTCCACGTATCTTTTGAAGATCCATGTTATATTTGATCAGCAAGGCATCTTCCGGAGAAACTTTATCGAAAAAACAAATATCGTTATCGGTAAGGAGGGAATAAATTTTTTCCTGGTTCTCAAAAGGGTTATTAGTGGACGCGTATTCAAGAATAGCGTTGTCAGCCATAAATATGAGAGGCAGGAAAGCAGTCGTTTCTTCTATACTGTAAGTGGGTGAAATAGCTTCCGTAGTGGGCTGAGGAATCTTTACTTGATATTTGGTACCCATTAGAGCATAGGTTACGGGAGTATATCCTATTTCCTCGATCACTCGGTTGGGAGCATAGATACCAAGATTAAAGAGAAGACGTCTTAATGGATAATCATCTGAAGATGAAAATGTAGTTAGGGAGTTATATCCGAAAAGTGCAGGAGCGTTAAGACAGGTTTCGTTTGTTACGCCTATGCGATAGAACTCAGTATCTTTATTTGGAAGCTCTGCAATGGCCGAGGACTCGGAATCATACCAGCAATTATATTGAAACTCAGACATATTGCCGGCTCTGTGATCAATACATATATTTAAGTTGATTGTAAGTTCAATACATACAAGGATTATTACAGGCGGGGTTTTCCTTTTTATAAATAATAACAAATAAAGCAACAGAAAACCGGCATTGAGAAATAATTCCGGCGTTCCGCTTACGATATGACCAGGATTGACTCTTTGCAGTTGCAAAGGCGTCATTACAGAATAAAGAATGATAAGAAAGCAAGCGTATAATGTCATGGAATGCGTAGATTTGCTGAGTATATTATCGGAATCTGAATATAGTGAGGTTATTGTATAGGCAGATAAGATACACATTACGAAGATTGGGCAGAAAGTGAATCTGAAGGCATAGAAATTAGGATAGTCAAAGGCATGCATGAACTTATACAGGGGGAGTATAAGCATTGAAAGTAGATAAAAAACAAGAAGAATAAGCGTGAGTATACGTGTCTTTACAGGTACTTTTTTAAGAGAAAAGAAAAATGGAGCAAGGAAGAGTGTTGGGAGAGAACAGTAAATAAAGGGGGTGACATTATTTAGATCAGGCATCTCTCCTATAAACATACTTTTAATTATATCGGGAATATGTGAGTATAGACTTGTAAACGCAAAGTTATCTTCTGCTGCGTGCCCATATATAAACAGGCAGGCGGGAATGAGGAAAACGGCACTCAATCCGGCGGCAATAACTACGGACATACCGTATTTAAGTACGCTGACAATAAATGAGGAAACATCTTTACGGAGGGTGCTTTTTTTCAGTGAGTGTGAATTGATATAGCTAAGTACATATACTAATGCTTCAAAAACACCTGCCATAAAACTGATATAGAAATTTGTAAGAAAAATATATGTAAATGAGAAAGTCAGAATAACAAAACTTTTGCGGCTACGGATGTCCTTGGAATATTCAAGGGTATATAGTGTGATAACAGGCAGCATATAAAGACAATCGAGCCACATAATATCTATAAAAAGTGCACCTGTGAAGGTGCTGAGCGCATATCCGAGTGCAGATATGATTGAAATCGGTTTGTCTATATTAAGAGATTTTGCTAAAAAAAATTGGAAGGATGCAGCTGCGAGGGCGAGCTTTAAAGTGATGATGACAGTGGTCATCGTGGGAATGGAAACTCCTTCAATAAGATAAAGAAGATTGAAAGGGCTTAAGGTGTAGTATGCATATGTTAATGCAGTTCCTGAACCGATATAAATCGAGAAAGAATACCACAGATTTTCTTCACCCTTAAGTACACGCAGAAACATATGTATAAAACCGATATATTGGGCATACAGGTCTCCGTACAGAATTGTATCGTTGCCATAACCGATGATATTTGAAAGAGCTAATCCGCACACAAAGATGATTGCGGTAAGCACTGCAGAGTAAAGAGGAAATAGTTTAGCGTTATTGAGTAATTTTTTAAATGTCATTTTTTCATTCTCCGAAGATATTTTTTTGAATCAGGTCTTGTCAGTATCAAGAGTAGGAGTATAAATACGCTTACAAGAGAAATGACAGCTCCGACAAGAAAGCCGGGAGCAGTATATTCAAATGTGACAAGATGTTCTCCAGGAGGAATTATGAGTGCACAGAATGCTCCGTTTAATACTACGAGAACTTTTGAAGGCTGCCCGTCAATATATGCGTGCCAGCCTTCGCTGTAAGGGATAGTCGTAAAAAGGATCGGACGATCCTCTGTTGCAACGACTGTTCCGGTGATGCTGCTGTCCGAGAACTCCGTTATGTTCATAGAGCCTTTTGATAATTCGTTATAAAGAGCGCTAAGGGCGGCTTTGTCTAAGTATGCAAAATGGATACCGTTGAGAGCATAATCCAACATTCCATTTTGTTTAAATAACATAGTCCAGGTGCTGTAATCTTTTCCGTCTTCAGGTAAAACGCCTGGATAAGGCGTTTTATCATTTCCTCGCACCACACTTCCGCTTTCAACTGTTGTTGGAGTTGCTATTCCTGTGAATGAAGCGTTTAACTCAGGTGCCGGACTGTCATAAGAGTATGTCCCGGTGTCGAACCATGCAAGGGTTTCATGGTTTTCTTTGTCTTCAATATAGTAGCTTACCCAGGGGTTGATGATAATGTCTGAGAGATGTTTATATGCAGTGTGAGGAGAAAGCTCAAATATATCTTCGTCAAATGCATAGACATTTACTGAATTGCCGGATATTGTTTCAAAGAGTCTTACATCTTTTCCGCTAAGAGCGCATGCAAGGTGCTCCTGTGCTTCAAAAGGGGTAGAGCCGACGTTATTAAAATCGGATATTGAAGCAGAACTCATAAATGCAATCGGGAGAGATTCTGAGTTCACGTGGATCGTTCCATCGGATTTAATATGATATCTGATTCCGAATAGCATATCAGTGAACGATTGACCGCCGATATCATAAGTGCGATTCGGTTCATTGGCAATGCCCAGAACGGACAGTACGGATCTGAGTCTTGAATTATCCGTTATTCCGTAAGAGGTGAGCGTACGGGCGTCATACAATGATGCAGCGTTAAAGTTGTCGCTGTTATCAAGGCTTACTCTGGAGAATCTGCCGTCGGAAAGAGATAATGTTTTCAAGGACTCAGAGAAAGATGCATATGAGGATGCAATCATAGTGCCGAGAAATCTTTCGGTAGCAGATGCTTTTTTTCCTTCGGTGGCAGTGAGATTACAGTACCCGTTTACAGTTAGTTCAATGGAAAGCAATATAAAAGGAATGACGTTTCTAAGACGAGAATTATTTACTTTACCCATGTTTAGAATGTATGCAGCCCAAAGAAGTAAGAATAGGGTATTGATAAACCAATAATTATCGCTTGTTGCCAAGATTCCATTGATATCCTGAAAAAGAACCATAACAGCGTAAAAAAGAGAAAGAACTGTGATGGTTATCAATAACGGTTTTGGGGCGAGTTCGTGAATTTCTTTATGAGAGATTGCTGCACAGCAAAGGATTGAAAAAACAATACAGGGAGAGAATACAAAAGAATATGAATCCTGAAATCCTGGGAATTGCCATATTGAATAAAGCGAAGGGGCAAGGGATGAACATATAAAAATCGTGAAAATTATTATTGCTGTTATTTTTTTAAACTTTGAAATGGATTCTAAACGAAAAAAATAAATGAGGAAAATTAATGCAGGTATGCTGCAATAAATGGTTGGAATACCGTTATTAATACGACTAGCACTGTTCATAAATAAAGCTGTGAAGAGATCGGGGATTGAAGCGGAAAGCGTAGCGCCTGGTGAAGCAAAAAGACTGTCTGTTTTAAGAAGCTCGATTGCTGCGGGGACAAATACGATTCCGATTAAACCGATAGAAATGAGGAGTGTAGCAAAAAAACGAAACAGTTTTTTTATTATGTTTCTTATAATATCTTTTGTGCAGCACCCGTTATCATGCATATCATTGATTTGTATAAATATGTATATCAATAGCGAATACAGAGTGATGATATAGCCCATATAGAAGTTTGTTAAATAAAGATAAGAAAAGCATAATATCAAAAGTATGAAGGAGATGCGAGATTTTTTCCTGGTATCAAAATCGGATGACTTAAATGAAAATGACGGAAGTTTTGCATTTTTATCAATAAGGGAGATTAACAGTGGAAGAACATATAATGAATCTGCCCACATATAATTAAAATACATTGTTACAGACCACGATGAAAGTCCCCAACACATTGCAAACAGGACGGAAGAGAGTTTATTTGTTTTAAGTGTATTGGATGAAAAATAAGAGAAAGAGGCTGCGGCGCATCCTGCCTTGAGAATTGTTATGGTATGGGCAGCTGTTACTATTGAGATCCCTGGAATGAGATATATGAGATTAAATGGACTCATACAAAAGTAAAGATATGTCAAAGCGGTTTCAGAACCCAAAAACAGAGAATATGAATACCAAAAATTTTCCTCGCCGTGTACGACTCGTAAGAAGGACTGGATAAAGGGGATGCAGCGGTTAATATTATCCCCTGCATAAATACTTCCGCCGTTAGGCCCGAGCAGTCCGGAAATAATGAACAAAAATGAAAAGAGGAATGAGGAAACAAAAAATGATATCATACTTGTCGGTATGCTTTTTGGGGCAGATGAATTGTTGGGTGAAACAGGCATTGGATTATCCTCCGATTTTTTATCGATATTTTCAAGGAAAAGAATATCGAATATAAAGATTATACCTTATTTTACATGGTCAGTGTTAAGTGATATTTGTATCTTGATAAATAGGCTGTAAGTAAAATAAAATATAAGATCGGAAGAAATATACGGGAGAATTTTTAGATGACAGCAGTATTTATTTATTTGGCGATAGCTTTGATAGGTTCATTGGCCGGATTAGCCGTATCTGTTTATTCGGGATATCGAGTGGCACTTGGCCCGGAAGAAGATGAAAATGATTCGGGGGAAGTTAGAAAAACATATAAATGGAGATTAGATTCGGCGGAAACCTGTATTATTCCGTTGTCTGCATTTTTATGGGTGCTGCTTTTTTATGTGATTGTCGGAGACAGGCAAGGAGCAGGTGATTTCAGTAATGTGAAATTGATGATAAAATGGCTGACGTTCTCGCTTTCGTCAAGTGTGCTTGCCGGTGTAGCTTTTGTGGACTGGAAGATATTCGAGATACCGCCGCTTTTTGATATTCTAACGGCTGTATTTGGCGCAGCGCGGTTACTGTCAGACCTTGGAAAGTGGGAGGAATACTTGATTGGATCGGTGCTTGTTAGCGGTATTTTTCTTTTGATTGCGCTTGCAAGTAAGGGAAGAGCAATGGGCGGTGGTGATATTAAGCTGACTGCTGCTATGGGATTGCTGCTTGGCTGGAAGCAGATACTGCTTGTTATGACGCTGGGATCTTTACTTGGCGCTGTGATACACAGTGTATTGATGAAGGTTTCCCGGAAGGAACATATGTTAGCCTTTGGACCTTATTTGGCTGTTGCGGGGATAACCAGTATGCTGGTAGGGGATAAAATAGTGGAATGGTATACAGTATATATGATTAGCACTATATCGGTATAAGAGATTATTTTAATTTAGGGGATAGTAAATATTTTAGAACTATGGTATAAATAAGTTTGGAATATTTTTAAAAATCATGAAAGGGGAGCAACAAGGATGGCCAACAAGTTTTTGACAATCTATGTGGGTTCCGACATGATCCGTGTCGCCGAGATCCTGAAGAATGGTAAGAGTCAGATAGTACTTACCAATGCTGCCGAGATTAGCACACCGGCCGGCGCATATAATGACGGATACCTGCTTGATGTCACAGCTGTCGCAGAGGCAGTAAGAACTGCTATTTTCGGCAGAGGGTTCAACAGTAAGGATGTCGTCTTTACGATTGCCAGCAAGAAGATTGCCAGCAAAGAAGTAGAGCTACCGTACTTAAAGAACACAAGAAAGCTGCAGCAGGTGCTGCAGGCAAATTCGGGGGAATATTTCCCGATGAGTAATTCGGGAGATTATGTATTTGCGTATTCGATCCTTGAAGAATATGTAAACAGAGAGGATAATCAGCGCAACTTCCGCATCTCCGCCGTTGCTGCCCCGATGGATCTTGTCAGAAATTATTATGAACTGGCAAGTGAACTCAAGTTAAATGTTAAGCATATTGATTACTTCGGTAACTCTGTAATTCAGCTTCTTGCACTTCAGATGACACAGGGGCGTACAGATCTGGTACTTCAGATTGAAATGGATCAGACTTACGTCAATGTTATGAGGGGCAAGACTCTGGTATTACAGCGTAATGTTAATTACGGCAAGACGGCCGTTACCAACGCCCTTATGGATGTCAAGAAGATATCCGAGAAGGACGCCAAGACGTTACTGTCCAATGAAGCGCTTCTTGACCAGCATGTTACTGCGGATGAATATGCACAGGCGGTACAAGGCTTGGTAAATGGTATTGGGCGTGCTGTTGAATATCATAGGACAAAGAACCCGGGAGATGTGCTTCAGGGAATCAAGGTTTTCGGTGAAGGCTCAGCTATTGCCGGCATCGAGAAGATTCTTGAAAGAGAGCTGGGAGCAAGGGTTGAACATTTCGATACTCTTGCAGGCGTTTCAATCAAAGGACAGGCTGCGCTTACGGCAGAAGAAGTTCTCAGATATCTTCCAAATATCGGCTCTGTAATTGAACCCCTTGATCTTACCATTGGAGCTGGCAAGAAGGCAGTTGTAGAATCCTCTGATCTTAAAAAGTATATGATAGTGGCCTGCACAGTTGCCGCTGTCGGAATGCTTGGGTGGAGCGGTGTTACCTGGTATCAGCATAATACAGCTCTTAAGCATAAGGAGGATCTCGAGAGGCAGATTGCTGAGATTCAGGATATCGAACAGATTGCGCAGGAATATGAGACTGCTATGTATTTGTATGAGGCTGTTGATACATTCAAGTACAGTGTGAGAAATGATAATAACAGAATCCTTGACTTCATCGAATTCATGGAAGATGAGATGCCGAAAGATACAACAATTAATTCCATTTCGTCGATTGATGGTAAGATTACTTTTGAAGTGAAAAGCGGATGGCATCCTACGACCAAGAACGAGGTCGCTGATGTGATTGTTAATATGAACAATCTTGATTATCTGGATTCTCTTGAGATCCCGGATATTTCAGAAGAATATACGATAAGATTTATTCTTTCTGATGAAAATGGAAATCCGGTTATCAATGATAATGGTGAGTACGAGTACTTGAGAGTTGAAAGTGATGAGCCAGGGATCAAGGGAAAGTGCTTTGAAGTGTCTGACAACGCTAAGCTCGAAGAATTGAAAGATGATTTAGCAAATGGAGATGAAGGAGACCTTGAGGTTCCTGTTGATCTGTTCCTGTCATCTATACCTGCGGTTCTTGTACAGACGACATATACATTTACGGCACATATCGGATATAGTGATTCCGTTGAAGAAGCTGTCGCCAATGACTCGGCTGAGTGGGTTATCGAAGGCGTTTCTTCCGATGCGGCAGCTCCTGCCCCTGAGGGTGAAGGCACAGATGAACCGGCTCCTGAAACAACGGATGTTGAAGGAGGTGATCTGTAATGGGAAGATTATCTGATAGAGATGCTACTATAATCATGCTTCTGTTAGTAGTGGCAATAATTGCTTTTCCTTACTTATTTTACATTAAAGATACAAGAGTTGAGACTGAGCAGCTTAAGGCTGAAGCGGTTACCCTTCAGGCAAGACTCGACCAGCTTAAGATTATGGATGAGCATAGGGACGAATATATCAGACTTACCAAAGAGATCAACGATGAGGTAGATTTGATAGTTGCATCATTCCCTGCGGATATACGCCAGGAAAATTACACTCAGTTCTTGTTGAATACGGAGTATTCATTCGGAGGAAAGATAGATCCGAAGACGAGACTCACTTCTTGGGACAAGCCAAGGGATATGATGCTTGAGTTTGATAGCGTAAATTATGGAATTAATGATGAGATTCCTATTGCTACCGAGACTATTGAGACTCCCTACATAAGTGTGGTCAATAAGTCGATTGTAACATATAAGTGTTATTATCCTGTTATGAAGGATTTACTTGACTATTTTAGAAACCAGACAAAGTGTGGTATACCTCTTTGCTATTCTGAGTTTTCGGCTGAGTATGATGACAAAACCGGTGTGATTACCGGAGCGTTTGGAATAGATCAGTTTGCAATAAAGAATACTGAAGATGACGGAAGAGTACTTCCGGATGTGGATATCAATCCTGCTATGGATGGATTCAGGGGAAATCAGTATAATGGCGGTGATCTCCTCGGATATGGTATTGTAGATGGTGTATTCGGACCTATTGACTACACGGTAGAACTTGAAGATGATTTGCTTGACGAAATGAATGATGCTATGAATGGAATTGACGGAGGAACCGTTGAGGATACTCAGGCTGAGTAATTAAAATTTTCCGTCTCTCCATATTTGTGGAGAGACGGAATTTTAATTGTCATGAACAACATAAAAATAGATACAAAGAGCAGTGCTTTTTTATACTTGATAATGTTATAATTGATGATAGGAGTATTATATCTGCCAAAGATGTAGATTATAGGGCGGATTTTGATATATAGGCAAACATTTTGGGAGGAACACAAGTGCAGAATAATAAAGCGCGAATGATTAATGATAAAGGTTTGACTTTGATGGAGATAGTGGTTGCGGTCGCTCTTATGGCTGTCATTATCATTCCTGTTATGACGTCTTTTGTAACCTCTATGAGAGTTAATCAAAAGTCAAGAAAGCTTATGATTGCATCGGACTTGGGGCAGGCAATTATGGAAGGCTTTGCGGACAAGTCGTATAGTGATATCAAGAGCCAAATAGATGCTATTGGAACAGCCGATCTTGAACTTGCGCCTATAAGTGCCAATGGCGTTCCTGGGTTTTATAACAAGAAGGAAAACGGCGAGCACTTTACTGATCATAATATGAAAACCAATGTATTCAATGGTTGGGGTACTTTATTTGGCGATCATACCCAATATCCTAGTGTTTCTGATAACATGTTCAGACTTAACTCGACGAGTTCTTGTGAATGCGTAATGCTTATCAGTGAAAATTCTGCAGAGTATTCATGGGCACAGATGATGAATGTTGCTTTTTTAAATCATGCTGAACTTGCTTCGTTTACGAGGGCTTCATCTCTTAAGGATCCCGCCTGTCTCATCGGGGGCACAAGAGGTGATATTGGTTTTTTGATGTATTCCGATGTTCAAAGGGGGGGCTATCATTATGATGTGTGTATTCAGTTTGTTCCTATGATGAAAACTGAGAATGTTGATGCAACTCATAAACCTCTGTATTATACATATGAAGTTATGCTATATATATATGAGTTTGATTTGGGAGCCTCAGGCTATTATAGGTCTAATTTTCGACAAAAACCGATTTTAACCATGATGACAGGAATTAGAAACTGATCTTGGCAGGGAAAGGAAGAAAATATGAAAAAGATTAAAAACAGCAATAAAGGTGCTGCGATGGTATCGGTTTTGATTGCGGTAACGTTTATTGCGATACTAGCAACGTCACTTTGCTATATGGCTTATATGAATTATCTAACAAAGGTAATGAAATATCGCTCTACGGATGATTTCTTTACCGCTGAGTATGGTTTGGATGATCTTACATCTACGCTGCAGGAAACCGGTGATATGGTAAAGCGATCCAACCCGAATGCAACTGTGGATGATGCTATCAAACAGATCAGATTGGATTGTTGCGGTACGTCACTTTCGACACCGCTTTCAGATACTACATATGACAACGCGAGAGTTGCTTCACTTATTAAAGTCGCAGGTAAGGATGCTACGTTTACGGTTTCATCCAATGCAGCAGGTAATAATTTCATTATTCAAGGCAATAGCGTAAAGTTGAAAAATCTTGTGATTACAGCGACAGATCACGAGGGTTATGTCAGTACTATAACTACAGATGTAGAGATTCAGTGGCAGAACGATCCCGCAGGTAAGATAGATGTTAATGATTTCTCATTGATTAGCGATGCCCCTGTAGTTGTAGGTGAAGGCACCACAATTATTAACGGATATTCATATATGCAAGGATATGGTAGAACTATGGATGGTGATCACGAAGCAGATGCTCTTACAGTCAGACAGGGCGCAATTTGTCAGCTTTTTTCACCGCAGGCTATAATCAATGGCGATGTTACTGTTGAAAAGAATGCATTACTGTCGATAACCGGTAAGGTTCAGATCTGCGGAGATCTGAATATTAAAAGTGGCGCTACGGTGCTTTGTACGGGTGAATTGACTGTTTGTGGTAGTGTTAATAACAGCGGAAGATGTAAGCCTGAATCGATAGAATCCTTGGGAGGAACAGCTATTCCCTCTGCAATTCCCAAGGTTGATAAGAAAGTAAAGGATGATCCTGATGCAGAAGGTCTAGAAAAGCAGATATTTGCCGATAAGGTTTATATGTATGAGACCAGAACCAATAGTTGGGTATATTTTATACCGCGTGAGATAGGATCAAATTTCAATTTTGAAAAGACATTATCGATAACTACACCTTCCGGAAAATATAGTAATAAGAATATGAAGGTTAAATTCAGTGCAGGAACAACCGATTATAATGTAAATAACGATATTGAAGATACTCTTTTAATGATTCCGAATGCTACATTAAAGCTTAGAAAGTCTGTCATTAATTCAACTATTCTTTCCGAGCAGTCGTTTACTTTTGGCGATGGTTCGACAACGGTTGAACCGAGATATATGCAGAAGATTGATAAAGAATTATACAATGAGATGTTGGATTCATATATATGTATGGAATATAAGCCAGATGCTATGAAGATATATGATGCAGGATCGGATAGTCTTCTGAATTCATACGATTATTCCGGTAAAATTTCTTTTGCTGGAGATTACAGCAGATCTAATGGTGATGATGTGCTTAAAAATTCGGCAACGAACAAGAAGACCTATACACCTGCTGGATCTACTGAAGATGGCCCCAGAGTAATTTTTACTGATTCCGGGAATAAGAACTATATTAGGTTTAGGTATCTTCTTGCTGCAGATACAAGTCAAAAACTGACAAATGTATTTGGATCATTTGGAACAACTCCTGATCCGTCTGTATCGACTGTTACGGTTTCTAACTGGTATAAAGATTAAGGAGATTTTGTATGGCCAATATATATGATAATAAGACATCAGATAAAGGCTTTACGCTTATTGAGGTTATAGTTGTTATTGCCATAATGACTATTCTTGTTGGCATTGCCACATTGAGTTTCAGTATTGTTCATAATGCAAATGTGAAAAGAGCTGCTGACAATATTGAGTCCTTGTATAAGTCTGCCAGATCTACTGGCATGGCAAAAGGAATGGTTGCAGGAACCTTCCAGTTAGCTGTAGGAAGTGATGGTTTCTTATATGCGCGTGTTGCAGAGGCAACAGATGAACCTACGATACCGGGGGGAACGATCACTGGAACCACTACCGTTACACAGTGGGAAAGAATAACCAATGGGGCTATCAGTGTTGAGCAGACCTATGCTAAAGCGTCTACTACGGGTACTGCATTAGCTGCGGGTAATGCTTTTAATTATATGTTTACGCCTGCAGGAGTTGTGAAAGAGGGAACTACTGCACCGGGGACCGATATTGCATCAGGTCAGTGTGTATGTTATCTTTTTAAGCATGGAGACAGAGGCTCAAGATTTTATTTTTATCCTGAAACAGGAAAAAGTGGCGTAGAAATATTTAATATTACACCATAAGCGGAGTTTTTTCTGGTTATGATTATAGGAAGGAGATAGATGATGAGATCACTTAGACCAAAGGATAACAGAGGATTTACTCTGGTCGAATTGTTGGTAGCCATGGCTGTTCTTATGATAGTGTTGGTTGAGGTTTATTCGGTTATGAGCAGCAGCTCCACTATTTTTTCAAAGTCAAGTAGTGAGATTGCTCTTCAAGCTGAATCACAGCAGGTTAAGACACAGATAGAAGATCTTATGATCGATTGCAATGGCAGAATAGATTATGATGATGCAAATCATAAGATTTCCATCCTTAATAAGGGGGGGATCAATTGCTATGAAATTACATGGAAACCTGCTGATGCCGACAATGCGGGTACCATTTATGGTTATGGTCAGGTTTATATTCAAAAGTTTGGAACAGCAACTGGAGCTTCAAATGATACGTTGGTAATGGGAAGCGCGGTTGACTCCAGTCCTGTTTTAATGGCTGATTATGTTAGGTCTCTTTCTTTAGATAAGGCAGAGTATTCCAAGGATAGAGTTGTTCTTTATTGCGATATGCAGGGAACAGATTCTTCATATACCATGGATTCTTCATCGTCTGAAACACTTTACCTTAGAAATCAGATCGGGTCCGGCGGTGGAGGTTCAGCGCTTCCTCCTGCAGCTTCACCGGATTATAATATTAAGTTGTTAAGATATCAGACACTTTCTCTAAATAACAGATATCTTTATTCCTGGAATACAGATGAAGATGGTGATGGATTTAAAGAAACAAAGCATGCTAAGTATTACGATACTTTTGAGTTTGAAGATGGTGGCGATACATCTCTAAGCGGAAAGTGGTATAACCTTTCCGGTGCAAATCAGCTTACTACAACAGTTACTGCTTGCAATTCAGGCAATTGGGACAAAGAATTTGGTCCTTATGATATTATTGGTAAGATTTCCAGTGAGCCCACAGCACCTCAGGTCAGAATTAGGGTTTCAACTGACAAGGTAAGTTTTGCAACTGAGGATAAGTTTATTATGCCTCTTAATGCCAGAACAACTACAGACATGATTTATCTGAATGGTGTACTTGGAATCGATCTTTCTGCTGCAAAAGAAATAAATTATCAATATTACTTCAGTTGCCCTAATGCATCGAGCAAAATTGGTGGTGCTAATAAGGTTGAGATTTCAAGCTGTAAAGGAACGGTATTAAAATCAGATACGGCAGATATTAAGGGGGGGGCAACGCCCGATGCAAAGATTTTTGTTACGCCTGAGCTGAAACCTACGGTAACCCAAGAATATAATCTTGCCCCGTCAGGTGCAAAGTTGCAGACGTACGATCCTCAGCTCGAAGGTCATAAGTTTTTTGTTGATCCTGTAGCCAATGGGTTTGGAGTATATGGCGCAAGAATAAATGAGACAGATGTTGGAAATTTGGTTAAGTCTATTCAGAATGGAAATTTCTTCTATGCATCAATTGAATTTAATTATGAAAGTCCTACAAATTCCAAGACTATTATCTGTTATCCTGTACCTGTAGCGCAGGGAGGTGCTTCTGGTGATTATGGAGCAATATGGAACGAGATTTATCCTGGCCCTTGATAATTGTGATAGTTTTATTCCGACTGGACAGGTCAATTTATAATCTGTCTTCGTGGAGGCTTAATTATGAGATTTAGAAAAAGAAATAATAAAGGTTTCTCACTTGTTGAATTGCTTATTGTAATTGCAATAATTGCAGTACTTGTATCTGTGGTAGGTGCTGTTCTTTTCAGATATATAAAAAAGTCGAAGATAAGTCATGACATCTCAAACGCAGATACGATAGCTAATGCGGCTGTTACGGCGTTGAAAGAGCAGGATATCAACAATGAGGTTAGATTAAAGGGCGGCGTGATTGCCACTGCATTACCTGATGGCACTTTTATTTCAACAACTGATGCCCCTTTATTTCTTTCAGCATTGAACCAGTATTGTGGATCGGCACCTAAGATGAAGTATCATGATAACAATGCAGAAGGCTGGATGGTGGAAGTTGATTCTGAAGGGATAGGCGTTATTGTTTCGGTTACTGATATTGGGGCCACAAAATTGTTTGAGATTTCACCTACACCGCAAGGCGATTATGTAGGATATTAAAACTTATTAAATTTGTTCGGTAGTTAGAGGTGCTGCCCTAGCGGGCAGCCCTTTTTTTGAGGCAAGATATAGTATATGAACATAACCATCGTAGGCGGAGGCAATATCGGAACGCAGTTTGCTGTACATTGCGCCGAGAAGGGACACTCCGTTACAGTATTTACATCGAATCCTGATAGATTTCGTAATGAACTTGAGATTCATGCTTCAGATGGAAGTGTGATCCATAAGGGGACAATCAAAGCCGCAGTAAATGATCCTGAGACCGCTTTTTCCGATGCGGATTTTATTTTTGTGACTATGCCTGCCTTTTGTATGCAGGATAATGCGGTGCGTATTTATCCTTATGTTCGCAGGGGGACTATCATATGTCTGACACCCGGCAGCGGAGGAGGAGAATTTTTCTTCAAGCCCTGTGTAGATAAGGGCTGTATCCTCATGGGCTTGCAAAGAGTCCCTTCCGTATCCAGGATAGTGGAATACGGGCATATCGTATGCTCAGAGGGCTACAGAGATACTTTATACATAAGTAGTATTGTCTCAGGTAATAATGATTACAAGCGGAGCTCCATGCCTAATTTCTCAAATGCCGAAGTTAACGCTGTAACTGTAGACGAAGATAACATGTCTTATACAGACACTGGCAGGAATGCAATTACCAATGAGCGTGAAATAAATGATAGTGAGGCAGTAAGAAGATCTGTTACAGATAACCACTGTGCAGCTATCATCGAAAGCATCTTCGACATCCCCTGCAAGACACTGCCTGTCTACCTTAATATAACCCTTACGCCGTCAAATCAGATATTGCATACTGCAAGGCTCAGATCCATGCTGTCAGACTATAATGAGGGCAGGGTATATGATAAACTCCCTTTATTCTACGGTGACTGGGATGAGGCTTCTTCAGAGCTCTTGCTTAAGTGTGACGGGGAAGTGCAGCTAATCTGCAAACGCATTACAGAATTTGACCTTACAGGCGTCAGATCTCTAAAGGACCATTATGAAGCCGCAGATGTCATAAGCTTAACCGATAAGCTGAAAAGCATTAAGAGTCTGAAAAATCTGGAAACCCCCGTTAAACAGGTGGAGGGTGGCGTCATCCCGGATTTCTCATCCAGATATTTTGAGGCGGATTTCCCCTACGGCCTGGCTGTTGTCAATGAGATCGCGGATCTCGCAGGGGCAGAGGTGCCGAATATAAAAGCGACTCTTGAATGGTATGAGGATCTGACCCATAGAGTTAAGGATGTGAAAATGACCTCCTACCATGAATTCAGCCTCGCAAAATGCGGGATCCGGTCATATAAAGATCTGATAGATTTTTACAGATAGATTTTTTTGTGGTAATATAGCAGGCGTTGCGTAAAATTTGGATCAATTAAACGAAAAGAAGAAAACGAAATGCTGCTGTATATCGATCCCGGAACCGGGAGTATGTTATTTACCATATTGTTAGGAGTACTGAGCGCCGGAGTGTACTTTATCCGCGGTCTGGTGCTTAAGATCAAATATTCCATAGGAAGCGGAAAGCGGACAAAGGATGATGATGAAAACATTCCCGAGTTCGTGATCTTTTCCGATCACAAAAGATACTGGAATATCTTCGAACCCATCTGCAGGGAAATGGAGAAGCGTGGAAAAGAGATAGTATATCTTACTGCGTCATCCGATGATCCTGCTCTTAAATGTGATCTCAAAAATGTAAAAGCAAGATTCTTAGGTGAGGGCAACAAGACATATGCTGCTCTGAATTTCTTAAAGGCAAAGATCGTTCTCTCGACCACGCCTTCTCTTGATGTATTCCAATGGAAGCGCTCCAGAGATGTGAGATACTATGTTCACATTCCTCATTCGGCGGGAAATTTAAGCCTCTACAGGATGTACGGTCTGGACTACTATGATGCCGTTCTCACCAACGGTGCCTACCAGGAGGAACAGGTCCGCGGACTTGAAAAGGTCCGCAGGATGCCTGCAAAAGAATTGGTAAGGATCGGCGTCCCTTATCTCGATGAGATGCTGAAAAGACTGGAAGCTTCATCTGAGCGTGAGGATGGCGCATCTACAGATAGAATCAATGCCGTTACAACTGATGGAACAAATATCGTGACAACTTCCGGAGCACCCGGGACCGGGAAAAAATATACCATCCTCCTTGCACCCTCCTGGGGAAAGAGCGGCATGCTCTCACGTTTTGGTTCAGACATATTAAAGGCTCTGAAAGACACGGGTTATCATATAATCGTCCGTCCGCACCCACAGTCATTTACGGCAGAGAAGAAGATGCTCGATGACCTTATGGCAGAGTTCCCGGGCAGTGAAGATTTTGAATGGAACAGAGACAATGATAATTTCGAAGTATTGAAAAAAAGCGATCTCATGATCTCTGATTTCTCAGGTGTCATATTTGACTTCGCACTTGTATTCGGAAAGCCCGTAATGTGCACCAAAACCGATTTCGACCTGAATCCATATGATGCATCATGGCTTGATGAAGAGCCCTGGACCTTCGGCGCATTCCCGAAGCTGGGCCATATCCTTACGGAAGAAGGCATCCCTGACATAAAGCACCTTATCAATGAGTCTATCGAAAGTGACGCATATAAGAAGAGCAGGGAAGAAGTAAGAGATGCAATGTGGCAGCACAGAGGCCGTGGCGCAGCAGATGTAGCGGATTATCTGATCAGCAAATCTGCGGAACTTGATCGTGGAGACGTTACTGATACCATAGACAGCTCTGATGCTGCAGCTGAAAGCTGACGCCGCTAAGCGCGATAATTATATGATATCAAAATAGAAACAAAAAATTAAAAAAACCAATAAATTAAAGAAGAGATAATAACAGTGAGTATCGGATCATTTTTTTACACATTGATAGTTCGCCCTTTGGGTCTTTTGTTTGAAGCAATACTTGTGGCAGGTTTGCAGATAACGGGTAAGCCCTGGCAGGCCATTATTTTCCTGAGCCTGATGGTCAATATCCTGGCGCTTCCGCTTTACCGCCGTGCGGATCGCATGCAGCAAAAGGAGAGGGATGCGGCAAATGAGATAAAGGACAGGAAGAAGCAGATAGAGAAGACCTTTAAGGGTGATGAGCGTTATATGATCCTCAGAACTCTTTATCGTCAGAATGATTATAAGCCCTGGTATGTTCTGCGCGGTTCACTTCCGCTTCTTATCCAGGTGCCAATCTTCATGGCAGCATACAGACTGCTCTCGAACCTTGCGCTCCTTGACGGCGCAGCTCTGGGGCCTATAGCAGATATGGGACATCCTGACGGACTCATTAAGATAGGTGCATTGTCGATCAATTTCCTTCCTGTCTTGATGACGCTTATCAATTTCATATCTTCTGCTATATATACAAAGGGATTTGACTTTAAGCAGAAGATGCAGCTCTACGGTATTGCGCTCATCTTCCTTTTACTGCTTTACAGATCACCTGCGGGCCTTGTATTTTACTGGACTTTGAACAACCTGTTCTCTCTTTGCAAGAATATTGTCATGTACGGGATCATGGGGAAACATGGCGCTAAGAAAAGTTCAGCAGCTACCGATAATGCAGAGCCTGCTTCAAAACATATAATAATAAATGAAAAGTCAAGGCTTGCCGCAAAAGAAACCGAGCGCAGGGGAGCAATACTTTTCCTTGGTGAAGCTGCGCTTCTGACTGTCCTTATCGGTCTTTTCATCCCTTCCGGAGTACTTACGGCATCACCTCTTGAATTCGTGGATCTTGCAAATACACTAAGTCCCAATCACTACCTGCTCCCCACCGTTGTACTGGCTGCGGGAAGCTTCTTATTCTGGCTGCAGGTATTCTACCTTCTTGCTCCTTCAAAGGAGAGGAGAGTATGGGAATTCATTTCTCTCGTTCTCATCGTTATCTTCATGATCAATTTCATGAAGTTCGGAACAGGCAAGGGAACACTTTCATCCATGCTTGATTTTGATGACGGATTGGTGATCAAGAAGGCGAGCATCAGAGAAAACCGGATATGGATCGCAGCATGTGCCTGCGGCATGCCCATGGGCTTATTACTTATCAGGTTCATGGGACGGCGTATACGTAACTGTAATAAAATATTCAAGGCATCACCTGCTATTGTCACGACCAATAACACGGCTTTGGCCATAGGCTCAGGCAACGGCAATGGAACTGCCACAGGTCACCGCCTTACCCTTACAGCCATCGCGACCTACCTTGTCTGGACTGCAGCGGCAGCGCTCCTTATCATGACGGTTAAGAATATGAGAAATGTTTCTGCCGAATATGGCAATTTCTTAACAACAGTTGCAGGTGAGAACGGGGATACCGTAAGCGAAGGGGACGACAGATCCTACAATTTCATTCAGTTATCCGAGAATGGTAAGAATGTCATAGTGCTTATGATGGACCGTGCCATCAACGGTTATATACCTTATATCATGGCAGAGAAGCCTGAACTTGTTGAGCAGTTTGACGGTTTTACATATTATCCGAATACTATTTCCTTCGGAGGTCATACCAATTTCGGAGCACCGGCTCTTTTCGGCGGATATGATTATACCGTTGAAGCCATGAACGCAAGAGATGATATGAAGCTTGTAGATAAGCATAATGAAGCTCTTCGCGTGATGCCGGAGATCTTCGGAGATAATGATTATCAGGTAACTGTGATCGACCCGCCTTATACAAACTACAGTTGGATGACGGATTTCTCCATTTATTCGGATCATCCTGAATACAGGCTTTTTTCTGCTTCGGGAAGATTCAATTCGGATCCCGCGCTCTTTGATGAGACCGAGACCATCAGATACAGGAATTTCTTCTGCTACAGCATCATGAAATGCATGCCCCTTAAATGGCAGAACTGGTTTTATTCCGATGCGGCATATCTTGAAGCCAATGTGATATTCCCGTCGGAGAATGCCGATGAGGTTTCGCATATCAGTCAGACCATTACGGACGGCCATACGGGACACGGTTTTTCACGTAAGTTCATGGATGAGTATACGACACTTCAGAATCTGGGAAGGATGACCACTGTAACGAGAGATGTAGAATATACCTTTACCATGATGGATAATAATACGACTCATGAAGTTGCCGTACTTAAGGAGCCTGAATATATACCTGCCGAATTCGTGGACAATACGGAATACGATGAGGCTCACATGGACAGGTTCGTATTAAACGGAAGACGCATGGGAATGTGGGATAAATACCAGATCCTTCATTATGAGGTAAATGTTGCAGCCATGATCGAACTCGGAAAATGGTTTGATGAGCTGAGAGCAAGAGGCGTATGGGACAACACCAGGATAATAATCGTTGCCGATCATGCACATCCCCTGGCACATTTTAGTGATATGTTTTTTGATGATCCTAACGATGATGATACCAAGACGGATCTGGACTGCATGTTTGTAAATCCTCTGTTAATGGTCAAGGACTTTAATGCGGAGGGATTTACTACCGATAACAGCTTCATGACCAATGCGGATGTGCCGGCACTTGCCACTGAAGGACTCATCGCCGATCCGGTGAATCCCTTTACCGGCAATCCTATCGATATGACGCCGAAGACGCTCGGTCCCCAGAAGATAATGCTTTCAAATGACTGGAGCGTAAATGTCAATAACGGCAACAGATTCCTGCCGGGCAAATGGTTTTCGGTCCATGATGATATCTTCGATATG
>Ga0256407_10001064_pt1 | contig 61007 bp, 61 predicted proteins | sample RumenRJG_04DNA_FD_193489 | JGI IMG/M metagenome (GOLD analysis project Ga0256407, IMG submission 193489) | Bovine rumen microbial communities from Lethbridge, Alberta, Canada - RJG_04 | ecosystem: Host-associated > Mammals > Digestive system > Stomach > Rumen | place: Canada: Alberta... | reverse complement strand
ATTCCCTGAATCGCCTTCGTGTTGTTACTTTCAGCAAAAAAGCTGTTGAGTTCCGAGATTATATGCCTATCTTTGTTCATGCTAAGGGGTGCTATATTTGTTTGTTTGGCGACACTAATATAGTGATTATCAATGAGATATGCAACATTTCTCAAAGAAATCAACCTTAGCATTTTTTCGTTTTTAGCTACTTGCGAAACTTAAAAAAACCGAAGGGTTCAGTTTTATCCTGAGATAGGCTCATCGGATTTGTTAGTTGAAGAGTTAGGAGTAGATTGTCCTGATATAGGTTTACGATGATGTTGTGGAGATACAACGTTTTCGTGACTATTTTATTGCGGTACCAGCGTGGATAACTCGGGCTCCAGGCTGGCTTGCCCATAATATAAAGCCTGGCGCTGTTCGCCGCGAGGAGCGGCGGCTAGAACACGGCTGGCAGCGGGTGGGCAAGCAGCCTGCCCGTTGGGCGGATCTGCGGACTGGCGGAACTATCAGGCCGAGCAGCGTTCCGGAGCTGTCTGTTGAAGCTGTCTGACGGAGTTGACTGCCAAATGGCCTGGCGGAGCAGTCCGTTGAAGCTGTCTGACGGAACTGCGTGCCGGATCTGCGGACTGGCGGAACTATCAGGCCGAGCTGCGTGCCGGGGTGTCTGGCGGAGCAGTCTGCAAAGTTGTATGCCGGAGCTCGAAACCAGGAGCGGCGGCTGGGAACACGGCCGGCCCGGGGGGGGACAGTGGCCGGCCGGGGTGGACAGTGGCCGGCCGGGGTGCGCTTGGGCCGGCCTGGATGGGATTGGAGGGATATGTCAATACTGGTCCCAGGACTTTATCTGCAGGTCCTCAAGGGACATGGAGCAGAAGGCCCTTATGAAAGCAGTCGCAAGGCGGGTGTTGGTGAAGAGCGGAACATTGTAGTCTATCGCCGCCCTTCTGATCTTGTAGCCGTTCCGCAGCTCAAGTTCGCTGAAATCCTTCGGAACATTGATGACCATGTCCACCTCTTTGTTGCGGATCATCTCGACAGCCGGCTTGAACCGGCCGCGGAAGTTGGGCTTGTCGCATTCGCTTGGCCACAGGACCTTGGTCGAGGGGATACTGTTCTCGACCAGGTACTTGTAGGTGCCGCCGGTGGCGAACAGTTCGTAGCCTTTGTCGACAAGCATCCTGCAGGCTCCCAGCATGTCAGCCTTCTGGCGCGGATCGCCGGTCGAGAGGAGGATCCTCTTTGCCGGGATCTTCTGGCCGACGGAGAGGACGGACTTTATCAAGGCTTCGTTAAGGTCGTCGCCCAGACACCCGACTTCCCCGGTCGAGCTCATGTCGACACCCAGCATGGGATCGGCTTCTTCAAGCCTTGCAAAACTGAACTGCGAGGACTTGACTCCGACATAGTCCAGGTCGAAGGCACTCTTCTGGGGTGCGGCGGGATGAAGTCCCAGCATAACCTTGGTGGCAAGCTCGATGAAATCTATCTTCAGGACTTTGGAGACGAATGGGAAGCTCCTTGAAGCCCGGAGGTTGCATTCGATGACCTTGATTGCGTTCTCCTTGGCGAGGAACTGGATGTTGAACGGGCCGCTGATGTCGAGGGCGCCGGCAATAGCGCGTGCGATCTTCTTAATGCGGCGGACGGTCTCGACGTAAAGCTTCTGCGGAGGGAACTGGATGGTGGCGTCGCCGGAGTGGACTCCTGCATATTCAATGTGTTCGGAGATCGCGTAGGCGATGATCTCGCCTCCGTCGGCTACCGCGTCGAATTCGATTTCCTTCGCTCTCTGGTAGAACTTGCTGACCACAACCGGGTGCTCCTTGGACACTTCGGCCGCAAGGCTGAGGAAATGATGGAGTTTCTGCTCGTCATGGCAGACGTTCATGGCTGCGCCGGACAGTACGTACGAGGGCCTGACCAGAACCGGGAAGCCGGCCTTCTTTATGAAGTCCTCGATGTCTTCCATCGTGGTCAGCTCGCTCCATTCGGGCTGGTCTACGCCCAGGGCGTCCACTATGGTCGAGAACTTGTGGCGGTCCTCCGCCTTGTCGATGTTCTCGGCGGAAGTACCGAGGATGGGAACTCCATGGCGGTGGAGCCTGAGCGCGAGGTTGTTGGGAATCTGTCCGCCTACGGAGACCACTACTCCGTGCGGGCTCTCTATTTCGATTATGTCCATGACCCTCTCGAAGGTCAGTTCGTCGAAATAGAGACGGTCGCACTCGTCGTAGTCCGTCGACACCGTTTCGGGATTGTAGTTTATGAGGACGCCCCGGTAGCCCTGCCCCTGGATTGTCTTCAGGCAGGTGACCGAGCACCAGTCGAATTCAACCGACGACCCTATCCTGTAGGCTCCTGAGCCGAGGACGATCACGGACTTGCGGTCCTGCTCCGGTTCGATGTCGCTCTTGGAGCCGTTGTAGGTGAGATAGAGGTAATTGGTCTTAGCCGGGAACTCGGCGGCAAGGGTGTCTATCTGCTTTACGACCGGAACTATCCCCAGAGCCTTGCGGCGCCGGCGGACGATGTCGGAGGCGGCTGAAGTGTCTTCCTCGTCCTTGTAGACGGCCCTTTGTATCTGGAAATCAGAGAATCCTTCCTGCTTGGCCTGTCGCAGGAGGTCTTCCGGAACGTCCTCCACGCTGTCGTAGCCTTGCAGCCTGCCATAGGTCAGGACGATGTTCTCGAGTTTGTTAAGGAACCATTTGTCTATCTTGGTCAGGGAATGTATCCTGTCGACGCTGAAGCCGGCCTGCATGGCCTTGGAGATGACGAATATCCGCTTGTCGGTAGGCTCGCGCAGGGCGGTCTCGATGTCGGCGACCGAGAGTTCCTTGTTGCCGACGAAGCCATGGGCTCCCTGTCCGATCATACGGAGTCCTTTCTGCACCGCTTCTTCGAAGCTGCGCCCGATGGCCATGACTTCGCCCACCGACTTCATCGATGAGCCTATCTTGCGCGAGACACCGTGGAACTTGCTGAGGTCCCACCTTGGAATCTTGCAGACTATGTAGTCGAGTGCCGGTTCAAAGAATGCGGGAGTGGTCTTGGTAACGGAGTTCTTGAGGTCGAAGAGGCCGTAGCCCAGACCGAGTTTCGCCGCCACGAAAGCGAGGGGATAGCCAGTCGCCTTCGATGCAAGGGCGGAGGACCGGCTCAGGCGGGCGTTGACCTCGATGACGCGGTAGTCCATTGCATCCGGGTCGTATGCAAACTGCACGTTGCACTCCCCTACGATGCCGATGTGCCTGACGATCCTGATGGAAAGCTCCCGGAGGAAGTAGTAGTCGTTGTTCGACAGGGTCTGCGAGGGAGCGACGACTATGCTCTCGCCGGTGTGGATGCCCAGCGGGTCGAAATTCTCCATGTTGCAGACCGTGATGCAGTTGTCATAGCGGTCGCGGACTACCTCATATTCAATTTCCTTCCACCCTTTCAGGGACTTCTCCACAAGGACCTGCGGAGAGAAGGAAAACGCCTTGTTGCAGATGTCTTCCAGTTCTTCGTCGCTGTCGCAGAAACCGGATCCGAGCCCGCCCAGGGCATATGCAGCCCTGACGATCAGCGGGAAGCCGAGTTCATGGGCGGCCTTTTTCGCCTCCTCGAGGCTTGAAGCGGGATGTGACTTGATCGTCTTCACTCCGATCTCGTCGAGTTTCCTGACGAACAGGTCCCGGTCCTCCGTGTCCATGATGGCCCTGATGGGGGTTCCCAGGACTTTGACGTTGTGGCGCTCCAGGACACCTGCTTCATAAAGCTCCACTCCGCAGTTCAGGGCGGTCTGGCCTCCGAAGGAGAGGAGGATTCCCTGCGGCATCTCCTTCTCGATCACCTTCTCGACGAAGAACCTGGTGACGGGAAGGAAGTATATCCTGTCCGCCACGCCTTCCGAAGTCTGGACGGTGGCGATGTTCGGATTGATGAGGATGGTTTCTATCCCCTCCTCCCTCAGGGCCTTGAGGGCCTGGGAACCGGAGTAGTCGAATTCTCCGGCCTGACCTATCTTGAGGGCGCCGGATCCGAGGACGAGTACTTTCTTTATGTCTGTGTTCTTCATTTCCTAAAGCTTGCTGATGAATTCGTCGAAAAGGAAGTTGGTGTCGGTAGGGCCGCTTGAAGCCTCGGGGTGGAACTGGACCGAGCAGAATGGCTTTGACTTGTGCCTGATGCCCTCGTTCGTCCCGTCGTTCATGTTCACGAACCAGGGTTCCCAGTCACCGGAAAGGGTCTTGTCGTCCACTGCGAAGCCATGGTTCTGGGATGTGATGAAGCACCTGTTCGTGCCCACCATCCGGACAGGCTGGTTGTGGCTTCGGTGGCCATATTTCAATTTATAGGTGTTTGCCCCGGCAGCCCTTGCCAGAAGCTGGTTTCCCATGCATATTCCGAAGATGGGCTTGTCCCCGCGCATGGCCTTCCGGAGGTTGGCGACTGTGACGTTGCAGAACTGCGGGTTGCCCGGGCCGTTCGAAATGAACAGCCCGTCATAGTCCAGCGTGTTGAAATCATAGTCCCATGGAACCCGGACGACCCTGACGTTCCTTTCCATGAAGCACCTCAGGATGTTGTGCTTGACACCGCAGTCGACCATGACGACAGTCTTGGGGCCGCTCCCGTATTCGATGACATCCTTGCAGCTGACGATCGCAATCTGGTTCGCAAGGTTCGGGTCATCCACTGGAAAGTCCCTGTCGGACCCGTCAGGGACTATCATCCCGAGCATGGATCCGTGGTCGCGCAGCGTCTGAGTGACTGCGCGGGTGTCGATGCCGAATATTCCCGGTACCTTCTGCTCCCTGAGCCATTCGTCAAGGCTCTTGACGGCATCCCAGTGGCTGTAGTTGAAGGAGCAGTCGCTTATAACCAGTCCCCTCACCCAAATCCTTTCGGACTCGAAATTCTTGGATATTCCGAACTCGTCCACTCCTTCAGATGGAACGCCGTAATTACCTATCAAAGGGTAACTTACACATAGGATTTGACCTGAATATGAAGGGTCCGTCAGGGATTCGGGATAGCCGACCATGGCGGTGGAGAAGACGACTTCCCCATCGGCGGGGCCATCGTATCCGAAGGAGAATCCCCGGAAACATGCTCCGTTCTCGAGCTTCAATGTTGCACCAAGTCTATCTTTCATATCGTGTCTGACTGTCTTTCCTGCATACAAAAAAAACGACCATTTCAGGAAACAGTGAAATGGCCGGCGGAACAATTATGAAGAACGAACCCTTTTGCACCTTGAGGCACATTGCACGCAATCGGTATGACGATTCTTCGAAGCATCGGGCGTTCAACTATCTTGGCAAATTTAAGCAATTATAACGAATATTCCTCCTCCACTCGAAATATTCTTCGAGGAGGAGAAGCTGCGGCTTGTGCGGAGTCTCTATGAGGCCGGTGCCATCCTTGAAGAGCATTACGCTCCCGGTGCCATCCCGGTACTCCGGCCAGCGGTCCAGCCCCTCTCCGTTGGGGTCGCCGTGCTTGATGAAGTTCACCCAGTAGGCGTGCATCGCCTTGCTGACCGCCTCGTCCCCTTCCGTGAAGGGCATCCATGGGGTTGCGAACACGTACTGCATCTCCGTGGCATGGTTCGCCCCGCGCGGCCTTGGGGCGCCGGGACCGCCGAAGAGCGGCCTCTCCGGGTCGAACTGGTCGAAATAGTACATGAAGAACTTACCCTTGCCGGTCTTCCCCTGGAGGGTGGCCCAGGCCCATGTCGGCCAGGCGAACGCAGTTTCCCTGAATATGTCTGAGAGGGCGCCGAACGTGCTTTCATCGTCCGTTGCCGGATAGAGTTCGAGCATCCTTTCCGCAAACGGCCCGTACGAGGCCCTGACACCGGCTTCATATTCAGCGAGCGGTATGGCCTGGCAGAACATGGCGCCTTCGTCCGAATTGGTCCCTGCCAGGACGTTCACGTCGTTGTAGGCTCCACTGAGATACAGTTTGTACTGGTCGTCGGGCAGGACGTAACCATCCACCGCAGGCCAGAAACCTCCTACGCCCGTGGACAGGTCGTCGCCGACCCAGGCTTCCCATGACATGGCCCTGAGTCCTTCCAGGGATGATGCCCCGATCCTTTCCATGAACTCGAGGCCGAATCTTTCCGACCCGCGGACGTCCCGGATGCTGTTGTTGTCATTCCGCACGCTGTCGACAGGACAGAACGAGCCGCCGCTTTCTGAGATAGCACCGCGGAAGAGCCCCTTCGCGAGAGGAGAAGCGCAGAGCATGCTGACCGCAATCGCCCCGGCGGATTCACCCATTATCGTGACCTTTTCCGGATCGCCTCCGAAAGCTTCGATATTGTCCCTCACCCATTTGAGACCCTCTATCATGTCAAGCAGCCCGTAGTTTCCGGACACATGCCTTTCATTTTCGGCGCTCAGGCTCGGCAGGGACAGGAATCCCAATGCGCCCGTCCGGTAGCTGAGGCTGACGAACACGATCCCGTCCTGCGCGAAACGGGTGCCATCGTTGGAGTTCGCGTCTCCCGTGATGAAGCCGCCTCCGTGTATCCAGACCAGGACCGGCAACCTGTCGTCCACTGACCTGGCCGGAGTGAGGATATTCACGTACAGGCAGTCTTCCGACACATAAGGAGCCGGGCGTCCGGGCCTTCTCCTAGTCAGCTGGGGAGGCATGGGTCCCGGCTTCGTGGCATCGAAGACTCCTTCCCATGGAGCTTTGGGGACGGGTGCTTTCCACCTGAGACTTCCGGAGGGCTCTTCGGCAAAAGGAACGGCGAGGAAGACGCCGATCCCGTTCTTTTCTGCACCTTGGACCGCACCCTGGGCGACCTGGGCGCGGGTCAGCGGCTGTGCTGAGGCATGATTGGGGGAAGATATCATCATTGCAGCTGTCATCAATAAGGCAAGTAACAACCTGGGACCGGATGCCCGGCGGGCCTTGAAAGCGAGCGACTGGGGGCGGCTGGCAGAGTCCCCGGCAGCAGATGCCGTTGCCGGCATTTTGCGGGCTCCGGCACATCTCCCCACTCCCCCGTGGTTGCCGCGGCGGAGCGTCCGCAGGCGGCTGAATGCATCGCAAATCATGTTCTCAAGGTTCCGTGTATCTTTGCAAATGTACGTCATAAATCGTAATTTCGCACAAGAAAAGAAAGGAATATGGACTGTTCGACGTTTGAGGATACCATAGTGGCGCCGGCCACCGTGCCGGGTACCGGAGCCGTCACGATGATCAGGGTCAGCGGCAGGGATGCGCTGGGGATCGTCGGCAAAGTGGTTTCATGCCCGGGCGGGCAGGTGGAATCCGCGCCGGCGAATACCATCCGGTACGGCCTCGTCCGTTCAGAGGACGGCCGGGTTCTGGATGAAGTGATGGTAAGCGTGTTCCGGGCACCTCGTTCGTACACCGGAGAAGACTCTGCGGAAATCACCTGCCATGCCTCTTCCTACGTCGCGTCCGAGCTCATGAGGCTTCTTTGCAAAGCTGGCGCAAGGATGGCGTCACCTGGCGAATTTACACGGAGAGCCTTCGTTAATGGTAAGATGGATCTCGCTCAGGCAGAAGCGGTAGCAGACGTTATCTCATCTTCTGGTGCAGCTTCCCTCAGGGTCGCGATGAACCAACTTCGGGGCGGCTATTCCTCGGAACTCAAGGCCTTGAGGTCAAAACTCATGGAGATGGCTTCACTGCTGGAACTCGAACTGGACTTCTCTGAAGAAGATGTCCAGTTCGCCGATAGGGAGAAACTCACCGGTCTGCTGGATGAGAGCCGGTCCCGCCTGCTGAGCCTCACTGATTCCTTCCGCTTCGGCAATGCCCTGAAAGAAGGAGTGCCGGTAGTGATCGCCGGCGCGGCCAACTCAGGGAAGTCGACCCTCCTGAACTCTTTGCTTGGAGAAGAACGGGCGATCGTCTCCGAGATTGCCGGGACGACGAGGGACACAGTCGAAGAGACCCTGACGGTCGAGGGCGTGAAGTTCCGGTTCATCGACACTGCCGGGCTCCGACCGACCGACGATGCCATCGAGAGCATAGGAATCGAGAGATCCTACAAGAAGATTTCCCAGGCCGCGGTAGTACTTGCTATCCTTGATTTGACTGCGGGCGAAGAAAAAAATGGTGCTTTGATTTCTGACATAGTCTCAAGGATCAAGCCTTCTGAGCAAAAACTCATCGTCCTGCTGAATAAAGTGGACATTCTGGCCCCTAACATAAATGTTAGCCTATTAAACAACAGTGTTTCATCCGCTGATGAAAAGGTCGTTAAGATATACATTTCGGCCAAAACCGGATTCGGGCTGGAATTGCTGAAAAATGAACTTGCAAAGACTCAAAAAGACAAAACTTTCGATTCTGACCAGGCCGTAGTCACCAATTTAAGACACTATCAAGCACTTTCCGAGGCTGCCGGTTACCTTGAAAAAGTGTCTTCCGGGATTCTGTCCGGCACCCCTACCGAACTCCTGGCCGAGGACCTCAGGCAGGCGTTGGACCAACTCGGCACGATCACCGGCGAAGTCACATCCGACGACATCCTGGGAGAGATTTTCTCCAGGTTCTGCATCGGGAAATAAATCGGTGTTTTAGCTCCGGACAACTCCGAACTTCATCATTGAAAATCAGCGATTTACGCTGATTTTTATTTTGGGCTTATCCCTTGCAGTTTGGAAAAATTTGGTTATATTTGAACCACATTTGAACCACGCGTGGTTCAAGGTTGGGGAAAATTTACGCCAAAGTTCAAAACTTTACGTCATTTTACATGTTTTTACAAAATTGTCCCCAATCACTGGCCTTTTGAGCGTCTCGGAGGTCCTGAGTTTTGTTTTAGAGTGATTTTGTAAAAAGTATGTACAAAACGACCAGAGCTTGCAAATTGTGTGGGAAATCGTTTACTCCTGAGTTTGGCCGACAAGTGTTCTGCTCCCCTGTTTGTCGACAGAGGTACTATGCTCAAAACAAGCGACTGAAGAAGACGGCTAAGCAGGCCCTTCTTTCAGTAGAGCAGACAAAGAATGCATTGGAAGGAAAAACCTTTCTCTCCATTACCGAGGCTGCTGCGTATATGGGGGTTACCCGTCCATCAATTTATGCGCGTATAAAGTCTGGTGAAATCGTACCTGTCCGCTTTGGAACCAGGTCACAGAGGATCCCTATAGATCAATTGACATCTAATACAAAGCGGACCATTCAACCCAACAAGGGGGACTTTTCTTCGATAATCTCAAAAGACGAGGCGTTGGAGCGTTATGAGGTATCGCACAGCTGGTTGCTCCGGAAGTTGAAAGCTGAAGGAATCCGCCCTAAGATCATCAAGGGGAAATCCTATTTCCCAAAGAAGGATCTAGACCGCATATTCCCTCCCAAGGTGTCTTATGATCCTGAGATATGGTATACACTTGATGAGCTCATAGCATCAGAAGGTGTCACCCGGAAGTTCATCACTGATAAATGCTGGAGAAAAAAGATACCGACCCAGAGAGTCGGCCGGACATTGCTCATATCCAAGAAGGAATGGAATGCGTCTCATCTGTTCTGGGGTGACATAGAGGAGAACTATATGACTGTGGACCAGGCGAAAAAGCATTATCACATCGGTCAGACGACGTTCTATGACAAAATCAATGCAAACGGAGTGACAGGAATCCGTCAAGGAAACAGCACCTATTATAAGATTACCCATCTGGATCAGCTCTTCAAAGACAAAACGCCTCAGATACCATACGAAATCAGACAGAACTATATGCGTAGTGGTGACGCCTTAAAGCACTATCATATAGGCCAGAAACGCTTTACAGAAGAGACAAAAGCCGCCGGAGTGACGAAGGTTCGTACAGAAGGCAACTATGTCTGGTACAAGAAAGACGAACTGGATAGCCTTTTCAAAAAGATAAAAGATCATGAAAGCCACTAAAGTAAGACTTCGGCAGCGTCTGCTGCCTAGCGGCAGGATAACTCTTTATCTGGATTTCTATCCGCCGCTTCGGATGCCGGGCAAATCAAAGGAGGTTCGGCATGAGTACCTCGGAATCTATCTCGTTAACAATCCAAAGTTCTCGGTAGACAAAGAGGCCAACAAAGAGAAGATCAAACAGGCGGAGGCAATGCGTGCCCAACGTGAGCTCGCTGTAATCCGAGGCCAGTATGATTTTCTGGACAATGAGAAGAGGAAGATCGACTTCCTCGAGTATTTTCGGTCAAAACTTTCCTCGAATGATCAGAAGTGGATCCGGGTCTATGACCACTTCTGCAACTACTGCGGTGGAAAGTGTACGATGGGCGACCTGACCGTCGAATTCTGCAACGGGTTCCGTGATTACCTTCTCAACGGCAATCAGCTCCGGGACGAGAAGAAGAAGCTTTCCCAGAATTCCGCTTCTGGATATTGGTCCACGTTCCGTGGTTGCCTCAAGCAAGCTTATCGAGAGAAATACATCCCGGAAAACATCAACGATTTCCTGGATCCAATTGCGGCAATGACAGGTCGTAGGGAATATCTTACCATAGAGGAGGTCCGTAAACTGGCTGCAACGCCGTGTGACACTCCAGACCTCAAGAATGCATCTTTATTAAGTTGTCTTACGGGCCTGCGTATCAGCGATATACTTGCCCTCAATTGGAGTAATATTGAAAAGGCCCAAGATGGTGGATGGTGTATCAGAATCAAGACTGAAAAGACGGATACCGAGGCGACACTCCCTATTACCAAAGAAGCGTATAAGTTATGCGGCAGGCCGTCGACCGGACTCGTTTTCAAGAAACTGAAGCGTCATTTTACGCAGGGCCCTCTCCAGGAATGGTTAAAGGCTGCTGGCATCACGAAACACATAACCTTTCATTGCTTCCGCCATACTTTTGCAACGCTTCAAGTAAACGGTGGAACTGACATATACACAGTATCTCATCTCCTTACCCACGCGAATGTGGGAACCACCCAGATTTATGCTGACATCGTCGACAAGAGCAAACGTGATGCTGTGGAAAGGATAAAGATCAAGAAATCAGGGAGGTAGTTATGAGAGTGCGTAACTTTTACAAATCAAAGGCAGATCTCGGTCAGTTGAACGGGATCAGGCAGCTCCTTATACCTATCGTCGCAAAATTCTATCAATGCGAAACGGAGGAGACGGAAAGGATCAAGGAAAGTTCACTACCCCTGACTACCCTGCTGAACTGTATGGAAACGATTCTTGAGAATCTTTACGAGCAGGACTATCCTGAACTGTCCGTCAACGAGATCTGGGACAGCTTGAAACTGGCCAGGGGAACACTGCCTTCCCGGCAGACATGGCCAGGAACGCAAGATCTTGAGTATGATTATCACGTCAATCGGTGGTATGAAGCGACTGTTATTTTCGGTGCCGTCTTTTTCGTTATGGCACTCGAACGACCAGAAATGAAAGATTGCCTATCGGCCATAAAGACACGGGCATCATGTTGTTCAGATACAGTTCCTTACTTTATCGTATTTGAAGAAGAATATGAAGAATGTAGAGATAAAGTGCAGGAAAATCCTGCACTTTATGATTTAAAGAGACCTGACTCACAGGAATGCATTTTGGAAACCAGGAATGAGAAGCAATTGATGAACCGTGCGACATTTCTACTGAATTCCTTACGGACTTTGCAGATGGGAGCGCCTCCTGAGGTGCAAGTCTACATCTACGAGAATGAAATCCACAAGGAGGAGACTAAAGAGTCCCCAAACCCCTATTACCTTCAGTTGCTTGAATTACAGCTCAGAGCAGAACGGGCTAAGATTGATTTCAGCTCGCGCCAAATCCCGGAAGGGTATGTGAGCGTTGACGCTATTCTCAACGCTACTGAGTGCTATTTCAAGAATGACGCGGAGAGGATCCTAAATGCATTGGAGTACGTTGTTGCCGAGAGCAATGGGAATGAACTTGAACGTATTGAGGCGAAGAAAATCGCATTGATGCATTCGCTTGTTTCCTCCAAGGTACCGGCAGGCAAAGAGACTGGGATGACCACCAGTCAACAGGCTGTTTTCTTCTACTACCTCTTCAATTCCCTTGGCTTAAACTTCAACAATTCCGACAAGGCAGCCTGGGTCAGACTGATCCACAGTGTCACAGGACGCAATATCGACAATATCAGGCACCGTCTCAACTTCAATTTCGATGAAGAACAGACCCAGAAGGATCTGCGCTATGTAGCTGGTTGCCTGAAGGAGCTTTTCCCTTCCATATCATCTAAAATAGACAGGGATAGCAGTTTCCGGTAATCTTCCGAAAATTTGGGGATACTTTTGGGGTCCCGGAATCCTACCCCATCGGTAATTTCGTGATATACATTTGTGCCGTGGTTCATTGAATCACGGCTCCTTTTGTTTTGCGGCCGCCTCAAAGGAGCCTGCGTCAAAAACATTAAATGTATTATATCATGTCACAAGAAGAAGAAATCTTCCCTTTTGAGAAAATTCCAGGGTACTTAGTCAAGCTCCGTAAAGACATCCGAGAATTGAGAGAACTGGTCGAGAAGCAGTTTAGACTCCATCCACTTCCTGATGAATGGATGGATATTGATGAACTCCGAGCTTATCACCCGAATCATCCGGCCAGGAAAACTATCTATGATTGGGTTACTGATGGACGTATCCCCTATCATAAGCATAGTCATCGCCTCCGGTTCAGGCGGTCCGAAATAGACGATTGGTTGAACTTCGGCTACCATGAAGACGAAACAAGCAGGCGCGAGAATGCCATTGATCAAGTGAATGATAGGAGGTTCAATAGACGATAGGCTATGCAAACGAATGAATTCATGGAGACAGTAATCTCCCCTGTCAATTTCCACCAAGTCTACAAATCCGTCCTCATCAAGGCCTCGGATGTGGTTGCCATACCGCCTGAAGTTATCAAAGTAAGCGGATCCACAATCGGCACACTTGGGAATTTCAGTGCGTCAACCGGAAAGGGCAAATCGAAGAAGACCTTCAACGTGTGCGCCATTGTCGCTTCCGCCCTTACAGGTAGGCAGGTCCTCAATTACCAGGCTTCCTTCCCCAAAGGGAAGAGACGGGTTCTCTATTTCGATACTGAGCAGAGTGAGTTTCATTGTCATAAGGTGCTGGAGAGGATCAACCTCCTTTCGGGCTATCAAAGGAATTATGATTGTGACATGATTGAGTTTCTCAATCTGCGCGAATATGGACCGATAAACCGTCGCCGGTTTATAGAATTACTCCTGGCTGACCGACAAGATGTCGGTCTGGTCGTCATTGATGGTCTGAGAGACCTTCTTTTTGATATCAATTCTTCAACTGAAGCAGCAGAAGTAATTGGCTTACTGATGAGATGGTCTAGTCAGTACAAGCTTCATATTCATACAGTTCTTCATTTGAATAAAGGCGATGACAATGTTCGTGGGCATATCGGCACTGAACTCAACCATAAGGCTGAGACCATCCTGCAGATTGTCCAGAACTGCAACGACTCAGATATAAGTGAGGTTCGTGCTTCTTTGATCCGGGACAGACTTTTCCCTCCCTTTGCTTTCAGAATTAATGATGAAGGCCTGCCTGAACTTGTCGAGACATTCGATGCTACTCCAATAAAGAAACCGTCTTTCAATTATGAGTACATGTCAGAAGAAACACATCGCCGTGCATTACAGGTTGCATTTGGAGAGAACAAGGAGCCGATACTCTACACTCCTCTTCTAGAACGTCTTGAGATTGGTTACGCTTCCATTGGAATCGAACGAAAGAGGAATGTCTGTATCAACTTGTTGAAGTTTCTTCTGAAGAATAATATTGTCCGGAAGGAAGGGAAAGGATATTTGCTGAATGAGGACTTCCATTATGAACACCTCATCGAAGAATAAAGTTGTCCTGTTTAAAGGGTGGGTATAGGAGATTAAACAATTAAACAACCTGTCAAGATCGGCACACTGAGCAAGAACCCACCTCTAAACAAACTGCTATTTTATGTTTAGGTCAAGTGTTGTAATTTCCTGTAAATAATGGAAATTGAAAGTTTAAAAAAGATTCCAATTCCAGCACTCTTATCCCATCTCGGGCATGAGCCGGTCTCACGAATGAGGGGAGGTAGACAATTGATGTACTACTCCCCTCTTCGAGGAGACTCCAATCCTTCTTTCTCCGTGTCAGTGGATAAGAACCTCTGGTTTGATTTCGGCCTCTCTGTGGGTGGCAACGTCATTGATCTTGCTATTGCGCTGAAGGGCGGCTGTTCCTTTCACGAAGCGGCTATCTGGCTTGAGTGTCAGAGCCGCTCCGCCGGATTCGGCGAGGCACCTCATGTGGTACATAACAGTAATACCAATCGTCAGAGAGAATCAGTAATGCAGTCTGTCAAGGTTGTCCCTTTGGCAAATAAAACGCTGTATTCATACTTGAGTTCGCGTTGCATTCCTCCAGACATCGGAAGCCGCTTCTGTAAGGAAGTTCACTATACAGTTCGCGGGAAGCCATTCTATGGCCTGTGTTTCATGAACATCCTCGGTGGCATGGAGATCCGCAATCCCTTCTTCAAAGGTAGTTTCGGAGTCAAGGCTCCGAGCATCATCACCATCGAGAAGGAGAAGCGCACAGAGGCCTGCTGCATCTTCGAGGGTTTCATGGATTTCCTTTCTTATAAGACGTTGGAGCGTACAGATGACAAGGAGATCCATCAACCCTTTCCCTGTGATTGCATCGTTCTGAATTCAACAGCCCTTGTGAGGAAGGCTGTCCCGTTTATCGATGTCTACTCAAAAGTTTTCAGTTATTTAGATAACGACAATGCAGGTCGTACAGCTTCGAAGCTAATGGATGAGCTGATGCCCGATAAGTTCGAATCCTGTTCGATAAAGTATAGCAGCTATAATGATGTCAACGACTATTTGACAAAGAAGGCAAAATAAGTTGGATAACTCAGATTCGAAGATTCATGTCCATTTTAATCAGCGGCTGAGTGCTATCAGGATATGGATGTCATGAGCGAGATTCTGTTGTTTGCCGAAAAGCAGGCAGGTGTGCCCGCAGTGGCCGGTTATGCGTTCAAGGGATGCCTGCAACGGTTTGAATTCGCTGATGCGAAGCGGGTGTTCTGCCGAGGTCTCAAGCAAGACAATGGCTTTGGTGTACTTCACAGGGTCGGCTGTATAGTAGTCGGCTATGTTTTTGGAGATGTAGGATGCCCTGCCATCTTTTAAGACGGTTCTGGAGTAAAACTCCGCCAATGTAATTTCCGATGTGTCGAAAAGATAGCGGAAACGCTGCGGCGTAACTTGTTCTGCTGCGGGATCGATTGTGAGAATGCCGTCCCGACGGTTCTCCGGGCAAAGGGCGTATGCCGGAGAAGCGTACATGATACGGTCGATGAGGCGCTGGATTTTACCTTTGCGCTCGAATTCCTTGACTTTTCGCTCATATTCGTTTTCCGGCAGGGATTCCAGAGGGTCGGCCTGGGTGCTGAATCCCCAGAAGGTCATTTGCCAGAGAATCTGCGCCATGGCTTTTTCTTCCCCGACGGCGGTACCGAAGACGACCTCCTTTGCAAGGGAGGCCTCCCAAAAGTCGCCTTCGCAGCCGCTTGCGTGGAGATAGCGCTCGATTTCCTTGCCGTCGTCATCGGTGTCGACTTCGGTGGTGATAACAATTTGCTTGCCTTCTGCATTGCCGGGCGTCAGGCGCCTCAGTTCGTCAAAAGCTTCCTTGAAGGCGTAGAGGTTGTTCGGGACTTGAGCCGGATCGATGGCTGTGAGATGCGGGATCACTTCTTCGAATTCGTGCTTGTGAATAAGTTCTTTGAGAGTCATTGTTCAGTGTGATTGATTTTGTTGTAGATAGTCTGGAAATAAAGGTCAAGGTTCGTAATACCGACTTCTGCGAGAGCCTCGTCGGCCCACTCTTCGAAGTAGTCTCGGGATCTTTGGAGGATGAAGGTTTCCAGCGGGAGGCCTTCCTCCCTGCTTTCTGCCTCCTTCAGGAGTACTTCCTTAAAGCGCGGGAAGTCACATTTGCTCCACCACCAGAGACGGTTGCGGTCCTGGTCGGAATACTGCTTTACGGTGAGGGTGACTACTATTATGTAGTCGTTGATGCGGAGAACGTCCGGGATGCTCCAGTTCATGTGGGTGACAAGGGCGTGGAGGGCGTAGCAGATGTTAATGTGTTCCAATGGCGGGATGCTGAGCCACGCCTCGGCCCAGCTGGTGCCGTCATCCAGATCGTTGGAGCAGCCAAGTTCCTTGTCGGTCATCGACGGCGTGTATTTTTCGATATTGTCCGGATATACACATGGATTAGCCATGGCAGGCTGAAACTCCTCCGTTTCCTGAAGTATGGCGGCCATACGGATGAAGTCGGATCCATAGTAATTGTCATCCTCCAGTCGAAGGACAGAGGCTGGCAGGTCAAATTCCGGGACCAGTTTTCCCTCGACGGTGTAATCATCGTCTAGGTCTTCTGCGGGCGTGGAGAGTACTTTGCGGAGCAACTTTGCAGTCCTTTCGTAGGTGCGGTTGGTAAGGTCCAAAAGCAGGGTGTTGACTTTCTCCAGCCTCGCCACCTCCGAAGGGTTGCAATGCTTCTCGAACAGCAGTTCAAGGATATAGCTGCGGTCCGACATCAGTTCCTGAACACGATCCACAGCGTTTTTGTCGCTGGCCCAGCGATACCACTTGCGATGTCCTCTTCCTGTGGCCAAGGGGTCGCCGGTAACGCGGAGAATGCGTTTCTCCAGTTTCTTCAGTTCATACTTGAGCTGAACTTCCGTCATAGAACGGTAATCGATTTCTTCTGCCATACATTTCATTGTTTGAACACTGCAAAGAAAAGCATTCTAACGGCCAAAATTAGGCAGTTAGACGGCTGCCATCCTTTGGCAGGATTATGGGCTATTTTTGCAGCGTAAAAAACATTGATGCTTATGATACGAGGATTCAAGAAAGTGAAGTGTCCCCACTGTGGGTACAAGTTCAGAGCAGCTGTCATTGAGGACAACGCTACGGCCGAATCAATGCCCGTGCATTGCCCGAAATGCGGTCACGAAGTAAGTCTGAATCGCTTCAGAAATCTTTTTAAACTTTTGTTTGGCCCAGCAGTTCTTGCCATCATTTTATTCACATCGTGCAGTCGATATGAAGACCAGCACTGGGACCGGATGATGAAAGCAAGACAGGAGATTGAGCAGCAGGACTGTGTGGCCCTGCTTCAGGAATTGGTTGACGCTTCCCAAGGGGACCTCGCTGCCGTGACACGCATGACGTCGATCAGCCCGCAGATTATAACAAGATTATTGAAAGGGATATCATCTCCGACACGTGTGACGGAGATAGCTATCCGGGCCGTGGCGGAAGACTTCTATTTCTATAAAAAGCGCTTTTGGCTTCTTGATCTCACTCAAGACTGGAAATGGCGGAAACCACAATACTGGTTTACGAATCTGCCCTATGTGGAAGACCCTTTTCTCAATTATCCCGCTTACAGGGCTGAACTATTTAATGTGCGCAAGGATGGACAGAATAGCGACGAATAATAACATGGCAACCAGGGCCAATGCCATTCTGTATGTGATGCGACTTGTGGTCACTGTATTGGTTTACGCCATTTGTTGCTTCCACCAGGGCCGGTTTTTCTCCGGGATTGACTATGCAGGTCATGGAGTGTGGGGCTGGATTGGCCTATGGTTCACCTGCGCGTGGGCTGCCACCATCCTGTCGATTGTCGTTATGTGGATTCTCCGGATTACACCTTTGAAGAAGCCCAGATGGGAGTATTTCGGCTTTGGAATAGCATTTTCGGCACAGTTCTTGAGCGGTTTGTCAAAGCTTGCTCCCAGTCCTGTCCTTGGAGAAATGATGGTGGGATCTGCTGCGGCGCTTCTGCTTTATCTGGGTTTATTTGTGGAAAAACGCTAATTTTGTAAGGCTATGGGTAAGATTCTGAGCATATTGACTGTTGCGCTGGCACTACTAGCCGGTGCACACAAGATTTCCAGCGTGGAGACCCGCGGCAGCTGGGTATATCTGTATGACGATTCCGGGCACCGGTACAAGACGCTCAGCGTCAGCAGTGTAGGCGTTGTGAAAGGCTATAGTTCCGAGTTCTTCGTTACCCAGAATGGCAGCTGGATCTATCTGTACGACAGCGAAGGACAGCGCTATAAGACTCTCAGCGCGTCCTCTGTCGGCGAAGTCACCGGCGTTTCTGGGGAGACTTTCACGTCCAGAAACGGGGTCTGGGTGTATACCTGGGACAAAGATGGAAAGAAGCTCAGCACAAGATCTGCAAAATAATACTGCATTATGGAAAATGACAACAGACCTGTAACGAATCCACAAGAACTGGGAAAAGTCGTAAAGAAAGAACCTGACGAGATAATCGTAGAGGGTGATCTTGCAAACAATGTATATAAGATAAAGGCAACAGGTAAAGTTGCGTGGGTGATTGCCTTCGGAGCCGTTGCCGTTGCGGTTATTGCCGTTCTGACTCTACCAGCTGGAGCAGCAGGTCCGGCTGGTCTTATCGCTGATGGAGTAATAGCGGGTGTAGCTGCAACAACGGCAGCTGCTTCTATTGGCGTGCTAGGCATTTCCGCAACAATTGCAGCCATCGGAATTGGAGTCGGTGCGCGAAATGCGAATGCACTAAAAATCATCCGCGACAAATATGTCATCTCAAGCAAATCGGGTAGCAGACTCGTATTAAGGAAGAGGTAGATTCGAATTTTTTTTGTATTTTTGCAAGGAAGTACTCAGAGTTCAAACTTTTTTGTGTTTAACTCTTAAAATTGATGATTATCATGAGTACTTTATCAAAAATCGTTGAGGTCGTTATTGTTGTAGCCACTACAGTGAAAGCTGTTATTGATGTGCTAAGCGAATAATTACGGCCGGGATTCAAATGATGGTGGGATCTGCTGCGGCGCTTCTGCTTTATCTGGGTTTATTTGTGGAAAAACGCTAATTTTGTAAGGCTATGGGTAAGATTCTGAGCATATTGACTGTTGCGCTGGCACTATTAGCCGGTGCACACAAGATTTCCAGCGTGGAGACCCGCGGCAGCTGGGTATATCTGTATGACGATTCCGGGCACCGGTACAAGACGCTCAGCGTCAGCAGTGTAGGCGTTGTGAAAGGCTATAGTTCCGAGTTCTTCGTTACCCAGAATGGCAGCTGGATCTATCTGTACGACAGCGAAGGACAGCGCTATAAGACTCTCAGCGCGTCCTCTGTCGGCGAAGTCACCGGCGTTTCTGGGGAGACTTTCACGTCCAGAAACGGGGTCTGGGTGTATACCTGGGACAAAGATGGAAAGAAGCTCAGCACAAGATCTGCAAAATAATACTGCATTATGGAAAATGACAACAGACCTGTAACGAATCCACAAGAACTGGGAAAAGTCGTAAAGAAAGAACCTGACGAGATAATCGTAGAGGGTGATCTTGCAAACAATGTATATAAGATAAAGGCAACAGGTAAAGTTGCGTGGGTGATTGCCTTCGGAGCCGTTGCCGTTGCGGTTATTGCCGTTCTGACTCTACCAGCTGGAGCAGCAGGTCCGGCTGGTCTTATCGCTGATGGAGTAATAGCGGGTGTAGCTGCAACAACGGCAGCTGCTTCTATTGGCGTGCTAGGCATTTCCGCAACAATTGCAGCCATCGGAATTGGAGTCGGTGCGCGAAATGCGAATGCACTAAAAATCATCCGCGACAAATATGTCATCTCAAGCAAATCGGGTAGCAGACTCGTATTAAGGAAGAGGTAGATTCGAATTTTTTTTGTATTTTTGCAAGGAAGTACTCAGAGTTCAAACTTTTTTGTGTTTAACTCTTAAAATTGATGATTATCATGAGTACTTTATCAAAAATCGTTGAGGTCGTTATTGTTGTAGCCACTACAGTGAAAGCTGTTATTGATGTGCTAAGCGAATAATTACGGCCGGGATTCAGGGGCAATATGCCCCTGTTTTCTTATTCATTATCAGGGATATCATAAAGAAAACCGTATCCATTCTGATAAAAGGTGTTCTCGATTCTCTGAATAAACTTTTCAGATATATCCAGAGCCTGATGAACCAAGAAAGGTGTGATTTGGATGTGTTTCCCATCAGGCATCTTTCCACCTTCGTGGATAATAATGTGGCGCATCTTAATAATGCCCTGCATCTGTTTCCACAACCGATCCTTAGGAAATCGAACGGAAGTGGTTGCTGCAAAAAAGGCGGCAATTAGATCTATTTTGTGATAAACATGGTGCTCTAATGTTTCAAGCACTTTATCTTTAAGCTCCGCAGACAGAGGCATCCCATCTTGAAATGAGATCATTCTTTTCTCATTGCCATCGTTTTTCTTGTTGTATTCCGCAAGGTAGCCGAGAATGCTTTCTTCAGACTTGGAGACCTCTTTCTTTAATCGGGACCTTAAATAATCTTCAACACCAGTAACTATGGCGGCATATAATAATTCATAAAGAGGACGATTAAAAGGTTCAAATGCGAGAAGCTCAGGGGACATCGCATTCTTCATACCATCCAGATAATCGAGTCCCGTTAAGGCTAATTTGACTCGATTAAGATACGCCTCACCAATATATATCAAGTTCTCTTCCATGTTTATCGAATAGTTTGCCACCAATTTCTTAAAGCTAAAAGTAGTTCACTGGAATCGCAGACTGAAGGGTGCTTTGTATTAATCATAAGAATGTGATTATTGTAGTATGTGTCGTTATTCCCCGGGTTTAAATCAAATTGAGATTTGATGACCTTGTGCCCGAGTATTGAGACACGCTCTCCCAAGATACAGCATTCTTTCCCAGCATAAACATCAGTCACAAAATGGCTGAGCGTATTGCCTCCGATAACGATGTCCGGATGATAGAGATTGAATTGTCTTTGGATGTCCATCATATTGAGCTTTGCCCAATCATTTATTATTTTGTCACAGGACTCCTTGCCACCAACGCACGGGAAGAAATTCGTGTTTACAATACATACATGCTTTCTCATACATGAAAGTGCAATTTCCCGGTTTACGGGTGAATCCGAATAGCGCTCTCCTTTTATCAGCGAAAAGGCCATTTTTGCAATATTCTTGTATGTTGGTTCAAGATCTTCCCAGCAGGTGCTTTTGTACTCATTTGCCTTGTCGTGCCCTTCGATCATGTTCTTTTCCTCCTCCGCAGACCCGATATAGGATTCTTTGAGGAGGATCATGATCCTATATGTACTCGGGATGAAGTATTCATCCGGGTAAAACGGGCCATAACTATCGGCGAAGACGCGCAGCCCATCAGAATTCTCAAGGAACGAGACCTTCAATGTCCCACCATTGAATGAATGCGGCACATATATCGATCGACTTCTAATCTCTTTTTGAATATTATTACTCTCTAATACAGCATCCATGATGTTTTTCTCTCTTTCTCCCAAAGTTAACACTTTTATCGTAGACTCCCATTTCAAATTGTCCATATGAACCTGTCAATTTCGGCACGTCCTTGAAATCCCGCCTTTCTCCGGCGGGATTCTTTTTACCCATTTGCAGCCAATCAGAGTACCGCATTAGAGTACCATTTTCAATATTTTCGCATTTTTTGCGGCAAAATTGCCAGAAAACGTTTCTCATCCCTTTGTTTTCATGTTCCAGCGCTTAATTTGACCTCCGAAAAGAGTCTCGAAATGGCCGTTTTCGGCACATACCTGAACAACTTTTCGGCAGATGTATGAGAGGAAGAACTATTACTGGACCCGTAAAATGAGTGCGTTTTGGACCTTTGCCATATGCCTGACCACGGCGTATGCAATCTACTACACGGTGACAATCCTTCTGGACCTCAATGGCAAGACGAAGGAGAAGTCCAATGACTCAATGGAAACGTTCGAACTGAAGAACGTCCCGGAGTCTCCCGGCAAAGTTGTCGAGGAGACGGACGGCGGTTTCCGTGTCGCGAAAGAAGACGGTGAAGGCGGTCAACCTTCATGGGATGAGACCAAAATCCGACCGGCTGTTGTTGCTGAGCCGGTCCAGCCCGACACTCCCCCTGCTCCAATGTTTGATGCGAGCGGAGCTCCCATCACTGAAGGTCAGAAGAAGATCAAGGCCGTCGAGAAAGAGATGGACGATGTTGAAACTCAGATGACCGGCGAGATGGCTGAGAAAATGATGAATGATGTCCTCACTGGACAGACGCCTTCCGTCCTCATAGACAAAGAGGTCACTCCTGCACAGGAAGGTTCTAGTATTGAATCCGAAAACCATGACAAGGGACAGGCGATATAGACGCAGCCTGGTTTCCCTGTTTTTCTGTATGGCGGGGATGCTGGTCGTTCAGGCGGCTTCTGCTAAAGCCGGGGGTGTCGATTACTCCTGGGGAGCGGGAGCCCTTGCCAAGGCGCATGACTTCACCGTGACGATGATGCTCTACGTGCTGTACGTCTGTTACGCTATCGGTAGTGTCATGTCCATCATCTCCGCCTTTATCATTTACATCAAGATGCAGGCACACGAAGGGGAAATCGTCAAGAACGTACTGACGTTGTTCGGCGCCATCCTCTTCATCATCGGCGCTTCCATCGTCTTCCCGGCCTTTTTCGGCTATCACATATAGAATTTGACGCCAGACGTTGGATAGGGACAGGCGCGCATGATCCGGACCGGCAAGTGGCGACAAAGGCAGCTCCTCGGAGCGATAACTTGATGTTGAACAATTAAATACACGATTATGCGTAAGATTCTCAACCGCGTGAAGTCGTTCCTCGCCTCCCCGAAGACGAGGGCCGTCGCAATGATGCTGCTTGTCGGCGGTGTCACTGCCTTCGCGCAGAATACGGCCGGCGACTATTCCGCCGGCACGAGCGCCCTCAGCACTGTCGCCGAGGAGATCGCCAAGTACGTCCCGATCGTCGTGAAACTCTGCTACGCCATCGCCGGCGTCGTGGCCATCATCGGCGCCATCAGCGTCTACATCGCCATGAACAACGACGAGCAGGACGTGAAGAAGAAGATCATGATGGTCGTCGGCGCCTGTATCTTCCTCGTGGCCGCCGCCCAGGCGCTCCCGCTGTTCTTTGGACTCTAACCCTAGCTGACAGATGGATGGAAAACACAGGCAAAGACACCCGTTACCCAGACTACCCACTTTTCAGAGGGCTCCAACGCCCCCTTGAATTTATGGGTCTTCAGGGGAGGTACATCTACTGGGCCGCTGGCGCAGTCGGAGGAGCCATCATCGGTTTCATCATTTCATACATCATCGGCGGATTCGTCGCGGGCCTCGTCACCCTCGTGGTCATCGTGGTCACGGGGGCTGCCCTGGTCCTGTTTAAGCAAAGACGGGGACTTCACAGCAAGAAGGAGGACCGCGGCGTTTTCGTCTACGCAAGCTCACGGCGGCTTTGACAACTCCAAATCTATCAGGGAATGATTCTGTACGTTATACTCGTCTTCGTGGCAATCCTCATCGGGATGGCCGTCTCGGTCTTTGCCTTCGGTACCGGAGGCAAGCGCAGCCGTATCTTCCAGGACATCTACTTCACTGTGGAGGAGGTGGAAGGGATCGGTGTGCTCTATACCAAGAACGGCGACTACTCAGCTGTCCTCCAGATGGAGAATCCGGTTCAGAAGTATTCCGCGAATATCGATGCGTACTACGAATTCACCTCCCTGTTCACTTCCATTTCCCAGACGCTGGGCGAGGGATATGCCATGCACAAACAGGACATCTTCTGCCGCAGACGGTTCAAGGATGAGAAGGAAGGTAGCCGTGAGTTCCTGTCCGACAGTTATTTCCGCTATTTCAACGGACGTGAATACACGGATGCGAAGACGTACCTGGTCATCACGCAGGAAAGCAGAGGCAGCAAGCTCTTCTCCTATGATGCCCGCAAATGGCGGGATTTCATGCTGAAGGTGCGCAAGGTCCAGGATCAGCTCAAGGATTCCGGAATCCGATGCCGGTTCCTGGGCAAGAAGGAGGCCTGCGATTATGTCGACCGGTACTTCGCTCTCGACTTCACTTCCGGGACCGTCTCGATGACGGGACTGAAGGTGGATGACGAAGGACTCTATCTAGGGGACCGCCGCTGCCGTTTCTACTCCCTCGTGGATGTGGACAGCGTGGCGCTCCCCTCCCTTATCAGGCCGTTCACCAGCATCGAGGTCAACAACTCCTCGATGCCGGTGGATCTGGTCGGGGCCGTGGATTCCATCCCGGAAGCTTTGACAGTAGTATACAATCAGGTCATCTTCGTTCCCGGCCAGAAGAAGGAAATGTCCTCTTTGGAAAAGAAAAAGAACCGACATTCCAGCATCCCCAGCCCAGCGAACCAGATGGCTGTGGAGGATATCAAGAAAGTCCAGGAAGTGATTGCCAGGGAGAGCAAGCAGCTTGTCTACTGCCACTTCAGCATCGGCGTTGTGACGGACCGGGATACGGACATCCACAAGTGCACGAACTATATCGAGAACGCTTTCGGACGTCAGGGCATCCATATCAGCAAGCGGGCCTACAACCAACTGGAACTCTTCGTGAATTCCTTCCCGGGCAACTGTTACAGCCTGAGTCCCGATTACGACCGTTTCCTCACCCTTGGTGATGCGGCCGCCTGTCTGATGTACAAGGAGAGGATCCAGAAGAGTGAGGAGACTCCCCTGAAGATCTGGTACACGGACCGACAGGGCGTGCCGGTGGCCATCGACATCAGCGGCAAGGAGGGACGTGACAAGATCACGGACAACTCGAATTTCTTCTGTCTCGGGCCTTCTGGCAGCGGCAAGTCCTTCCACATGAACTCCGTCGTCAGGCAGATGTGGGAGCAGGAAACGGACATCGTCATGGTCGATACCGGTAACTCATACGAGGGCCTCTGCGAATATGTGGGCGGCAAATACATCAGCTATACCGAGGAGCATCCGATCACCATGAATCCTTTCCGCATCACGCGGGAGGAGTACAATATCGAGAAGGTGGGCTTCCTGAAGAACCTCGTCATGCTCATCTGGAAGGGAACGAAGGGAACGGTGACAAAGACCGAGGACAAGCTCATCGAACAGACCATAACAGAATACTATGAGAACCATTTCGCGGGGCGCATAGATTCGCTCTGCTTCAACACGTTCTACGAGTTCAGCGTTGAGAGGATTCCGCAGATCTGTGAGGAGAATCACCTCGCCGGGATTGACCTGGCTGCCTATAACTATTTGATGAAGGACTTCTACAAAGGAGGCAACCATGAGGTCACGCTGAACGAGGATCTGGACACGAGCCTCTTCGACGAGACGTTCATCGTCTTCGAGATCGACTCTATCAAGGATGATCCTCTCCTTTTCCCTTTGGTTACGCTCATTATCATGGACCTCTTCATCCAGAAGATGCGGATCAAGAAGAACCGCAAGGTCCTTGTCATCGAGGAGGCGTGGAAGGCCATTGCTTCCCCGATGATGGCGGAGTACATCAAGTACCTGTACAAGACCGCCAGAAAGTTCTGGGCTTCCGTGGGTGTCGTCACCCAGGAAATCCAGGATATCGTCGGCTCCCCTATCGTCAAGGAGGCCATCATCAACAACTCCGACGTGGTGATGCTCCTGGACCAGAGCAAGTTCAGGGAGCGCTTCGACGAGATCCAGTCTATCCTCGGGCTCACGGAGGTGGACTGCAAGAAGATTTTTACCATCAACCGGCTGGAGAACAAGGAAGGACGCAGCTTCTTCCGCGAGGTCTTCATCCGGCGCGGCCAGATCGGCGCCGTCTACGGTGTCGAGGAGCCGCATGAATGTTACATGACATACACGACTGAGCGCTCCGAGAAGGAGGCTCTCAAGATATATAAGTCCGAACTGCATTGTGATCATAAGAGTGCCATCGAGGCGTATTGCCGCGATTGGGACCGCAGCGGCGTGTCCGCTCCCCTGGCTTTCGCCCAGATGGTCAATGCTGCCGGACATGTCCTTAACCTTCCAGTCAAAAGAGTATGAGAAGGTGTTGTTCGATTTCCATAATCTTTTTCTTTTCCCTGACCGTCGCGACGACGCTCAGGGCCCAATATTACAGCGTTAATATTGACCTGAAGACGGCGGCGGCCATGCAGGCCGCCTACGCTTCCGGTGCTGCAGGGGAGGCTTTCTACAGCGAACAAGTTAAGTCCATCCTTGAGCACTACCGGGGCGCGGAGACTGCGGCCGCCGGCATCTTCTCGTCCGAGTATCTGAAACGCAGGGCCCTGACGGATCTCGGCATCTGGGAGAGCGCGGCGGAGAACATGTACTACCGCAGGATCTACAATATGGTTGCTGCCCGGATCATGCCGAAAGTGTGGACCGTAGCGGGGATGATGCTCCGGAGTCCGCACAATGCCCTCTACTGGGGATCGTACCTAATGAAGGTCTGTGACGAGACCAAATCCCTTTGCATGCAGTTCGAGTCCGTAGTGACGAACAGCACACTGACATTCGGGGACATCGCCTTTCTCCAGATTAGGGAAGAGATTGCCGAGGTCTTCCGTCTCTCCTCATTGGGCGGCGTTGACTTCACAGCCCTATTGGACCGTTTCGCTGATATTGGAGACGGCATCACGAAGGAGGACCTCAAGGAAGATCTCGACAACCTGTATCAGAAAGGAGTTTCCATCATATCCGCTGGCGCCGGAAACCTAGCGGAGACCGTGCTTCAGACCAGTAACTTCAATGACCTCTTCGAAGGAAAGATCGGTGCTGCCATCACCATAGCGGAAAACTACCAGACACTCTTCGAGAGTCTGAAAGACAATGCGGGAGGAACCCTGTACGCAATCATGGGTGGGGATGCCGCCGTTGCAGATCTTTTCGATCTGAGCAGTTATAACATCACGGATTGGGCAGACGACTATGCCCGTGAGCTCATGGGACAGTATTACCGGCAGCGCTGGTACATCGTCGGCCGAGAAACCGTCTATGAGGAGATATTTGACTCCTATTCGATGGACATGACATCCTTCATGGCGCGGATGAATGCCAAGCTTGAATCCTTCAATGAGAATGAGGAAGGAATCGTTTACAGCCTGCGGAGTGACGCCCGGAACTATTACCAAACCACTGATGCGCAGCGTATCCACGGAATGGAGGCCGCCACGATCAGCGTCACCTGCTCCGGTGGGGCGAAGCTGTCAGACGGATCGACCCAGTACAAGTGCGGCACCTGTGGGAAGACCCTTTCAGCCCATACGAAGGAATGCGCCATGCGCTCTTCCGTGGCCGAGGGATATGCGGATGTTTCGGAGCTGGAATCGATGAGGGCTGAGACGCAATCACAGATTGATGCCCTCAATTCAGAGATCCTTTCCCTTCAGTCGAGAAACGCTGACCTTCTCCGGCAGATCAGTGAGGCAAGCATCGAAGATGCAGCGGCGCTGCGTGCGGAATACAACGCGAATAAGGATAAGATAGAGGCTCTTCAGGTACAGCTGCATGCCGCACAGGAGAAACTGAAGGATATAGAGACGGCCCTCGATGACGCTCGCAGCGGCGAGGAGGTCTCCACGGACGACTATCACCGGATTCCGGCTATCATGGCAGAGCTTCAGGCCGCTTTCGGACTGGTGTGGCAGGGAGATGGCTCCTGGAGTGGATATACCTTCACGAGGAAGGCCACCATGTCAACCCTGAGGGGCAATGTCACCTTCAAGGCGAAGCTCTCCATCGCCAGGAAACCGAAGTATTTCCTGGGCATCAAGATTCTCCGGGCCATCGTCAGGATCGACTGGGAACTGACGGCGGAGTACTCCGATACGCATGTGGCGGCCGTCGTGAAACTGGACCCGTCCATGAACGACTCGGAGAAGGCCTCTGCCGTCAATGCGAAGGTATCCGAAATCGCCCGACAGTACCCGGACTGCACCATATCGGTAGAGTATATGCGCAGCTCCCCCATCCAGGAGGACCGGACGGAAGACAAGTGGCACCTGCTGTGGTCCAGCGACCGGCTTGAGATAGCCCGGGAAGTGGACACGAGGCTGACGAAGATTTATGCCGACTTGGTGTCCTTGGAGAAGATGATGTCCTATAAGTACGGCATCATCGACATCCTCAAGGATATCGCACCTTACGTGAATGCAGATGAGGGCCGGAAGATGACTATCCTGGAAGAGTGCCGGAACCGCTGGATCCGGAATGCTCACCTGCGGAATGATGAAGAAGAGGAGGAGCAGCCATGAGACGTACCGTAGCCATATTATTCCTTGCCCTTCTCTCTCCTCTCTGCGCCCTGGCGCAGTGGAGTTTCGACGTGCCGTCCATCGAGGCGTACATCGCCGATCACAAGGATCAGCGGAGCCTGTTGCTCGCCCGGGCAGCCTTGGAACAGGCCAATACGCTCCTTCACGGCTACAGCCGTGATGCGAACGTCACCTACAAGGAGATCAACGTGGAGCTTGACAAGTATACACGGGCTTTCGATGTCATCGACATCATGTACCAGACGCTCCGCACTTCACTCAACACCTATGACACCTACGAGACGTTCAAGGAACGGATAGAGGACTACAGGGTAATGCTCACCGCCTTTTGGGACAAATGCGTGAGCCGTGGCGATATCGTCAGTACCGACATGCTGATCATTACCGTCAACAGGAGCCTGCTGGAAAAGCTTGCCGACGAAGGACAGCATATCTACCGGTCCTTCAGCGACCTGGTGCTTTATGTTACCGGTGCTGCCGCATGCTCGGCAAGTGACCTGCTGCTTGTCATCGAATCCGTCAACCGATGTCTCGACAACATACAGAAGCATTTGAACAAAGCGTATTTCGATACCTGGCGTTACATCCAGGTCCGGATCGGTTACTGGAAAGCGGAAGTCTACCGGGCTAAATCTATTCCGGAAATCATCGAAGGCGCCTATGGCCGCTGGCGAGTGGCCGGAAGACTGGATTACTGAGACCAACACATTCATGACAATGAGAAAGATCATACCCATACTTGCCGCACTGCTGCTCCCTCTCTTCCAAGCCCGGGCGCAGTACGTGACCTACAACCATGACGAGACCAAGATGAATCAGGTGACGGTCATGGAAACCGGTGCGGGGACACTCACACCGGCGGTATTCTACAGTGTCGTACACAACAAGTACTACAAGACGGCGGCATCCACGAACAAGCTCCTGTACCGTTCCGAGGCTGCGGCGCATGCCGGTGCTCAGGTCGGGATTGCCGAGACCATCGATACGTCTCTAACGAAGCGTGCTGAGGTCGAGGCCTTGAACATGGCGGACCGCCAAGTGGATCTTGCCTGGCAGGCCGAAGGCCCCAAGATACAATCCCGTATGGAGGCCTTCCGCAGGAATATCGACAGGATAACAGAGGCCGGAGGCTCCCCTTCCGATACCCGCATCTGGATGGAACGGTATCATCTCTTCGAGACGGCCATCAGTTCCATCCGGAACGCCTACATGCCCAATGCCGAGCGGAAGAAACAGTACCTGGCCATCTATGCGGACATCAGCGGGAAGAATGAGACATTGGTGTCCTATATCATCTCCATTGATGCCAGGGAACGGGCGCGGGAACGCCTTGAGGCAAAACTTACACTCCCCCGGAGGAACGGGGAGATTGCATCGGAAGCTTCTGGCCGGTGGAAGGAATTGTCGAACAAAACCAATGACTAGCCATGGCGGATATCGTATCGGACCTCGGAGTGAATCTCCTTGAGGAAGAGATTGACGAGGTCATCTTCCAGACGAACCAGTTCCTCACGGACGCGACCTTCACCGGGTCCCAGGGCCCTTTCTGGTGGATTCTCCAGATGTGCATGGGGTTGGCCGCACTTTTCTCCATCATCATGGCTGCAGGTATTGCCTACCGGATGATGGTCAAGCATGAGCCGTTGGATGTGATGAAGCTCTTCCGGCCGCTGGCTGTAAGTGTCATCCTCTGCTGGTGGTATCCTCCGGCAGACACCGGCATCACCAACAGCGGCAGCTCCTGGAGCGTGCTGGATTTCCTGGCGTACATACCGAATGCGATTGGATCGTATACCCATGACCTCTATGAGGCGGAAGCCTCTCAGATCAGTGACCGGTACGAGGAGGTGCAGGGACTCATATACGTAAGGGATACGTTGTATCAGAACCTTCAGGCACAGGCGGATGTCGCTCGCACGGGCACCTCAGACCCCAACCTCGTTGAGGCCACCATGGAGAATGCCGGAGTGGATGAGGTGACGGCCATGGAGAAGGACGCTTCGAAACTGTGGTTCACATCGCTGACTGCCGGGGCCATCGTCGGTCTGGACAAGATCATCATGCTCATAGCGTTGATCGTGTTCCGCGTCGGTTGGTGGAGCACCATCTACTGCCAGCAGATCCTGCTGGGTATGCTGACGATCTTCGGCCCGATCCAGTGGGCGTTCTCCCTGCTACCGAAGTGGGAAGGCGCCTGGGCAAAATGGCTCATCCGGTACCTGACAGTGCATTTCTACGGTGCGATGCTCTACTTCGTGGGATTCTATGTCCTGCTGCTTTTCGACATCGTACTGTGCATCCAGGTGGAGAACCTTACGGCCATCACGGCCAGTGAATCCACCATGGCGGCCTTCCTTCAGAATGCCTTCTTCTCCGCCGGTTACCTCATGGCGGCGAGTATCGTGGCGCTGAAGTGCCTGAACCTCGTCCCGGACCTTGCGGCCTGGATGATTCCGGAGGGCGACACGGCCTTCTCTACCCGAAACTTCGGCGAGGGCGTCGCCCAGCAGGCCAAGAGCACCGCCACGGGCATGCTCAGCGGACATATCATATGACAACACTAACGATAGAGAAATGGTAATCAAGAATCTGGAAAACAAGATCAAGCTGGTGGGGATTGTCTGCGGACTTTTCCTCGCCGGTTGTATCATCATCAGTGTCGCCAGTATCATCACGGCACGCGGGATGGTGTCGGATGCACACAAGAAGGTATACGTCCTGGACGGCAACGTCCCGATCCTCGTGGAAAGAAGTTCCATGGACGAGACGCTGGAGGTCGAGGCGAAGAGCCACGTGGAGATGTTCCACCATTACTTCTTCACGCTCGCCCCGGACGACAAGTACATCAAGTACACGATGGAGAAGGCCATGTACCTCGTGGACGAGACAGGCCTCGCACAGTACAACACCCTCAAGGAGAAGGGCTTCTATTCCAACATCATGGGAACGAGCGCCGTCTTCAGCATCTACTGCGACTCAATCCGGGTGGACACGAAGAATATGGAATTCACCTACTACGGCAGGCAGCGGATCGAACGCAGGAGCAGCGTCCTGATGAGGGAGCTCGTGACGGCCGGACAGCTCAGGCGTGTCCCCCGAACCGACAACAACCCGCACGGACTGCTCATCGTGAACTGGCGGACCCTTCTCAACAAGGATATCGAGCAGAAGAACAAATCAAATTTCTAGCATATGAACGAGAACCTCAGGAAGATGATCCTCGGCGAAAAGATGCCCAGCAAGGATGATCCGAAATACAGGGAGACTTACGAACGGGATTTGGAAGCCGGTCGCCAGTTCGCAAAACGGACGAGGATTGACCGACTGGTAGGCCATGTCCAGAAGTTCGCGGACAGGCATAGCGGTCTTTTCCTCGGGATTGTACTGGCCATCGTCATCGGCTGCTTCGTCATCAACGCCTACCATTTCACGAAAGCGTACCAGCTGCACAAGTCGCAGACCGAATCGGCCAGGACTCCGGAAGAATCCATCCGCGAGGCCCTGGATAACGCGCATACCATGATACCAATTCAAGATTCAGAAGAAGATGGAACTGACACAGAAGATTAATTTCAAGCAGCCGAAGTACATCCTTCCGGCGCTCATCTACTTTCCCCTTCTTTTCACGGGGTATTTCGTCATCGACATGCTGCACACGAAGAAGGCGGAAATCGCTGACCCGACCATGCAGACCACGGAGTACATCAACCCCAACCTTCCCCAGCCGAGTGTGAAGGAAGGGCTGGAGGGTAAGCTGGAGAGCATGACCAAGTCTTTCGGCAAGATCGATGACTACAGTGCCGTCGGGAACATCGAGCGCGAGGATGCAGATGCCTCCAAGGAAGAGTACAGCTCCCGTTATTCCGAAGATGAACGTCCGGTGACAGACATCGCCTCCGGGACTCCGGCTGACCGTGACGGCCAGATGGAAGCGGAACTCCGGCGCAGTGCCGAGCGGGCAGCCGCCCTTCAGCAGGACGGCGACTATCCCTTCCCGCTCACGGAGAGCGAGCGCCTCATCCAGGCGCAGCAGAGGGAGGAAGCGCTTCGGGAGGAACTGGAACAGGCCCTTGCCCAGTTGCGGGAACAGAGCGCCGCGCAGGTTACGGAATCAAAACCACAGACGGCGGATGCAGAGCCTGGACATGCGGTGACGACTCCTTCGGACAATGACGGCTCGTTCGAAGTCGTCAAGCGGGTGCGTCAGAGCTCGGACTATTTTCATACCGTCTCGGAGAATGATCCCCAGCCTGATCTCATCAAGGCAATCATCGATGAGAACGTGAAGGCGGTGGACGGCAGCCGTGTAAGACTCCGTCTTCTGGATGACGTCGAGATCGGATCCTCCCTGCTTCCCAAGGGCAGTTATATCTATGCCATCATGAGCGGTTTCTCCTCACAGAGAGTCAAGGGGACGGTGAAGAGTCTCCTTCTGTATGACGAGATCGTCAGGGTGAGCCTCTCTCTCTACGACACCGACGGATTGGAAGGCCTGTATGTTCCGTCCAGTTCCTTCCGGGAGACGGCAAAGGATGTCGCTTCCGGAGCAGTGGGCAGCAACATGACCATCAACCAAGGCAGCTACGGCAACAGTCTCTCCCAATGGGGAATGCAGGCAGTCCAGAATGCCTATCAGCGTACCACCAGTGCCGTCGGAAAGGCTATCCGGAAGAACAGCGCCCAACTCAAATACGGCACGTTCGTCTATCTCGTCAACTCCCGTGAAATCCGAAACGAATAAAACCTATCGATATGAACATCAGACATTTTACCGTATTCACTTTAAGCATCATTGCGACAGTTTCCCTTGGGGCACAGAACACTCCGAGGGAGCTCGAACTGCTTACAGTCAATGACCAGGTCACCACGGTGATCACGGCCTCCGAGCCAGTCCGTTTCGTGGATATCTCCACGGACAAGGTGGCAGGTGACCAGCCGCTCAGCAATACCGTCCGGCTCAAGCCGAAGGAAGGAGCCGATGTCAATGCGGACGGGGACATCCTAGCCATCGTCACGATCATCACGGAGCGTTACCGTGTCCAATATGGCCTCATCTACACGACACGCCTGCAGGAAGCCGTCACGGAGAAGACGGTCCTCTTGTCGGAGATCACTCCCTACAACAATCCGGCGGTGTCGATGTCGACCGAGGAGATGGCCAGGTTCGCAAGGAAGGTGTGGGACTCCCCTGCCCGTTTCAGGAACGTCGGTGCCCGGAAGCATCACATGGATATCCGGCTGAACAACATATACAGCGCCGGGGAGTATTTCTTCATCGATTTCAGCGTGGAGAACCGCACGAACATCCGCTTTGACATCGATCAGATCCGGTTCAAGGTCGAAGACAAGAAACAGTCGAGGGCGACGAACAGCCAGAGCATAGAACTCAGCCCGGCCATGCTTCTGGAAACTGGGACATCTTTCCTGCACGGTTACAGGAATGTCGTGGTTCTAAAGAAACTCACGTTCCCGAATGACAAGGTGCTTACCATAGAGATGTCCGAGAAGCAGATAAGCGGAAGGACGATCAAGCTGTCCGTCGATTATGAGGACGTGCTTCATGCCGATTCGTTCAACAGGGCATTGCTGAAGGAGGACTAGGAGATGAAACGGATTCTGTTGATTCTAACGCTGCTGGTGATGGCTATCCTGCCGTCCATGGCACAGGACCGTTCGGACAGAGTGGGCCTTGGCATCGGGGCATCCTACAGTTTCGCTGGCGATGCCGTCCTGTTTTGGGAGCATGAGACCCGCTACCACAATGCCTGGGAAGTCTTCGCAGAAGGGCAGCTGCTGCTCCCGGAACAGCTGTCCCAGACGGGACACCTTTGGGACAACGGCAAGAGATGGGGCGTAGGTGCCGCATACAAACCCTGCATCTGGATGGCAAGGAACCGTTACGGGTCTGCACGCCTGGGCGTCTCGCTGGGAGCATCTCCCTCCGAATTCCAGGCGGTCATTCATGCCGGATGGCAGCATTCCTACGCTCTCAGGGGCGGATGGCAGTTATACTGGCAGACCGGGACATCATTGACACTACCCAAGTGGGGCTCTCTCTTTCATGTAGGCGCAGGTGTAGGCATCAAGATGCCCGTCCATCAGAAGTTCCATAGCAAGATTAAATAGCGCATCGGAAACGCCTTGTTGATAATGCTTTTGACATTTCTCGGAACATTGATTCTTCGTAAAAGGAAAGGCGATGGAGGAAAGTAAGGATCTCATCACCGGATACAAGATATTCAGGAGTCTCGTCTACATCTCCCTCATACTGGAGTTCTTCCTTTATGTGGTGGATCCGGGTGTCCTGGATTTCTGGGGCGGTATTGTCGCTGACATCCACGGCAGGATGCGCCGGTGGTTCATCTACGCGGAAGGGAACCTCATCTGGAGCAAGGTTGCGACCCTTCTCCTCATCTGCATCACGAGCATTGGGACGAGGAACAAGAAGCAGCTCGAGTTCGACGCAAGGAAGATGGTCCTCTACCCGTTGGTCGGAGGCCTCTTCACCGTTGTACTCTCGGTGTGGCTCTTCGGCCACAGGATGTCTCCCAATATCTACACGGTGTCCCTGAACCTGTGGCTTTATATGGCTGCATCGGTAGTCGGGACGGTGCTCGTGCATACCGCGCTGGACAACATCTCCAAATTCCTCAAGGAAGGGCTCATGAAGGACCGTTTCAATTTTGAGAACGAGTCCTTCGTCCAGTGCGAGGAAAAGATCGAGAACAAGTACAGCGTCAACGTGCCGATGCGCTATTACTACAAAGGCAAGTTCCGTCACGGCTGGGTGAATATCGTTAACCCGTTCAGAGGAACCTGGGTCGTCGGTACGCCGGGCTCCGGTAAGACCTTCTCGATCATCGAGCCGTTCATCCGGCAGCATAGCGCCAAGGGGTTCGCCATGGTGGTGTACGATTACAAGTTCCCCACCCTGGCCCGGAAGCTCTACTACCACTACCTTCTGAACCGGCAACGCGGGACACTCCCAGCTGGATGTCAGTTCAATGTCATCAACTTCGTGGATGTGGAGTATTCCAAGCGGGTCAACCCGATCCAGCTCAAATACATCAACAACCTTGCGGCGGCCAGCGAAACGGCCGAAACGCTGCTGGACTCCCTCCAGAAGGGAAAGAAGGAAGGTGGCGGCGGATCGGACCAGTTCTTTCAGACTTCTGCTGTGAACTTCCTCGCGGCCTGCATCTTCTTTTTCTGTAACTGGAACCGTCTTCCCTACGATTCATCCGGCAAGGTCCTGGAAGCGGAGTACGACACGGACCGGCAGACCGGTCAGAAGCGGCTTACCGGGAGGGCCAAGAACGCCGACGGTCTCTTTGTTGAACCTGCCTATTGGCTGGGCCGCTATTCCGATATGCCGCATATCCTATCGTTCCTGAATCAGGACTACCAGACCATCTTCGACGTACTCCAGACCGACCCGGAGGTGCTGCCGTTGCTGGGCCCGTTCCAGACCGCCCTGAAGAACAAGGCCATGGAGCAGCTGGAAGGTATGATCGGCACGCTCCGAGTATACACCAGCCGACTGGCCACTAAGGAATCCTACTGGATCTTCCATAAGGACGGGGATGACTTCGACCTGAAGGTCAGCGACCCCAAGAACCCGAGTTACCTGCTGATCGCCAACGATCCGGAGATGGAGAGCATCATCGGTGCCCTGAACGCTTTGATCCTGAACCGCCTTGTCACCCGTGTGAACACCGGCCAGGGAAAGAATGTCCCGGTGAGCATCATCGTGGATGAGCTCCCTACCCTCTATTTCCACAAGATTGACCGTCTGATCGGTACAGCCCGAAGCAACAAGGTGAGTGTCACCTTGGGCTTCCAGGAACTGCCGCAGTTGGAGAGCGACTATGGAAAGGTAGGAATGCAGAAGGTCATCACGACCGTCGGTAATGTCGTGAGCGGCTCCGCCCGAGCCAAGGAGACGCTGGAGTGGCTTTCTAACGACATCTTCGGCAAGGTTGTCCAACTGAAGAAGGGTGTGACGATCGACCGCGACCGCACATCCATCAACCTCAATGAGAACATGGACAGCATGGTCCCGGCATCCAAGATTTCGGACCTGCCGACGGGCTGGATCTGCGGCCAGACGGCAAGGGACTTCGTGAAGACGAAGACCGGCAAGGGTGGAGCGATGAACATTCAGGAGAGCGAGGAGTTCCAGACTTCGAAGTTCTACTGCAAGACAGACTTCAACATGAAGGAGATCGAGGAGGAAGAGAAACACTATACGGACCTTCCCAAGTTCTACACATTCCCGTCGAAGGAAGCCAAGGAACATATCCTTTACGAGAACTTCGTCAATGTGAACCGTGAGGTCGATCAGATGTGTAAGGAGATCACCCAGTTCGTCAAAAAATAGAATCAGAGTACCGCAATAGAGTACCATTCTAATAAAATGTGCTGGAAAATGTAATTATTTGGACTCAAAATATATATAATGCTTTGAACAAAGGATACCTGTTGGTAATTTGCAAATGAAATAACAAAGTGAAAGACTATGTTAGATTGTTTATACAACGTTAATGAGGTCCCTTTCGGGACGCTTGAGAAGTTCGGGCTCACACAGGAGATGATTGAGGATCTTCCGGAGAACATCCTGGAAGATATCCTGAACGGATTCCGCTCTCCCCTGCTTCCGGTCGTAACGAAGGATGACCGTGGCAATATCGTCAAATCCAGGGCAAGGTTCCTCCTTTTCCGGGATGATGACGGCGAACTCGACATCCTCTTCTATCCGCGCATGTTGCGCTGCGAGTTGGACAACTACACTGAAGAGGAACAGGAGCAGTTGAATGAAGGTAAGGCCATCATCAGCCATGCTCCGGATGACGGGGACTTGAAATGCTTCGTCCAGATCGACCCTGACACCAATCAGGTGATTTATGTGCCGACTCCGGTTATCGGAAAGAACCTTGCGGTACTCGCGAACCATTTCCGTGTTTCCGGAGGCGCTATCAGTCTCATCCAGAAGGGTGAGGCGGTCACCTTCTTCATCGGTGACGAACCTATTACGGCAGGTATAGACTTGAGGAGTCGGAAGGGCTTCAGGATCATCTCCGGTACCGAAAGGGACTGGAAGGCAGAGTTGCAGGCATCCGGGCTGGAGCGCTTCAATTTCGGCATTTGCGGATGCTGGGTCAAGGGAGATGACGGGACACTGGATTATGTCCATGAGTCCGAATACACCGAAGAAATCCTCAATGCGATGGAACAGGAAGTCCAGCGCAAAGGCAGTCTCAAACGATAATAACGACCGATATCATGGAAAAGAGAAGATTCTATACGGAAGACGAGCTGGTTCAGATGTACCAGGACGGCGTCATCACGCTCGTCGATTTCATTTGCTTGCATCCGGAGCAGTGGGAGGATGAATTCATCTCCTTCTGCACCGACACGGGCCGATCGGCCGAAGAGGAGGATGCCCTGGCATTCCTTGAGAGAAAGGATGCGGAACTGGAGAAGGCCATGGAGGAGTCCCTGGCATAAACGACGCAAACCGTACCACCTATGCCGACAAGAGTGAATTCCATAGGCCACTACGCCACGCTGGCACCGGAGCTGCAGGACACGCTCCGGCGCAACGGCATGCAGGCACGTCTCATCCGTCAGGGCGAGGACGTGCGACTGGCCGTCCAGGGCCACGACTCCCCTCTCCTTACCTATCCCGTGACACGCGCACAACTGTCCGTCCTGACTGATGGAGGCACGAATTCTTCCAACAGGAACGCCTACAATGCATTCGCTACCATCGTCGGCGGTGATTTTCAGTTGCCGAAGGATTATGTCCATGCGCGAAACGCCAACGGCCGGGTTGTCATGGGACTCCACGGTTACCGGATCGGTGAAGGCGAATACGGCCGAACGGCCAATCCGTTCATGGATCTTTGGGTTCGCCGTGGCATGCTGGGTTGGACGCCCAGGAATCAGCCGGGGTTTCATCTGCGCCGTTACGAAGGTGCACCGATGGTTGCTGACCGCCCGGATGGACGGATCAAGCCCGGCGAGCTCCGCAACGGAGGCTATGGCTTCTATTATAAAGGCGATCAGGCCGCATCCATGGCTGCCGGGCAGGGTGCCCGCACAGGAGAGGAAGATGTCCTGAAGGAACTCAGGAATGTGGTTCCGGAGATTCAGGCACGCCCACAATCGTCCAAGGCGGCAATCCCCTATTCGGAATCGATTACGTCTGATGTCTATTTCTCCGCAGATAAATGGAAGGGCGTACTCTCTTCCCACGGGATCGTCATTGACGGACAGGCGAAAACGCTGACGGTCCAATCCTCCGCAGTCAATCGGGATTTGGTATATGATCTCCGTGATGATGAGGTGGCAGTCCTTACGGCGGGTTCCGTTAAGGATGTCTCCGTTCAGGAACGTCTTGACATCATCAACAGCATCCTTGTCCAGGACTACGATGGAAAGATTACCCGAGAGATGCTCGAAAGCCGGGAGGCCATTGGCCTCCAACTCACTCCATTTGCCATCGAGGATATCCGCTCCCAGGAACGCAGTGTCCATCCGGCACCAGTTGTTTCCGCCGATGATGCAGATCTTATCCTGCAACAGGTGATTCTCCAGGAGCAGGAGGATGAGCGTCGTGGTATCGGCAGGGTCCATGGTGAGGACCTTTACGCCATGGAAGAGCGCCAGGGATGGTTTCGTGAGGGGGCGCACGGCCGTGAAGTCAGTGTCGGTGAAATCAAGGTTGAGCCTGTCCGCAGCGATAATGAGGAACAGGGCCGGGATATGAAATACCGCATGACGGCTGTCATCAACGGGGAGGCGATCTCACATGAGATTACGCGCCGCCAGTATGACAAGTTCATGGCGGTGGATGACTACCACCGCATGATGCTTTTCTCGAAGGTCTTCAAGGAAGTGGACATGAAAAATCTGCCTCGGGAACGTGAGGGCATCCATGTCGGTGCCGCCATTCTCGCAGCCCTGACGGCGGCCGGGGAACTGGCCAGGGGGCCTCACATGGCCCCTGATCTCTATCTGGAACGCCATGCGGGCGGACGTGTCTACATGAAACCCGGAGTGGATTCCCCGCAGGACATAGCAAGCCGCGCGTTCGATGCCGGGCTCAATGCGGCCGAACATGGAGTCGGCCTTGGACGATAAAGGATTTGATTATGGCAGGATACACTTATGACGATTACCTGCAGAGGCTGACAGTTCAGGACCTCCTGAAAGACGCCGGGTATGTGCGCAACCGCAAGGACGGAATGCGCTATCCGTCGTTCGTGCGCCTCGATGAGCATGGACAGCGGATCCGCGGGGACAAGTTCATTGTCACCCAGGGCGGCCGTCGCTGTTTCCAGCCACCGGTGCAGAAGACATTCAATGTCATCTCCTTCATCCGGGAACATCCGGATTTCTTCCCGGAGTATTCTCCCGGGATGAATCCCGATGTCCTCGTCAACAAAGTGTGCTGCCGTCTTCTCAACACTCCATACGAAGAAAAAGAGACTCGTATCCGGGAACCGGAAAAGGAAGTCCGTCCATTTGATATCAATGCCTATGAGATCAAGCGGATGGAGAAAGGGAACCGCGAAAGCAGTCTTCCTTTCTGGCCGTATTTCAAGCATCGCCATATCAACCTCTCGACGCAGATGGCCTTTAGCGGCAGTTTCGTTCTCGCCTCGAAGGAGTCTCCGGACCGGAAGGGTGTCGTATTCAAGAACCTTTCCTTCCCGCTGACCGTCCCGGGAGGAGACGGGACTGTTGTGGGGTTTGAGGAGCGCGGGCGGATCAGCCGTATGGGCGGATCACCTTATAAGGGAAAGGCAGCCGGCAGCAATGCAAGCGTCGGTCTGTGGATCGCCTCACCGGATGGAGTCCAGCTCAAGGATGCGAAGAGAGTTTTACTCTTCGAGAGCGCCTACGATGCGATGTCCTATTTCCAGCTGCACAGGAAGGAGGATCCGGGGCTGTGGAAGTCCGTATTTGTCTCAACAGGAGGAAACCCTACCCGCGGACAGATGGAAGGACTCATCCGAACTGCGTCGGGTGCGTTGTTCCATATTGGATTCGACAATGATGACGCCGGGAAGAAATTCGCGGAGAATTTCATCGATGTGGCCAAAGCCGAGAAGCCGTACAGTGACGTGGCGCTTGCATTCAAGAACACTCCTGGCAAGATTGGGCTCGATCACGAGAAGGAAAGCGCTTTTTTCAAGCTGCCGGACGAGGTAAAGCAGAAGTACTTTGATGCGGAGGAACTTGCGGAAGACCTCAGGACCGGTTACCTCTGTCAGGAAGACAAAGATGACCTCAATAATAGAATCCGTGAAGGCTACAGAGCCTTCAATGCTATGGTTGACGATTGTATCCTCCGTGTAGAGCGAATCTTACCAGCCGACGGTTACAAGGACTTCAATGATGAGCTCATCGCCAAGGATGAAAGCGCAAAGAAAGCCGTCGGATGCGACCTGGACGGTGACGGTGCGGTCGAGACCGAAGAGTCCAACGAAGAGAAACACCGGTTTCATAGATAAGACACATGCAGACAGGGAATCCATATGAGGATGTGAGCATCCGTCCTGACTGGCGGCAGCTGCTTATCGACGAACTGATGTCGATTCTGGCAGCTGTCCTCCTTCTCATTGTGGGAGGACTGGACAGTGTCCCCTATCACTCCGTCTTCTTCTGTATTGCCCTGGCTTTGGGGTTCAAGGTCTATTACCGGATCGTCTATCTCCGGACGATGCTTTATACTATCACAGGTGAGCAGTTGGTCTATGAGCACGGAGTTTTCAGTCGCAACAGAGACTACATCGAGCTGTACCGCATCGTGGACTTTGATGAAAGGAGAAGTTTCCTTCAACTCATCCTAGGACTGAAGACCATCGTCGTCCATTCCGGTGACCGGACCATGCCCAAACTCCTCATCATAGGGATCAAGGAACAAACTGATATCGTCACGCCTCTCAGAGAGAGGGTTTCCTACAACAGAAAACGAATGAACATCCATGAATTCGCCAATTACCAATAAGTGCCGGTGGGCGGTAGCGCTCATCCTTCTGGTCCTCCTGGTGAGGGCCGGGGATCTCCATGCCCAGATCGTTGTGGCAAACCCTCTCGAGTGGGCCGTGCTCGTCGAGGGTAACGAGCTCATCGACGGCCAGATCAAGAATGAGATCGAGGGCCAGACGCAGACGGCTGTCCTCCAAGGCACCATCTCGGCGGAATTCACACAGATCAAGAAATGGGAACAGAAATACAACGCCTACCTGAAGATGGTGGACGGTTACGCATCTTCCTTGAAGGCGGCCTCGCATCTGTACAATGACGGGGTTCGGCTTTTCATCAACCTCTGCGACATCCGGAAGGCGATTGCTGCGAACCCGCAGGGCATTGCCGCAACCCTGAGCATGAACAATCTCTATGCGGAGACTGCTACGGAGCTCGTCGCGGTCTACACGACGCTCCGTAACGCGATTGCTGTGGGTGGAGAAGGCAATATGCTCACCGGAGCCGAACGGTCCCGGACCCTCTGGCTCATCGAGGACAGTCTGAAGGCTTTCAACCGGAAGCTGTCCCTCCTTTCACTTTCCCTCCGTTACTATACAATCTCCGACGTTTGGTACAACGCTACCGAAGGAATCGTCGGACGCACGAACGGGGATATCGCCCGTCAGGCCCAATCGAGATGGACGCGGGCATCCAGGGCAAATTAAAAGAATGAATCATGCGGAAGAACTTGTTCGTCATACTCCCATTGCTCCTTTTCCTGCTCTTGAGCGGTAAACTGAACGCCCAGTCCATCGACCCCACGCTGGCGGCGATGATCGCCCTTTATACAGAAAAGGCCGAGAACACGCTGAAATCACAGGAGGAGGCGATGCTGCTTGAATCCACTGGTCACGTGTGGATCAAGGAAGAGGTGGACGGGACCTGGCAGATCCAGAAGCAGTTCAACGACTATCTGGACACATTCCGGGGCATCATCGTCTATGCAGCGCAGATCTACGGATTCTACCATGAGATAGACAAGATGGTCGGCAATATGGGAAAACTCAATAACCAGATCGCCAAGAGTCCCGGGAATGCCGTTGCCGTCGCCTTGTCTGCGAACAGGAACAAAGTCTACCGGCAGGTGATCCTGCAGAGCGTAGAGATTGTCAACGACATCCGGATGGTCTGCCTGTCGGACATCAAGATGACCGAGAAGGAACGGACCGAAGTATTCTTCGGCGTCCGTCCCAAACTCAAGGAGATGAACAAAATGCTGCAGAGGCTTATCAAAGCCGTGAAGTACACATCCCTTGCGGATGTGTGGAATGAGATTACGGACCGTCAGCCCTCCAAGGCGGACGTTCCGGACATTTCCGACAAGGCTTTCCAGCGTTGGAGATCCATCGGGAAGACTGTAAGACCATAAAGAGAGAACGGATATGAGTTGGGCATCACTGCTGAAAGCGGGCGGCAAAGCCGCCAAATGGCTCGGAAAAGGAGCCGTAGGGACACTTGAAGCGACAGGGAAAGCTGCGCTACATCCCGCGCAGACCATTAAGGCGGCCGGAACGGCCGTCAAGACTGCGGCCGTTGGCGCCGGTGTTGGATATGTCGGTTGGAAGAAACTAACCACCGACGAGAGCGTCGTTGGCATCGTCAGCGACGCCATCATCGGCGAGAAAGGGACGAAGAAAGTAAGCGAAACGGTCCAAGGGGCCGTAGACGGCATCCGCGACCTGAAGGACTCCGTCAGCGGCATGTCCGAAAGGGTATCCAGTGCGGCGGAGAACGTGGACGGGAAATTGAACGGGATATCCAGTTTTCTGTCCGATGTCTCGTCAGGAAACGGTGGCCAGATGCTTGGCGGGTTCCTGGGAAACCTCACACACGGCAACGTCTCCGGAATGGGAATCATGGGCTTGGTCCTTTCGGCTTTTCTGGTCTTCGGCCGTTTCGGCTGGATGGCCAAGCTCGCCGGTGCAATGCTGGCCATGATGACAATCGGGAACAACTCCGCTAGGTCTCTCTCCCCTGTCGCTGAGCAGACGAAGACGGAGGGTAGAGTCTTACACACCGATGCGGGAATCAACCCCGTAGAAAGCCAGGAGACGGAACAGATTCACAGAAGAAGATAAATACAGGAGCACAATGAAATACTCACAGGAAATGATTCTCAAGTCACCCTCGGGCTACTGTATGCCTTTCGAGGAGCGTGACAAGGAAGTGGAAATGACGCTGGGCTACGGAAAGCAGAACCATCCCGACACAGGCGTGGAGTTCTTCCACCACGGGGTCAACTTCTCTGCACCCTTTTATCTGCTTTCCGCAGTCGCCAGCGGCACCGTCTGTGGCATCGGCACGGACACTGTGCACGGGACCTATCAGGTCATCCGTTATGGCGACTACGAGGTGATTTATGGGCATCTCTCAAACGTCCTGGCCGGATACGGAGAGAACGTCCGTGCCGGGCAGACGGTCAGCGTCAGCGGCGAGATTCTCCACATGGAGACGAAATACAAGGGTGAGGAGATCGATCCCATAGAGTTCCTTACGATGATATACGGGAACATAAAGAGCCTGGAACGAAAGGAAAAGCCTTTAGGAGACACATCGTTTGCGGCTGACGACGGTTTCAAGACCAAGTACGATGCAGACAGTGAGGAGATAGAGGAACTGATGCTCCGCTTCCTTCCTGTGTACCTTAGGGACATAGGCAGCGGATCCTACAACCTCCCGCAAAGGACCGAACAGAAACTGCGTCATCTGATGATGATGGCCTCCGCACGGAACTTCTTCTTCGAAATGATTCCCTCCATGGACAATCCGATGGGTCTTGGCAGGAGAAGCGTTCCTCTGGCCCGGAAAGTCCAGGAACTCCTCATCGGGGATTTCCTGAACTATCTGGCGATCGAGCACGGGACGTTCCTTTCGACATGGGATGAAGGATTAAAAAAAAAGCCTATGACCAAGCAGTAGCGGACAGCGGCATCGTCGATCCTTTGGAGGATCTGGACATTGTCGTCCAGAGCTTCGACATCCCGAGGATCGTGAGCGTCTATCCCGACCAGGCAGGTATCCGTTGGTGGACGAAGGCCTGGTTCAACAACCGGAAAGACGGCGAGGCCAGCGTGGAGATCTCCCGCCAGAGCGCCCTCCTCTTCATCATGGATCGGATAGACAAGGATGAGTGGCTGGAAGAGCACTTCCCAAAACAGATGGAGGTCTACCACAACGCCATCCAGCAGACACGAGAACAACTCCTGCAACAGCAGGTCAACATATGATTGAAACGGAAATGACAGACAGAGAACAGTTCGACAGCAGGATCGTACCCGTCATGGACAGGGTACGGCAGGAACTCCAAAGCCGACAGGCGGCGGAGGTCAGGCGGTATATGCGCTCCCCTGCCTACATCCTCTCCGGCATCTCCGGTCCCGACGGCGGCATGGCATCGCAGGCCATCGCGATTGACTCGCTCAAGGTCACTGGAGAATGGAACTCCAAGACCGTCGAGGATTATGTGGAGATGGTGAAGGCGGAACTTATCAAGGAGGGCATTTCCGTTACACCGGAGCAGGAAGAGATGATGATCGACAAGATGGCCAGGGACAACATGCCGAAGTCATCCATCGAATATATCCTCCGGAAGGCGGCCGGGAACACCATCTTCGGACTTCCGGAAGAAGCCAGGAAGACTCCCCTTCAGCGAGAGGTTGAAGAACGCGCTGAAGCGCTTTACGGCCCAACCAAAGCCGAAAAGGGAATCGGCTGGGGACTCGGAGCGGCAGCGGATTTCGCTACGCTGGGAGGCTTGTCCGGCGGGATTGCAGGCGGACTGAAATTCGTCGGAGCTGATCTTGCGATCAATGCCGTCGTGGACAGCGTCGATTCCAAGCGCAAGGATGTCCCCTCCGTGGTACTCCCGGGGCATGAGGAAGAATGGCTGGAGATGAACCAATCGAACGAAAATCCAGTTATCGAGGAACCTGAAACCAAGACTTCACAGGTGGAAACAAAAGGTGATGAAGTGAGCCCCGATCTCAATAAGCAAGAAGAGCCCGCACGAGTATCGCCGGATCCCATCGAAGAACCCCTGAAGGAAGAGAGCATCTCCATCACGGAAACCACTGCTGAGCAACAGACCAAGAGCAATACTGGTGGTTGGCAGGGCATCCTTTCCGGACTGGGCTTGAATGGAATCAGCGACATCGGAAAGAATGCCGGATATATCCTGGCGATGCTGCCGGACATGTTACTCGGCATGTTTACGGGAAAGACCCAATCCCTTGGTCTGAAGGACAACTTGGTCCCGATAGCCAGCATCATGGCGGGCCTTTTCGTTAAGAATCCGCTCCTGAAGATGACGCTTATCGGTCTAGGTGGAGCCAACCTTCTTAATAAGGCCGGTCACGAGCAACTGGCCAAGCAGGAAGGCATCCAGCAACCGCAGTCGCAAGTCCGTTATCGTCGTTATGAAGAGCAGGATATCGACCCACGTATCAAGGATGCTGAAATCAAGGGAAAGACCCTTATCGCAACCATCGACGGCATCCCCGTCACAGTCACATTGCCGGACAAGGTCATGGACGCCTATTCGGCCGGCGCATTGCCCCTAGGGACGCTTGCTAACGCCGTCCTGCAGCGATGCGACCAGATGCAGCAGGTTTCCACTGCACGTGATCGGTTCGAAGAAGAGTCCCGGACGGAAGGACGGGCGCTGACACAGAAATAACCATAATTGACAAAGATATGACTGAGAAAAGCCAATCAGAACAGAATGCCGCACAGCGCCAGATTGAGTTGCTGACTGAAGCATTAGAGAAGGCACGCACGGATAGCGGCCGTCTTCTCAATACGAACGGAAAGACTTCTCCAAGACTCTATCCTGGAGATACAGGAGTTTCCGCCTTCAATGCACTTATCCTTGCACTGCATAGTGATAGGAACGGATACAAGACCGACTTGTATACGACCTTCTCTGGAGCCAAGAAACGCAACGAGGCAGTCCAAACCGGCGAAAAGGGCGTTCCTTTCGTCTGGTACAACTGGAATGAGTTCCAAAGCAAATCCGACAAGGATCACAGGATTTCCCGCGAAGACTACAACAAACTGTCCGAAGAGGACAAGAAAGGGTATTCCCCTGTCCGAGGCCGGGAAATCCGAATGCTATTCAATATCGAGCAGACAACGCTGCCGCTTTCTGACAAGGAAGCCTTCTCGATGGCTGTGAAGGAACATGGCACTGCGGAAGCCCGTGGCATGAAAGGCGATGATGACAAAAGGACGCGCATGGACGTGAACAGTTTCCTCCAGAAGATGGCGGAAGGTCTCGTCCCTGTACGCCGCGACGGCATCGGCATCGCGCACTATGACTCCACGAGGGACATCGTCCATCTCCCTTCGCAGAAACACTATGCCGATTACCCGGAATATGTGCAGGAAGCCATCCGCCAATTGGTCACTGCCACCGGCCATCCGCAGCGTCTTGGAAGGCCTGGGGTTCAGATTGATGGCGGAAAGCAGCCTTCGGAGTCACAGTCAGACAGGGAGCGACTGGTCGTAGAGCTCGCGTCGGCGGTCAAGATGAACCAGCTTGGCCTACCGGCGAGGATTGCCGATGAGAACCAGCATCTCGTTGAGAAATGGCAGAAAAGCATCCGCGAGAATCCACGCTTCATTGACGGTCTTGAGGCTGATGTCAACAACGCGGTCAGCATGATCGCCAAAGCCGAGCGTGGTGAGAAGATCGAGAAAAAGGAAATCCCCGACCGGCCGCTTGAGCAATCCTCAAAAATCAGTGCCACGGTGAACATGATCCAGGATGACGAAAGGAAATGGGCCCTGTTCATCAAACCGGAAGGCGAGAAAGGATTCGCCGTATATCCCGAGAAGGATGATGTCGGACGTTATTTCGGTTCGGCGAAGAAGAACGGCGGAGTCCCTGATGAAAGTCTGAGGCAAGAGCTGGCGCAGAAATACTTTGCAAGGGTCACGAGCAATCCCGAACTGAAAGCAGATCTCTTCAAGACAAGGGAGAAGAACCTTGATCTGACGGATATCAGGAAGGTCAACATCATTCGGCAGAAGGATGATAACAAGATCCTCTGCTATGCCGAGATCAAAGGCATAGAGAATCTTGAACCTCGGGCCGTATCGCCTTCCCAATGGCAGCGGATGTGGCTCACTGATGACAAGAACGATTACAAGGTGAATCTTGCAGCCACTCTTTTCGCGGATATCCTGCGGGAGCGTCAACGCACCGAGGCTGAAAAGCAGCAAGAGGAGCAGAAGCGGGCGAATTCTCCGGAGCAGAAGGCTAAGGAGGAACGCGAGGAGAAGCAGAAGGAAGCCTTCACTCGGGAAGCCACCGGCGTCATAGCCGGAGTCGTCGCAGGAGGAATCGCCAAAGATATGGAACAGGAGGAGCACAGTCGTGGTTTCCATCGGTAAGTCTTGCATCATGGGGCTGGCGGCAGTCCTGCTGCTATCTGCCCCTTTCTCTGTCGGAGGGAGCAATCCCCCCCCCAGGCTGCATACCATTTCAATCAAAAGAACAATGAGCAAAGCGAGTGACTACGTGGACAAGTACGCCGAGGCGGCGATGGAGCAGATGCGGAAGTATGGAATTCCCGCTTCTGTAACTCTCGCACAGGGCATCCTGGAGAGCGCCAGCGGGCAGAGCGAACTGTCCAGGAAGGGGAACAACCATTTCGGGATCAAGGCCACGTCCACCTGGTTGGAAAATGGCGGCCGTTACCTGGTGTATACGGACGACAAACCCAACGAAAAGTTCTGCCAGTATGCGTCCGTAGCGGACAGCTATGAGCACCATTCCCTTTTTCTGAAGGGGAACAAGCGGTATTCGAACCTCTTTGAACTCTCCCCGGACGACTATGTCGGATGGACGCGGGGGCTTCAAGAAGATGGATATGCCACCAGCAAGCAGTACGCCTCCAGTCTCCAGTCTCTCATCAAAACCAATGGTCTGGACAAGTACGACAGGATGGTCATGCAGGAGAAGGGCTGGAAGAGCACGCTTGTCCAGACTTCAAGCACAGCCGAACTAGCATCCAATTCCCAAGCACTTGGTGATGTTAAAGCTCAGGAAACTCCTTCTGAAAGCGTCCCTGTAGAACCGGAAAAGAAGAATGAGGCTCCCAAGGAACGGGACTATTTCAACACCATCGTAGCAGATGATGGAACACTTGAGCGTGACGGCTTGGATGGCTGGAAGAACTTCTTCGGTACAACGGCATCGGGCGGATATCCGTCTTCTGATCCTATCGTCGAGATTGCCAGCGCCCTTTTCGCCGGGCTCATGGCCATGGCCATCCAGATCGACAACATGGGCAATGCTGAAACCGTGCAGCAGACTGCCCCCCAATCTACCTCCGTATCTCAGGCGAATGCCCTGGCCTCGCAGAACTTCGAGGATGCGATGAATACAATGAACAACAATCCAATAAAAAGAACAAGATCATGATCAAATGTAATGTTACCGTCATCGGGAAGGTATTTCGTCCCGTTGAACTCAAGGAAGACAGGAACGGCAATCCGTTCGTTACTTTCGGGGTCTCCGTCCTGCTGAAAGACAACCAGGAATCCAAGAACATCGATATCAGCGTAGCCAGCAACGGCGACGATGACACAGTACTTGCCCTCAAGCCGGGTGATCGTGTCCGGATTGAAGGTGTCCTCTCGTTCAAGAGCCGTGGAGACTTGTTTTTCTTCAACCTTTCCGCCGACAAGACCAGCAGGGCTGGATCCGATACCGACTCCGTTTCCGGAACCCTTCTGTTTCGTGGGACCCTCGGCAGCAAGGATATCCTGGAACGTCAGGGAAAGAAGGGTGGCCTCAAGATCTTCGATGCTTACAGCTCCGAGCGGATCAACGAGAATGAATACGCTTATACCAGGGTCCATTTCGTCCTCTACGAAGAGAAGTCCCCGGATTGGCTGCTTCCCAAGGCAAAGATCGAGGCGGAGGGAGACCTTCAGCTTCAGCTCTACAACGACCGGGTGAGCATCAATTGCCGGATCAAATCCATCGGACAGTGGGACAAGAACAAGAACAACTGAGTGAGTGATGGCATCCGACAAGAAATATAACGCAGACGGTCCTTCAGCAACCGACAAGGCCCTGGAACGCTTTGCGGAACTGATGATTTCGAAGATCGAGACACTTCAGGGAGACTGGAAGAAACCGTGGTTCACGCCCGGCGCGAGCCAGCCTCCCCGGAATCTCTCCGGCCGTCATTATAACGGCGGTAATTCCCTGATGCTGATGCTTCAGGCCGAGAAGATGGGTTATGACATCCCTGTCTGGGGAACGTTCGACCGGATTACCGGCTTGAACTACAACAAGGACAAAAACGGAAATGTGCTTCTGGCACGTGACAAGAACGGGAACAAACTCCCACAGGTAAGCGTGAACAAAGGTGAGAAGTCCTTCCCGGTCTTCCTTACCTGTTTCACGGTCATCAACCAGGAGACCAAGGAGAAGATCCCATACGATGACTACCGGAACCTGTCCAAGGAAGAACAGGCCAAGTATAAGGTCTTCCCGAAATTGCAGGTCTACAACGTCTTCAATGTGGCGGCCCAGACCAACCTGGCGCTGACCCGCCCTGAAATGTATGAGAAACTCAAGGCTGAGGCAGCCGGGCTAATCCACAATCAGGGAGATCTCAAGAGTCATCCGGCCATCGACAAGATGATCGATGACAACCTGTTCCTTTGTCCGATCAAACAGGAGCGTGGAGATAGGGCCTACTACTCCCCTTCCAAGGACGAGATTGTTGTTCCGACGCGGGAGCAATTCATAGACGGTGAGGCCTTCGCGACGAACACCCTGCACGAGTGTGCCCATGCAACCGGCGCAGAAACGCGCCTAAACCGCCCAGATATGGGGCATCCATTCGGTTCAGAACCCTACGGCCGCGAGGAGCTTACGGCTGAACTGTCTGCGGCGGTGATTGCCAGTCAGTACGGGCTATCAAAGCATGTGAAGGATGATAGTGCCAAGTACCTCAAATCATGGCTCGGCTCATTACGTGAAGGGCCGGAGTTCCTGAAGACCATCCTATCCAATGTCCGGCGCTGCTCGACAATGATCACGCAGCGGATCGAGGCGATCCAACAGGAAATGGACAAGGGTGAGAAGGCGGATTATTCGCAGTTCCGCTCAGGTCGCCCGGCACAAAGCAATGATGCTTCTGCTCTGGCCGTCCAGGCTGCCAAGGAGACCGACGACGAACATCATCACATAGGCCGGTCGAGATGACACAGAATACTTCGGAATTGTGGCGAGGAGGAAGAAAAGGAAGAAGGACAAGGGCGTTTTGGCGTTCTTCCCTCCCAAGCGGAGGAAGGACGTCAAAGCCCTAATTCGTGCTTTGGAATTGGTATTCGTACGGGTGGAGATAGTGGAGCCACGAGCGAGAGAAAACACTTGATTTATACTGAATATGGATCACTCAATTACATCTGCATCGGCGAAACAGATCTCGCTGGAAACCTTTCACGATATTTCCGTCGAGGTGCTGAGAATACCTGATACGGAGCGGAAACTATACCGACACTTTGTCGAAGAGAAAAAGTATATGATAGAGCATCTTTGGTCATCTTTCCTTGCGGAAGAAGCTGCGAGGACCAAGGAGGACTGGGCACCTGTCATGTGGAAAAGGATTGGTGAATCCCCCCTTTCATTTCGTGTCAAGAATATATTGAGATGCCACGACATCATACTGGTTGGACATCTGGTCCAGCTCACCCGCAAGGATCTTCTGAGTTTTCGCTCACTTGGGCCCTGCACCTTGCATGAAATCATGAAATATCTGGCTACGATTGGCTTAGAACTGGCTTCAGATTGACTGAGCCTCTTGCAAAGATGCATTATTTCATATCAGCCATGAAGGATCAGCCCCGTTGCCGGGGCTTTTTCATTTGTACTTCTGGCCAAATTGTCTGACCGGATCGTCTTCATCCCTCAGGTCAATTGTGTCCGGATCTGTGTTGTAATACGCCTTGACCAAGGCTTTTTGAGTAAAGATGCGGCTGATCGCATCATAGGCAGCGAGCAGAAGCTCTTCGCATGAGACGGTTTTCTCGAATCCGTCTTCCTCCAACTCCACCGCTACGGTGAGATTGTCTTGTTTGATAGAGATGATCATAATGATAATTGTTTGTGCATGGTAAATATCTGACAATTATCTCTGTACTGATAGCCATTTTTATAGAGCAATGGCGCATAATTTATGTCATCTTTTGAGAATCCGAAGAAAGACATTATCTTTGCCCTTGCATCAAGAGTCTCCCTTGGGGAGCACCAACCGAGCAGCCAGAAGCCACGGTGGTAAAGCGATGCGGATGTTCAATCAAAAAAAGTCTGTACAATGGACAAGTACAATTTCTTCAAGCAGGGCGGTGTGCGCCCTACTGCCGAGCAGCTGCTCGACACCCGACTGTTCTACCTCAATTCTGTGGAAATCTATTCCCGTTTCGATGAGTGGAAAGACAATGACAGATTCTATTTCATCCCCCTGTACATGGAGATGACCTACAGCATGGGCTGGGTAGCGGAAATGGCACCCGATCCTGTGTGGCTGGGGTCATTCGTGCGTTGTACGCTTGACCATCCGGACCTGTTCCAGTACAAATGTCCGGAATGTGGGAAGACTGTATTCCCTTTCCGCTATGTCGGATCACCTCTTAGCGGCATCGTCCACTTGGAAGGTCGGTGTGACTGCGGATGGAAGGGACATGAGGAAGTCTCTGGGTGGAGGACCAGGGCAACCACATTGAGGGACCAGATTGCAAGCGATAAAGCCAGGAATCGGAGATTCAGAATGTTTCATCCTGGTTCCAAGCCTATCACAATCAATGAATTCGTCACGTTGCTCAGATCAGCAGAGCTTCTTGTTTAGGATGTCGGATTGCTCGCGCAGATAATCTTTCAAGGGCTCTCCCTCCAGTACATCAACATAAGCTGGGAGGCCAAGGACAAAGCGCCCGACACCGTCCATTCCCCGGACATTGCCTTCGTAATACCAGATTCCTTCGGAGTCCTGATAGACCTCCTTCTCGGCTAGAGGATACTCTTCGAGGAGGAGGTTCTTGGCAATCAGATGCAGCCGGAGCTTAACATGAACGGGGGCGTTGCCGTGGATCCGGAACGAATCCATCGGTTCATCCTTATGCTGAGCCGAATGTTCCCAGGGTTCATCGAGAAACTCGACGCTTCCGATTCGAGCAACCTTGAACCGCTTGTTCAGGCCATCAGACACATCGTATGCCCAGATGTCTATGTAATTCGTGTTGAATTTGAAAGGCTCAACCGTGTAGTCCTTGGTCGCATTCGTGTGGGAAGATGAATAGTCTTTCAAGATCACTTTCTTTCCTTCCCTTATTGCTTCAGACAAGGTTCCAATGTTGGCTGAATTCTCTTTGTTGTCGATGTAATTGTCAATGGAAGTCGCATCATAGACAGCGGCCAGTTTGCGCCGGAGCCCCTGTTTCATGGTGTTCGTATTGTCCAGGGAATCAATCAGGCGGTTCACTACGTAAGCCTCCTCCTCTGTAAAATACACGATCTTGGAGAGGTCTATATCAGTACGGCGGACAGTGGCCAGCCGATAGCGTCCCTCCCCTATCCGCTGCACCGCGAAACCGGCGGACTTGAACGTATCCAGATACCGGAAGAACGTCCTTCGGCTCATATCAAGCTTCTCGCAAATCTCCTCCAGCGTGTAATTTACGTTACCGGTCAGGTACTGCATGAGACGCAGCATCCTTTCAACTTTGGGTTGATCCATACTAGTCTTTCTTCAAGGGTTCCAGATACTCTACGGTCTTGCCGTTCCTAATGGCATAATCGATCTCAGAGCGTGTGCTTTCCCCGATGTAACCTCCGACGTTGATCACATATATCCCGTCGGACATGTCTATCTTGCGCTTGTGCATGTTGTCCAGCATTTCCTTCGTCCCTTCGGTCCAGACCTCGTTGTCTCCGGAGTGTCCGAACAACCCGACGCTGATGACGATATTGCCTGCCAGTGTCAAGCGTTTCTGGGCTTCCATGAACGCATCCTTGAAACGGGTGCTCCCACAAAGGGTCACCACTCTGAATTTTCCGACCATGATGAATTTGATTTGAAAGCAAATTTAACGTTTTTTCTGAAAGATTCTCTCATCGGTGTCAAAACCTGACACTCTTGCATAATATCTTTGCCATCGTTATCCCAATATTAGCTTATGAAAACCGTTGATGAAATCATCCGGATTGCCGTTAATGCCCATGACGGCCAAAAGGATTTGGAAGGAAATCCCGCCATCCTGCATGTGCTTGCTGTGGGATTGATGGGACAAAACGACTTGGAGCAGAAGGTAGGTTTCCTGCATGATGTTGTGGAGGATACCGATCTAACTATCGAAGATCTCCGCAAAATGGGGATTGAGGAGGAGGTCCTTGAGGCTGTGGATCTTCTCACCCATCGGGAAGGGATCAGCTACGAAGATTATGTTAGAAATATCCTGCTCTCCGGTAACGAGGTTGCCATTCAGGTTAAGGTCAATGACCTCGAACAGAATGGGAAACGGATGGAACAGACCCTGTGGAAGCTTGTTAGCGCAGAGCATCTGGATATGAAGAAACTCGACATGTACTCGGAGATCGATAAACGGCACACTTGGGCCCAGCATTATTTCAGTGCAAATCGAGGCCCTTTTCCAGCTTCGTGCTGATGTTGATCTTTGAACTAAGATGAATGCGTTATGAGCGAGAAGGACAACAATGAAAAGCCAGATTACATCATGGCCAGCATTCAGGCGGGACTGTTTCTGTTCTTCCTTTACAATTTCATCAAATTCCTTCTTCTCGACTGAAGTCTAACGGTCACGCAGTTAGAGAACTGTGGCGAATTTATACCTTATATTTAGCGAAAATCATTAAATTTGTAGATTATAGAAAGAACATCACTAGCAATAATCCCATTATGGCCTCAAAACCAGGCAATAAAAGCCCCTATAGTGCATCATTCACCGCTGCAGCCCTTATGTACGGTGAAATGAATGCCGTTCTTCCGTATCTGCTCGAGGACGATTCGCAACAGACTGTCAAAATGATAGAGAACAGTCTGGATATCCTTCCTATCCAATCGGCTTCGGCAAGAGAACGCGTTACCCTTGAGATGGTTAAGCGATTCAGATCAGTGCCAAGAGCTTTCTGGGAAGATTATAAGTCCTTCCCTGAGGCGCAGCAACGTTTGGCACTCTTCTATGTCATCCTCAAGACATACAAGCTGATTTATGAATTCCAGCTCAACGTTGCGGTCAAGAAATACAACTCGGCCAACAACACTCTCAAGATCGACGATCTCTGGATGGAGTTCTACGATATCTCTTCCCGCGATCCCTTTGTTGATTCCTGGACAGAACAGACAAAGAAGAAAGCCATCAAATCCTATCTGACGATGCTTCGTCAGACGGGCCTCTTGAATTCTGAGACCGATGCCCTTCAGCAGATCAATATTGACAAGACTGCTTTTATTCCCTTCGTTCAATTGGGAGAGATTTGGTTCCTTCAGGCCTGTTTCCTCCCCTCCTACGAAATCGACAACATTAAAAGCCTTGCCCTATGAAGAAAATGACCGTAGAGCAGCTTTACGAGAAGCTATGCAGTGAGAAGTTCCAGGATCCTTCCAATGGGGACCTGTTTTACAACTTTTTCGTTTATCTGTACCCGCCAGAGAAGGAATACGAGATGCGGGATCAGATTGCAGACATCAAGGAGAAGATCCTCCGTCCCACTAACAATATCGATGTCCTGACCCTGGACATATACGAGGAATTCTGCAGCTATCTGAAGGGACGCAAATTCGGAGATGAATTTGATTCCCGATTCGACTATTATCTCCAGATGGAAAAAGAGCAGCCTGCTGAAGCCGAAGAGAGTTTGATTACCCAGGCCAACAGCAAAAAGTTCATGCAGCACATCCACAACCGCATCATGGAGCATGTGAGCAAAGTGGATGAGTACCGTCGTCCCTATGTATTCCTCTATGGAATCGGGAATATGTACCCTTATCTTCGCACGAGTACTTTACTGAACAAATACGAGGAATTTAACGAGACATTCCGTTACAAGATCATTCTCTTCTACCCCGGAGAACAGGAAGGAAATTCATTTAAGCTGTTCTCCAAACTAGAAGATCACCATACCTACCGTGCCATTGTTTTGATGAATGAATAACGCTATGATACAGGAACAAATCTACAAGAAAAGCATTGACCGCCCGCTGAATCCTGCTGTTTCCGTTGGTGATAACAGGAGAAACACCATAGAAGTCGAAATCAGCGAGTATGTCTTCACCGCTGAGATTATCAACGGTCTTTATACGATCCTCAATGCGGTCCGTGAGAAATCCGTAAGCCACAATGGCATCTGGATCAGCGGTTATTACGGATCAGGTAAATCCCACTTCCTGAAGTATCTGAACTTCTGTATCGACAAGCGTTATCAGGAGCAGGCTTTGGCTCGTCTTGAGAAGGCCGTAGAAGAGTTTGACCCCCTTCAGCATCCGGAGAGTAAATCCCAAGTAGAGATCAGTGACATCAGGAATCTAGCCCAATGGCTCAAGTCCGCCAAGATCGACAGCGTCCTTTTCAACATTGGAGCCAAGGTTGATGGTGAGCACGGAGACCGTTCCACTTTCGTGAAGGCTCTTTGGGAAGAATTCAACGTCTTCCGCGGATTCCACAAGTCCCACATGGCACTTGCCCAGTTCCTCGAAAAGCCTCTTGCCGAAAACGGTAAACTGGAGGCCTTCAAGGACCTTTGGGAAGAAAAGGGGTACGACTGGGATGATGAAGCCGACGCCCGTGATCTGGCTGTTACTCGTCTAGACAAATTGATGGAGATGGCAAAGAGTGTTGATCCGTCACTCTCTTATGACTCCATATACGAAAACATCAAGCGCGGTAAAGTTACGCTGACCCCCGAGGTTTTCTGTAGTGAAATCCGTCAGTATCTCAACGATAAGCCTGAAAACTATCGTCTTCTGTTTTTCATCGATGAGGTTAGCCAGTTTATAGGCGATAGAAAGGAACTTCTTCTTCAGCTTCAAGAGATCGTCTCCGGAATCAGCCAGGCATCCGACGGTCGTGTCTGGGTCGGTTGTACTGCCCAGCAGGATCTCTCCGAACTCCTCTCCAGCCACCAGATTCTTAAGTCGGCCGATGAGTATGGAAAGATCATGGGACGCTTCGAGAAGAAGATTACCCTTCAGGGAACTAACACCGAATACATTACTCAAAAGCGTATTCTTGACAAGGATGAGGATGCAGTAGTCGCTCTCGGAAAGCTCTATGAAGAAAAGAAGGATGCAATATCCGCACAGTTCAAATTGCCTACCGGATACAAGTCTTATGAAGGGAAGCAGGAATTCATCGACTACTACCCTTTCATTCCCTACCAGTTCCAGCTTATCATGCAGGTCTTCGATGCCTTTGTAAAGCTCCAGTATGTTGATACGGAGGTCAAAGGAAACGAACGTTCTGTCCTGAAGATCACACACAAAACCGCACAAGAGTCGAAGCAGGAAGAAGTTGGCAAATTCATCTCTTTCGACAAGTTTTTCAGTTCGATGTTCGAGGCAGGCCTCAAGAATGCTGGACTTAAAGCGATTCACAACGCCAATGCAATCGTCGAGACGTATAAGGACAAGGCCTTCGGGCAGCGGGTTACTCGCGTGCTCTTCATGCTCTGCAACCTGTCCGCTCCTGACCAGAAGATTTTCCCGGCCACAGTTGACAATATTGTCACGCTATTGATGACCAATGTTGACGAAAACAAGCTTCAGCTCCGGAACAATACCGAGGATGTCCTCCAGTATCTTGTGGAAAAGAGTGTTGTTCGCGTTGAACGTGGGTCCGGCTCACCTGATGTTTACTACTTCCTGTCCGAGGATGAATCAGAGGTGGATCGTCTCATCAAGAATACTCGAGTTGATAACAACCGGATGGCAGAGGAATACAGAACGATTTTCTTCCGTCATTTCGGAAATCCCCAGCCCAAAGTCACTTATAACGGAAATAGCTACTCCGTCAGCTGGACCATCCAGGGAAGAACTTGCCTCGGACCAGCGAACGCCCAGTTGCAGGTAGTGTTCCTTGTTGACGGTGACGATAGGACCCCTGAAGAGATTGCCTTCCAGGAAGGAGACAAGAAAAAGATGCAGTTCTTGGTGGGCCCAGAGTACACATCGAATAGCAAACTGCGCGACGACTTCTTCTGGTTCTGTCAGGTCCAGGAGTATGTTAGTCACGGTGCCATCAACGAGCAAAGAGCGAAAACCAATGATGAATTCAAGAAACGAGCAGCCGATCTCTACGAGAAGAGTATCCTGCCCGGCTTCAAGAAACTTCTTGATAAGGTTCCCGTTGTCATAAACCAGTCCGTCCTCCCTTCAGGAGCACTCGGAACTAAAACCGGAGCTGAAAGGTACAATGAAGCCCTGCGCCAGCACTTCGATCAGCTCTACAGTTCATCAAAGCTTGTCGCCGGATCTGAGATTCCAAGGAATGCTGAAGAATTGAAGGCAAAGATTCGGAGACCCATTGGCCCTAACGAGTATGCCATCTCTCCCCTTTCACCTGCTGAAGAGGCTGTCGAGAACAAACTCCGTTGGAAAGGCCACGATTACACTTTGTCTGACCTCATCAACGACTTCCAATCCGTCCCATACGGGTGGAATGAGTTTGCGACCATCTTTATCGTTAACGAACTTGTCCGTCGGCACATGCGTGCCTACAAGTACAAGGGCGATCCTAATGTGGACCGCAATCGTGTAGCTGAGACCGTCGTCAGAGAGCGTACCAGCTACGAGATCACTTCAGCCCAAAAGATCGATCCTGCTCTTATTGAAGAATTCCTCGCCAGTTGGAAGGATATTTTCGGTCAAGTTGGTACATCCTACTCCCATGATAGCTCCGAGCTTTATCATCAGTGCAGGGAAGATGACAACTCTCCACTAAACAAGATAGCTGCCATGTATGGCGATTATGCCATAGAGCTCGCTAATTGTAGCGCAAACACCTTAGCCAAGGTCCTCAAGGAAGCGATTGCTCTCATGAGTGATAAGTGGCGTGCAGAGCATGATCCTGAAAAGTTCTTCCGCCTTATCATCGCTGACCGCCAGCTTGGCAAAGACACGATGGATAAATGCAAAAAGGTTGTTGACTTCCACCACAACCAGAGAGACCTCTACAAGCAGATAGTTGACTTTGTAAAGGACAACGAAGACAACTTCACCTACCTGCCCGAGGACTGCAACGACAATATCACCTTCATCAAGGGAATTATCACCGATGAGTGGCCCTTGGATACCATGCCTTCTTACAAGAAGCGCATGAACATCCTCACCTTGAAGATAAACGAGACCCGCACCGCTCTCAAGCAAGAAATCGAACAGGGTTATGCCAAGGTCTATGAAGAGCTCAACCAGTTCGCAGCGGACAACAATGTTCCCAACACTATTCTGCCTTCTCTCCAGAGCCAGGTAGTCACCAAGACCGGCAGTAGCGTCATTTCAACGCTCAAACTCAACCTCACCACCATTAGCGCTTTCCGTACCGCATGGATGGAAAAGATTCTGGATGAGAAAGCGCGTCTGGAAGCGCTGGAGGCCGAGAAGAAACGCCGGGAACAGGAGCAGCAGGGAGGCGGGGAGCCCACACCGCCTGTCAAGACCAAGACCGTGCGGAAAGTCTCTTCCCGCGTCATTTTCAAGACTCCGCAGACCATTGCCAACGACGCCGACATCGAGGCCTACGTTTCCACAGTTCGCGCCAAGCTTAAAGAACAGCTCTCCGGAAACGACGAACTGGTAATCCTCTAAACACACTAAAGCAATTCCGATGAATACCTCACAGATAAAAAACTTCGCCATCCAATCCCGGAACATCCTCAAGACCGGAGTCATTCAGCGCATCCAGATTCTTGGCTTTGATTCCAATGGTAATCTCACCAAGGGAGAGCCCACGCGCATCGATATCCAGGGAGGAGCCACCCTTTTTGCAGGAGAAATCTACGACGGCCCCTTCTACGACCGCTGGATGAGTCTCCGCAGCCGTATTCAGGAGAAAGGAGTAAAGGAAGTCTATGAGGAAGCGGCCTATACCTGGTTCAATCGGCTGGTCGCCATCAGGATTATGCAGAAGAATGGTTTCATTGACCCTGTCTTGGCCTACACCAACGAGCAGACTCGCATTCCACGTATCGTGGCCGAGGCCCGTGCCGGTCGTGTCGGGCAGATGACACCGGCCGACCGGGAAAAACTCCGGGACCTGATGGGAGATGATGCCCGCATCAACGAGCAGTTCGCCATTCTGATTGAGAATTTCTGCCGGAACAATCCGGTCATCTTTAATTGCTTCGGCGGCATCGAGGAGTACATTTCGCTACTCCTGCCGGATAACATCCTGGCACCGGGCGGCTTCATCGACCTCCTCAACCACACCTCCTACATCACGGAAGACGATTACAAGCAATCCGAACTCATTGGTTGGCTCTACCAGTTCTATATCTCCGAGAAGAAGGATGAGGTGTTCGACGGCTTCAAGAAGGGAAAGAAAGCCGAGGCCGAGGACATCCCTGCCGCAACGCAAATCTTTACGCCCAACTGGATTGTGAAATACATGGTCCAGAATACCATCGGGCGCATTTATCTGGACAATAACCCTTGGGCTACCGACATCAAGGATTCCATGAAATATCTGGTGGAACCGGCCGAGCCCACGCCCAAGGATGCCATCCTTAAGCTGGAGAGTCTGGAGGATTACAAACTGCTGGATAACGCTTGCGGCTCCGGTCATATACTGGTGGAAGCCTTCGGGCTCTTCTACAAGATGTACCTGGAGGAGGGCTATTCTTCCCGCAGTGCCATTGAGAATATCCTGCGGAAGAACCTCCTGGGCATCGACCTCGATACCCGTGCCAAGCAGTTGGCCACCTTTGCGCTGCTGATGACTGCCGCAAAGATAGACCCCACATTCTTGGACTGCAAGGTCATGCCGCGTGTACTGGATATGCCCGGGCACACGTTCTCGCGGCCGTTGTATGAGCTCCTGAGGGAGTTCTATATGGGTGAGGAACGCACAGTGATGGAGGAGACGATGAAGGCCTTCGAACTGCTGGAGCAGGCAGATAATCTGGGCTCCATTATGAAGTTCGACCTGTCGGCAAAAACCAGAAGGGAGATGGCGTTGAGGTATAAGGAGTGGGGGGAAACTAACCCCGGTTTTGAAATCATACATTCCATAGCTCTTATTCTTGCGCTCTCTGATAAGTATGCGGCCGTTGTCAATAATCCGCCCTACATGTCAAGTAGCAATATGAATCCTGCACTGTTGTCATATTGTATAGCTCATTATATTGACGGCAAAGCGGATTTATTTTCCGTCTTCATGTTAGTTGGCATCAACCTTCTTTCCAAGAATGGCAAGTTGGGAATGATAAATATGCAGAGCTGGATGTTCCTCGGCTCATTCGAAGCATTGCGTGGACATATTGTTGAAGATTATCAAATTGATAGTTTGTTGCATTTGGGGCCCCATACTTTCGATGAGTTGGGGGGCGAGGTCGTACAGAACGTTGCATTTACTCTTACGAGAGCAGAACCTAGGGTATCAGGCTCCTATTATCGTCTTGTTGAAGGCAGGAATTGCGCGGACAAGGAGAGAATGTATTTGGGTAGAATTGAATTTTATCAATGATTCGTTAAAAATTTAACAATTATATAAATTTCAATTACTTACGCATACAATAGCCCGGTTTCGGGTAGCTTCACAGCACCTCGCAGACGGCATAGAACAAAGCCGAAAAAAGTGTTAAAAA